>QMCE01004229.1_pt1 | contig 11585 bp, 11 predicted proteins | sample 1821851 | NCBI WGS metagenome assembly QMCE01 (sample SAMN09453174, study PRJNA476694) | Termite gut metagenome, whole genome shotgun sequencing project. | isolation source: worker | host: Odontotermes sp. | place: South Africa:Pretoria | collected 2016-01-28
ACGGATTATTATCTATTATATATATCTTATATATAATATTTGTCAACACTTTTTAATCGCCTTTGCGAAAATTTGTTTCAGGCGCGGCTTTTTCCGGGCCTGTTAAGGGTCTCCGCATCAAAATTTATGAACAAAATCATTCACTTTTCTAAATTGTAAAAAAACCAAACAAAAAATGCCCGTGGAGAGCACGGGCGAGGCGATTTTTTCGCCAAACTCATTTCAACAAAGTATGGCGGAAAAAGCCTCCGCCCTCCCAGCTATGATTTAGATGCCTCCCCCCTGCCTTGACATTTACGGCCGCCGTGCTTACTTTTCACCACGAGAGAAAACCGCCCGGTTCGCCGGAGGCGATAACAGCTGTTAATGGAGCCCTTTATGACCGAAGAACTAATAATCTCCGCCGAAGAAGGGGATATTCAAAGCGTGGAAGAAGCCGCGCCCGAGCCGGAAAAAAATTGGGCCGAGGAGGCCAAAAAGTTTCAGGACCTCTACCTCCGTTCCGTCGCCGAAACCGACAACATGCGCAAACGCTTCCAGAAGGAACGCGAGGAACAGGCGCGCTTCGCCTCGGAGAAAATCGTGCGCGGCCTCATTCCCGTTCTGGACAATCTCATTTTGGCCTTGGGTTACGTGAAGCCGGAATCCCCGGCCGAGGCCCAGAGCCTGGCCGAGGGCGTGCGCATGACCGTGAAGGGCTTTCAGGACGTTCTGTCGGAAAACGGCCTGAAATCCGTGTCCGCCAAGCGCGGCCAGCCCTTCGATCCCAACGTCCACGAAGCCGTGGGCCAATCGCCGGAAAACGACATTCCGCCGGGGGCCATCAGCCAGCTTATCCAGCGCGGCTATACGCTCTCGGATCGCCTTTTGCGTCCGGCCACGGTCATCGTGGCCAAGGCCGCGCCCGAGCAGCAATAAATCCGCTCCTGAATGGAGCTAGCCTATATATTTTTTTTGGAGGAACTGTATGTCTAAAATCATAGGAATCGACCTGGGCACCACCAACTCCTGCGTGGCCATCATGGAAGGCGGAGATCCCAAGGTCATCACCAATCAGGAGGGCAACCGCACCACCCCCTCCATCGTGGCCTTCACCGAATCCGGCGAACGCCTGGTGGGCCAGGTGGCCAAGCGTCAGGCCGTCACCAACCCCGAAGCCACCATTTTCGCGGTCAAACGCCTCATCGGCCGCAAGTTCAGCGCGCCCGAGGTCAAAAAGGACCTGGATATAGTGCCCTACAAAATAACCAAGGCGGACAACGACGACGCCGCCGTGGAGGCGCGGGGCAAGAGCTACAGCCCGGCTGAAATTTCATCCATGATTCTGACCAAGATGAAGGAGACCGCCGAAAGCTACCTGGGCGAAACCGTGAGCGACGCGGTCATCACCGTGCCCGCCTATTTCAACGACAGCCAGCGGCAGGCCACCAAAGACGCGGGCCGCATCGCGGGCCTGAACGTCCTGCGCATCATCAACGAACCCACGGCGGCGGCCCTGGCCTACGGGCTGGATAAAAAGACGGATGAGAAAATAGCGGTCTTCGACCTGGGCGGCGGCACCTTCGACATTTCCATTCTGGAAATCGGCGACGGCGTCTTCGAAGTCAAGAGCACCAACGGCGACACCTTCCTGGGCGGCGAAGATTTCGACCTGCGCGTCATCGACTGGCTGGCCGACGAATTCAAGAAGGAATCGGGCATCGACCTGCGCGGCGACAAGATGGCTCTGCAGCGTTTGAAAGAGGCCGCCGAGCGGGCCAAGATGGAGCTTTCCACCGCGATGGAGACGGACATCAACCTGCCCTTCATCACCGCCGACGCCTCCGGCCCCAAGCACCTGAACATCAAGCTCACCCGCTCCAAGCTGGAAGCCCTGGTGGACGATCTCATCGAGCGAGTGGTGGGCCCCTGCCAGACGGCCCTTAAAGACGCGGGGCTCGGCGCCAGGGAGATCAACGAGGTCATCCTGGTGGGCGGCATGACCCGCATGCCCAAGGTGCAGGAAAAGGTCAAGCAGATTTTCGGCCAGGAGCCCCACAAGGGCGTGAACCCCGACGAGGTGGTGGCCGTGGGCGCGGCCATTCAGGGCGGCGTTCTGAAAGGCGACGTGAAGGACGTTCTGCTTCTGGACGTCACCCCGCTTTCCCTGGGCATTGAAACTCTGGGCGGCGTGTTCACCAAGCTCATTGAAAAGAACACCACCATCCCCACCCGCCGCAGCCAGATTTTTTCCACGGCCGCCGACAACCAGCCCGCCGTCTCCATCCACGTTCTGCAGGGCGAGCGGGAAATGGTCTCCGGCAACAAGACCCTGGGCCGCTTCGAGCTGGTGGGCATACCCCCGGCCCCGCGCGGCGTGCCCCAGGTGGAGGTGACCTTCGACATCGACGCCAACGGCATAGTGCACGTTTCGGCCAAGGACCTGGGCACGGGCAAGGAGCAGTCCATACAGATCACCGCTTCCAGCGGCCTCTCCGAGGAAGAGATTCAGCAGCTCATCAAGGACGCGGAACTCCACGCGGCGGACGACAAGGCCCGCCGGGAACTGGTGGAGCTCAAGAACCACGCCGATCAGCTCATCTACGCCACGGAAAAGAGCCTGTCCGACCTGGGCGAAAAGGTGGATGCGGGAACCCGCAGCGAAGTTGAAAGCGCGGTGGCCGACCTCAAGGGCATTCTGGAAAACGGCGACAAGGCCGCCATTGAAGCCAAGATGAAGAGCCTGACCACCGTCAGCCACAAGCTGGCCGAACAGATGTACGCCCAGGCCTCGAGCCAGGCCGATCCCGGCGCGGCCGCCGACGAGGCCGGCGGCGCCAAGGCCGACGACAACGTGGTGGACGCGGACTTCGAGGAAGTTAAGGACAACAAGTAATAATAGACCGGAGGACTCCCGGCGGGGGACATTGTCCCCCGCCCCCCCCCGGACGCCGCGCATCCGTTTCAGGGCCTTGCGGCATTGCCAGCTCTCCTTAAGCGCTGCCCGGCGCCCGCGTCGCCGGCGAAAAAATCACGCCGCACCCGACTATTTTTTTGCCTCTTTGCAATAATAGCTTTATGTGCTATAATCATTTAGATTATTGACGGGATATTTGCACGTGAGGCGGCTATGAAAAATATTGCGGGTCTGGTTTCCGGTCTCATAATGACCGCGCTTCTGCTCCTGGGCGGCTGTTCAGGAAGCGGCGCGTCGGCCCTCCTGGAAAGCTCTCCCAGGGAAGAATACCAGGCCTTTTTAAGGACTAAAATCGTTTCGGCCAAAGCCTTCGACTTCGAAACCGCCTCCCCGGCCCTTGTCGTCAAAGCGCTTCCCTACGACCGGGAGACGGAGGAGAGGGCCGTGAGCCTTTTTCACGCGGACCCCCTCTTCAGCCGCGAAACAGACAGCTGGAACCGCGTTCCCCCCAAGGGCAAAGGGCCGGTTCAGATCGTTCTCATGGGGCTCTTCGTCCCGGATCTCAAGGAAAAAGATATAAAGAACGGCCGTTTCAGGCCTGCCCTTAAAACTCCCGAAGGGCGGATTTTGCGGGCCGCGGACATAAAACGCCACGGCCGCGACAGCGCCTTCGCCCGTGATTATTTCCCCGTCTTCGATCGCTGGGAGGAAGTTTTCGTCGTAAAATTCCAAATGCCCGCCGGGGCGCTTCGCCCCTCGCAGTGCGAGTTTATGCTGGAATGGCCCGGCGGAACGGAGACCGTCCCTCTTTCGGCCGCCCGATCTGAAACCGTAAAGACCCAAGGATTCTAGTGTAGTAATGCGAGTTTTTTTCCACGCCCTCTCAGCCCTTTTCTTTCTTTTCGCCTCGCCCCTTGCGGCGGGAGCCGCAAGCGAAGACAGCCTCCCCGACGCCATTTTGGATCCGGGGCGCGATCCGGGGCATATTCTGGTGGTGGACAAGGCGGAACAGGTTTTATATCTCTACAGGCACGAAAACCGGAAGGTGAGCCTTTCGCGGGTCATGTCCTGCTCCACCGGCGAAAACAGGGGCGATAAATTGGTGGAGGGCGACAAGAAAACCCCCAACGGCTATTACATTTTCAATCAAAAGCTTTTGCCCAATGAACTTTCACCCATTTACGGAACCCTGGCCTATCCCACAGATTATCCAAACTTTTGGGACAAAACCCAGGCGCGCGGCGGTTACGGCATCTGGCTGCACGGCATCAACAAACCGATGATTGATTACGATTCCAACGGCTGCATAGAGCTGGAAAACGCCGACATCGCCCAGTTGGAAGAATTGATCAACCTTTACGACACCCCCATTTTGACCTATGAAAGCCTGGAGGTGAAGCCGGCGGAGGAACTGGCGGCGGAGGGGGCGGCCGTCAGGAATTTTGTGGAGAACTGGCGGCTGGCCTGGGAGAACAAAGACCTGGCCGCCTACCGGGACATGTACGACCAGGCCTTTGCGAACACCGACGGACGCAATTTCGAAAGCTGGATGGCCAACAAGGCGCGTCTGGCTGAAATCTATAAAAATATATATGTTGCATTTGAAAATATCAAAGTATTCCGCCATCGTGACGTTATCGTGGCCGTATTCGACCAGAATTACAGAGGCGACAGCCGCTTCACCTCCATCGGCCGGAAACGACTTTACTTGAAAAATGTTGGAAATGGCTATAAGATTGTGGGAGAAGAGTTTTCGCCGATCCCCAACGGCAAAACCCATAAGTGGCTGACGGCGGAACAGAAGCGACTGGCCATTGAAACTCCGCCTCTCACCGTGGCCCAGCTCAAGCCGGAAGATCTGGCTCAGGAGCCGGAGGAGAGCCGGGCCGCCGCCGAGGCCAAGGCGGCGAACGATGAAGCCGAAGACCAGGCCGAAGCTGAAGCCGAGGCGGCGGCGGAAGCCGCTAAAATCGCGGAAGCCGAAGCTGAAGCCGAGGCCAAAGCCCTGGCGGAAGCGGAAGCCAAAAGAATCGCGGAAGAGGAAGCGGAAGCCGGGGCCCTGGCTGCTTCCCGCGAACTGGCCCTGACCGAGGCCGTGAAATGGCTGGAAAGCCTTGATTCGGATGAAGAAATCATCGCCCTGGTTCAGGATTGGGCCCTTGCCTGGCAAAATCGGGATGTCGAAAAGTATTTCGCCTTCTACCACCCCGATTTCTATTATGAGGATAAAAATATGTTCCTCAAAAATTTTGAAAATTATCGCGCGCCCCTGATCCGCAAGGCGGCTGTCCTGGAAGTTGCGGTGAGCGATTTTAAGATTTCCCGAAACGGTCCGGCCATAGCCGTAAGTTTCAGGCAGGACTACCGCTCCGACGACTGGCGGGACAGAGGCCTTAAAACCCTGACCTTGAAAAAAGACCGCTCGCGCTGGAAAATAGCGGGAGAGACCTGGAAAGCCTTGCCTTAAAACCGGCAATATAAAGTCCAAATGTCGAAAGCACAGAAAACTTCCTATGACTGCTAAAAATCGGAAAAAAGCCTCCAAAGGCCGCTTCAACATACTACTGATGCGTTCTCAGGGCGAAGTGCTGAACCTTGCCGTCGCCCCCATTTTCCTGATCATCGCCTTTTTGTTCGCCATAGTCTTTGTCGTGGTCTCCATCATCGTCATGAACCGGTATTTCGCCTTATATCTCGATTACCGCGATCTGGCGATCGCCTATGATGAAACGGCGGAGGAGCTTAGCCGCCTGCAAAGCCTTTACACTTATCAGGCCTCGGTGGCCGACGACTACACCAACCTGATGCAGGCCCTGAACAAGGCCGATCCTCAGTACATTCCTGAAACGCCGCCGGAGCCGCCCGCCGACGCGCCGCCGGACCCCGAAGCCGCGCCGGAAGAGGGGGCGGAGACCACGCCGCCGGCGGACGCTCCGCCTCCGCCCCAAAGCCTGGAGGAATGGGGCGGTGGCCTGCCCCAGGTGGCCGCCAAGCCCGAACAGGATCTGGATGTGGAAAGCCTGCGGGTGATTGGCGGGCGTTTCAGCTTTTCCCTCATCAACAACAATAACGGCCGGGCGGCCCAGGGGCGCATTCTGATGCTCTTCGCCGTGGAAACGCCGGACGGCAAAAACACCCTCGTCGCCTTCCCCGATTTCGACTTGAGCTCCAAGGATCCCAATTTCGAATTGGGGCCCGGCTACAACATCAGGGCCGGCAAAACGGTTGACGGCCGCATCGAGCTCCCCCCGGACGGGGTGGTGAAGCGTATGATGGTGGCGGCCAAATCCAGGGCGGGCAACATGGTTCTGAAAAAAACCATTCAGCCCCTGGACTGACATAATGAAAATACCGGCGCTGTTTTTCCTGGCCTTCTTTCTGCTCTCCGGCGCGGGCGCCCTGGCCGCTCCCGAGCCCTTCGCGAAGACGGAGGGGCGCGACCGCCAGCACCTCATCTTTTGGCCGGGCACCCCCCAGGAACTGGAAGTCTATAAAATTTACGGCCGCCGCGAAGGCCCCACCATCATGATTGTGGGCGGCATTCAGGGCGACGAGCCGGGCGGCTTTCTGTCGGCCGATCTCTATGCCGATCTGGCCCTGAAACGCGGCAATCTCATCGTGGTGCCCAGGGCCAACTTCAAATCCATCATCCAGTCCCATCGCGGACCCGACGGCGACATGAACCGCAAATTCGACGGCGATCTGGAGCGGGACCCCGATCAGGCCCGCGTGGAAATTTTAAAAGACCTCATGGCCGAAAGCGATCTCTTCCTGAACCTCCACGACGGCTCCGGCTATTACCGCCCCACCTGGGAAAGCGAAATGGCCAATCCCAACCGCTACGGCCAGTGCGTAATCGCCGACGCGGAAGTGTATGCGGACAGGAAAACGGGCCGCAGCATCCCCCTGGGCGAGTATGCCCGCAAGGTGGTGGAGCGGGTGAACGAGGACATCGCCGAGGACCTCTACAAATTCCACTTCTTCAACACCAACACGGGCGCGGATGACAGCCCCTACAAGGAGCAGCGCAAAAGCGCCACCTATTACGCCCTGACCCAACTGGGCATTCCGGCCTTCGGCCTGGAAACCTCCAAGCAACTGCCCAACCTGGAGATGAAAATCCACCAGCACAATCTGGCCGTCAACGCTTTCATGGATATTTTCGGAGTGGAGGCGGAGCAGCCCCGCATAGACCTTTCGCCGCCCGTCCTGGGCTATGCCGTCATATCCGTCAACAACGCCCTGCCCCTGGCCGTGGCCGACGGTCAGACCCTGGAAGTCAGAAAGGGCGACACCATCGAAGTCGTCCATTTGGGCGCCAATTACGACCGGGGCCTGTCGGCGGACGTTCTGGGGCTGGGCGGCTTCAACGACATCCGCCTGCCCCTGGTCATAAACGCCCCCACCGCCATCGTGGTGCAGAAAGACCATCTTAAATTCGGCCGCGTGGGCATCGGCCTTTTGCCGGAAAATTACGCGGGCGCCGGCCCCCGTCTTTTGGGCGAGGCGAAGCTTCTGGACCCGAGGGCCGGAACCGCGGTGGTGACGGCGGCGGCCAGGCCCGAGCCCGCGCCGCCCGCTGTTGAAGAGACGGAAGGGGCCGCCGGAAGAACCGGTCCGCGTTTTCTCCTGGAAGTTGACGGCCGCCCCACTGAACTCATGGCCGGGGAAGAGCTGGTCGTGCCCGCCGGGGCCAAGCTCAAGATGGTCGATCTCGCGGGCGAGGGGCTGGACCCCAAAGCGGTCATGAACCTCAGAGGTTTCGTGCCGCCCGCCAAGAGCGGTGTTTTCGCGCGGGGGCCGGGGCCAGGTTTATGACCTGAACGCCGAACTGGGCAAGGAAATTCTGGCCACCGCCGCCGTCAAAATCCTGGCCCCCAGGCTGGAGGCCGTGACCATCAGCTTCGGCGGCCAAAACCACACCCTGCGCCTGGGCGAACGCATCGGCATTCCCACGGGCGCGGAAGTGACGGTGCGGGAAATAAGCCTGGCCGAAGGCCAGCCGCTCTCCGCGCCGCGCTTCACCCTGGGCGGGAAGCCCTTTTCGGCCCAATTGCCCCAAACCCTGACCATGCCCGGCTTTGCCGCCAATCTGGCCGTTTTTGAGGGGGAGGTCCTGGCCGGGAAGGTTCTGTGGTTCCCCAAGTGAGCGCCTCTAAGCCCCGCGCCATTGTTCTGACCCTGGGCTGCAAAGTCAACCAGTTCGAATCCTCATCCATATCGGAAAGCCTGGCCGGGGCCGGCTATGAGCTGGCCGCGAGCCCCTTCGGGCTGGACCTGGCGGTCATAAACACCTGCACGGTCACCCAAAAGGCCGATCAGGAAGCCTTGGCCCTCATCCGCCGCTTAAAACGCCACAACCCGGCGGTCCGTATAGTGGCCACCGGCTGCCTGGCCCAGGCCAATCCCGCGCTTTTGGCTGAAAGCGGGCTGGCGGACATGATTTTGGGGCAGGATGAAAAGGCTTCCCTGGCCAGCCATTTGGCCGACCTCGGCGACGTTCCGCTGGTGCGGGTGAACGCGGCGCCCATAAAGGCCCGCGATTTCGGGGCCCCGGCCCCGGAGCGCACCAGGGCCTTTTACAAGATTCAGGACGGCTGCGACGCCTTTTGCGCCTATTGCGCCGTCCCGCTCTCGCGCGGGGCCCCGCGCAGCCTGGAGCTGGATACGGCGCTGGAGGGCCTGCGCGGCTATCTGGAACGCGGCGTGAGCGAAGTGGTCCTGTGCGGCATACACCTGGGCCGCTGGGGCCGGGACCTCGCGCCCGCCTGGTCGCTCCCCGACCTCCTGCACGCCATTGCCGCCGAAATAGACCCGGATGAGGAACTTTTCCGCCTGCGCTTAAGTTCCGTCGAACCCCTGGAAATGGACGGGGAACTCCTGGCGGCCCACGAACTGTACCCCTGGCTGGCCCCTCATTTCCATCTGCCGCTGCAAAGCGGCAGCGACCGCGTCCTGGAACTCATGGGCCGCCCCTATCGGGCGGGCGATTTTGAGGACCTGGTGGGGCGCCTTTCGGAAAAATGGCCGCACGCGGGCATCGGGGCGGACGTCATGGCCGGGTTCCCCGGCGAAAGCGGGGCCGATTTCGAAGCGACCGTGAATCTTCTGAAAAAACTCCCCATCAGCTATCTCCACGTCTTCCCCTATTCCCGCCGCCCCGGCACCAGGGCGGCCGACAGCCCGCATCAGACGCCCGAACATGTCAAAAGGGCCAGGGTTATGGAACTGAAAGCCCTGGGGCAGGAGAAACGCCGGGAATTCGCGGCGAAAAACCTGGGCCGCCGGGAACTGGCCCTCATTGAAAACAGCCTCCAAAGCCCTTCGGGCCGCCAAAAGGTTTTGACGGGCAATTACCTCACGGCCCTCCTGCCGGAAGGCTTCGCCGCCCCCTCCGGCGCGCTCTTGACTATACAACTCGCGGAATGTCAAAACGAGTGGTCGCTTTTGGAAGCCGAGCCTGTCTCTATCTGACTTTATTCAGTTCCGCCAGCTTAAGGTATTTCGTCATGGTATACAGGGCATGGTAACCGCACAAGGCCCAACATGCGGGACCGCCCAAAATGCCCAGGTTGAGGAAAAACATTTTGAAAAACCCCAGCCCGGCCCGCAAAACAGCCGTAAAGTCGCCGCTCTTTTTCCCGGCCTCATGTTTTTCCCTGGCCCAGATGTCGGCATAGCGGAACTGTTTTCGCAGATACTGGTCCCAGTCGCTGTAGGTCCGGTGTTCCAGATGGCCCCTCAAGGGGCGCGCCCCGCCTTCAAAGACCGCCCTTTCATGCACCCGGCCCTCCCAGCGGACCTTTCCGGCGGGGAAAAGCCGCGTCGCCCTGTCGGGCTTTAAGGGGCCGAAACGGTGGCGGCGGCCGAAGGCGAAGTTTTTTCGCATAACCGAGGCCGCGCGGCCCGGATGCTCCGCTATGTGGCGGCGGATTTCCGCCATGAGCTCTTCTGAAAAACGCTCGTCCGCGTCCAGAAAAAATGCCCAGTCGCCCTGGGCCTCTCCCAGGGCGAAATTGCGCTGGGCCGCGAAACTGTCCAGCTTGCGGGAAATGACCCTGGCCCCGGACCGGACGGCCAGAAGGGCGGTGTCGTCCGCGCTCTCGTCGTCAATAACCAGGATTTCGTCCGCCCCGCGCGCGCTTGCGATCGCGCCCTCTATGTTGCGGCTTTCGTTGCCGGCCAGTATGATTATGCTTAAAGTCGCCATGCTTTAAGTATAGCATCAGGACAAATCTATTTGGAAAAAATTTGCGTCCCCGCGCCTTTGACGTCGTCTATAATGTCATATATAATTGACTGAATATCACGCGCTGGAGTTATATTATGAAAAAATACGCGGCAATTTCCGCCCTTGTCGGCGCGGCGTTGTTATTCGCGCTGGCGGGCTGCGGCGCGAACGAAAAGCAGGAAGATCTCAAGAATTACTTAAACAATGAACTGCCCAAAATAACGGAGCTGGAGGCCGGGGTCGTCGCCGCCTGGGACGCCGTATCGGGCGACAATTACAAGGACGACCAGACGATATACGCCGCCCTGGATTCGGAAATCATTCCCGGCGTCTCAAAACTGGCGGACATGGCGGAGGCCGTCGTCCCCAAGACCGGAGAACTTAAGGATATTCACGCGCTGTGCGTTCGGAGCCTCAATGAGCTGCGGCAGGCCTTTCCCATCGTCAGGGAAGCGATAAGGGAGCAGGACCTGGCCAAAATGTCCGAAGCCAACAAAATGCTGACCGATTCAAGGAAAAGCATGCGCGATTTCAAAACGAAACTGCTGGAATACGCCAGAGCCAACAAGGTCGAAGTTAAGCAATGAGCGGCGCCCCCAAAAAAATCCTGATCGCCTGCGGCATTTTTCAGGAAGAAATCGAAGCGATTCTTGCTGAAGGACCGGCGGATCGCCCGGAGATAATCTGGCTGGAAGTGGGCCTTCACGACAGCGTGGAGAAAATGGAGGAAACCCTGGCCGGGGCGGCGGCCCGGCTGCGCGGGCGGGACGCGGCGGTTCGGGTGGGCCTGGCTTATGGGCTGGCCTGCCTTCCCGCCATGAAGGATTTTGCCGCCCTGCATAATCTTGCGACGCTCAAGCCGCGCAACTGCCTGGCTGCCCTGGTGGGTGACGCACGTCTCAAGGAACTGGAAAAAGACCGCACCCTGGTGGGGACGCCCGGCTGGGTGAGGAAAATGTGGCTGGGCCGGGCCGCGGCCGGAACCGGCTGGAACGCCGATGATTTTCGTATGCACTGCGGCCGCTATGACCGACTTTTGATACTTGATCCCGGAATCAACCCCTTAAGCGACGAAGAAATAATAACCTGTTTCGATCTGGTTCAAATTCCCATTGAAATTATGGAATGCTCTTTGGATCATTTCCGGCGGGCATTTATGGAATTGCTCGAATCGCTTTAATAACTGCTGATGGAGCGCGATCGGATTTTCATTTAATCGCGCCCCATCTTGCAAGAAGGATATTTTTCAGGCTTTGACTATGTTCCCGCCCGGTTCGAAAACTCCGCGGGTGTCCACGATCAGGCGGGCGTGGGTTTTGATGAGTTCATGGTCGAAGAGCGCGTGATCGGTCAGTAAAATGACCGCGTCGGCCTCCCCCAGGGTCTCGGGGGTCAGGGGGCGGCTTTCCAGGCGCGGTCCGTCGCCCGGCTCAGTTTTCGGGTAGCGCGGCACATGGG
>QMCE01001892.1_pt1 | contig 11583 bp, 7 predicted proteins | sample 1821851 | NCBI WGS metagenome assembly QMCE01 (sample SAMN09453174, study PRJNA476694) | Termite gut metagenome, whole genome shotgun sequencing project. | isolation source: worker | host: Odontotermes sp. | place: South Africa:Pretoria | collected 2016-01-28
GTACGTCATTGCGAGGAGCGTTAGCGACGACGCAATCTTGTTAATGGCTGGATTGCTTCGCTTCGCTCGCAATGACGTGTGTGGAGTGTTCGCCGAAGGCGAATAGCCGGGGGATAGCGCAAGACGCGCAGCGGCTGGAGCGTAAGGGGGGACACGATGAATGTTGCTGTATGCCGGAAAATGTGTGGAAAGTGTCCCCCCTTTCTTAATGCGCTAAATGTGTGGAGTTTTGCCATACGGCAAAACTCCGAAGCTGAACGAGTATTCGCTGGAAGCGAATACCCGTTCAGCCCCCTTTTCCAAATTTTTTACAGGGGGTATGCTGGGTGACGGGGGTGCGCGGTGGCGGATCAAGCGGTTTCTGTTCCTTTTGCTGTTCCTAATATCGGGGCGGAGGAAGAAGAGGCGGTTTTGCGGGTGATGCGTTCGGGTTGGTTGACTACCGGCGGGGAAGCGCTTGCGTTTGAAAAGGAATTTGCCGAATTTTTGCGGATTGACGGGGGGGATGCTCCGTTTTGTTTGGCGGTGAATTCGGCGACTTCGGGTTTGCATCTTGCGCTGGAGGCGTTTGGCGTAAGGGCGGGTGATGTGGTTTTTGTTCCCGCGTATACGTTTACGTCTACTGCCGAAGTTGTTCGTTATCTGGGCGCGGAGCCTGTTTTTGTCGATTCCATGCCGGGGGAGTTTAACATTGATCCATGCGCGCTGGAAGAAGCAATTGAAAAAATTCTGGACGGAAAAAATCCGTATACCGGAAGGCCGGAGCGCTGGGGAAAGCCGAGGGCTGTTATACCGGTGCATTTCGGCGGCGAGGTCTGTGATATGCGCGAGCTTATGCGTGTGGCGCGGCGTTATGATTTGAAAGTTATCGAGGACGCGGCTCATGCGTTTCCTTCCGCTGCTCCTTGTGGCTGGGCCGGGACGATTGGTGATGCGGGGGTGTTTTCGTTTTACGCGACAAAGACTATCACCACGGGAGAGGGCGGCATGGTTGTCTGCGCGGACGGCGATGTGGCGCGGCGGATTGCCGTCATGCGTTCGCACGGAATTGACCGCAGCGTGTGGAATCGTTACACGGATACTAAAGCGTCTTGGTACTACGAGGTGATCGAGGCGGGGTACAAATATAATTTGCCGGATATTCTGGCCGCTATTGGCAGGGTTCAGCTCAGGCGGGCGCGGGATTTGCTGGAGATGCGCGTAGAGATTGCCGCCCAGTATGACGCGGCGTTTGCGCGTAGCGATAGTTTTATTATCCCGCCTTCTTCGCCCGGAGACGCCCGGCATTTGTATCCGCTGCGGTTGAATCTTGCCGCGCTTTCGATTTCCCGCGATGAATTTATTGTCAAGCTGCAGAAAAAAGGAATCGGTGTGTCGGTGCATTTTATTCCATTGCATATTATGCCGTTTTACAAAAAACGCTATGCAATTGCCGGGGAGGATTTGCCGAACGCGGTACAGGCTTTCAGGCAGGTTGTTTCGCTTCCGATCTGGCCGGGAATGAGCGCTGCTCAGGTTGAGCGGGTGATTGCTGTTGTAAAAGATACGGCGCGGGAATATACTGTCTAACGAATGGAAACGACCAGATTTGTCGAAGATATTTTTCTCCCGCGTCTTCTCTATTGCCGTACTATTCGTTCTCCGGTTGCCAAAGGCAGGCTGCTGTCTATTGAGTGCCCCCGGCTGCCGAACGGCTATACTTTTATCACCGCGAAGGATATTCCCGGCATAAACCGGCTTGTGGATACCGCTTTGCCGGTGCTGGCGGAAAGCGCGTTGTCTTATGCCGGTGAACCGGTGGCTTTGCTTACCGGGCCGGATATTACCAAACTGGACGAACTTTTGGGGCAATACCGCGTTATCGCCGAAGAAGAACCGCCGGTTTTTTTGGGGGGCGATGTTTCCGCCGGCACGATTGTGGCTGAACGGACGATTGCCGCCGGAGACACGGACGAGGTATTCCGGCAGACGCACGCCATCGTAGAAAGTGAATACCGCACCGGTATTCAGGAGCATTGGTACGCGGAAGCTTCCGGCGCGCTGGTTTGTTTTGACAGCAAAGGAGATGGCCAGGGAAAAAAGCAGACGGGTAACGGGCTTCTCGTGTATGCCGCTACCCAATGGCCTCATCATGTCAAACGCGCTGTGGCGGACGCGCTCGGACTGGACGCGAATGCTGTCAGGGTGAAGTCCACTATGCTGGGTATTCACATGGACGGAAAAATCTGGTATCCCTCGCTTATTGCCTGTCACGCGGCTCTGTGCGCGTTTATCACCAAAAAGCCGGTCAAGCTGGTTTTAACAAAGAAAGAAGATTTTTTATTTTCCCCGAAGCGCAACAGTACCGTAATCAAGATAAAAAGCGCGGTTGACGATAAAGGCGCCATTCTCGGCGCGGAAATTGATGTGACGGCGGATTTGGGCGCGGGCGGCATTAAACCAGAGGAGATTCTTGACCAAACATGTCTAGGCGCTTTGAGCATATACCAGCTGGAAAATGTCCAGCTTTCCGGCAGAGCGTTGAAAACAAATATTCCCCCGCAAAGCGCGTTTACCGGTTTTGGTCTCGCGCAGGGACTTTTCGCGGCGGAACAGCATGTTTCGCATATCGCGGATATGCGCGGACAAAATCCCTCCGAATGGCGGAAAGAACATTATTCGCGTAACGGAACGCTTCCGCCAGGGCTTGTCATCAGGGAAAATCCGCCCGCCGAAAAATTGCTGGATACGGCGGCCTCCATGAGCGATTACAACCGGAAATGGGCGGCATACGAATTGATCAGGCAGACTCACCGGAACAACGGCTGGAACGTGGAAAAAGGAGAAAACCTCAGAGGCATAGGCATTGCCCTGGGCTATCAGGGCGCGGGATTTTTGTACTCCGGCGCGGACAACGGCGGATACGGAGTTGAGCTAACCCTTGAAAAAGACGGCTCTCTGGAAATAAACGCCGTCATCAATAGTACAGACAACGATTTCCCGCGAATTTGGGCGAATATCGCCGCGACAATCCTGGGCATTGACGCGGCCAGAGTAAGACTCAAACCCGGCGCGGACATAGCAAATTCAGGCCCGTCCTGCGCGTCACGAAATATAACAGCTCTGACAAAGTTAGTGGAGCACGCCTGTCTTGACATACGCAAACAACGCTTCCGCGATCCCCTGCCCATCACCGTGCGCCGCAGTCAGAGACCCCGCAAAAATTCCCAGTGGGAAAAATTTCTGCCGCCTCCAGAGGGCAAGCGGCTTGACGCAGGGGGATTTATTCAGCCGGGCTGGGCGGCGGCGGTTGTCGAGGTTGAAATCGATCCGGTTGAGTATGTGCCCCGCGCGCGCGGCGTATGGCTGAGCATTGACGGCGGGAAAATATTCAACGAAGAAAAAGCGCGTAGAAATTTGAAAATCGCGGCAGTTCAAGCGCTGGGCTGGGCGTACCGCGAACAGATTAATTACCTTAACGGCCGTATTTCCCGCGCCCAGTTCGAGAATTACGACATTCCCAACCCTGCCGATATCCCCCCCATTCATATCGAGTTTACCGGCAATGATTCCGCTGACGCAAGAGGAATCGGCGAACTCCCCTTTACCTGCCTGCCCGCCGCGTTTTTGCAGGCGGCCTGTCAGTCCATGGATCACCACTTTCATTCCATTCCATTAACTTCACAAGACATATGGGAAGTGATGATAGCTAAACAAGGAGAAGCCCCCGCATGACCATAGGATTCATCCTGAACGGAGAAGATGTCGTAATCAACTGTGATGCCGATGTCCGGCTGATTGATGTCTTGCGAGGGAATTTCGGGCTTCTCGGCGCGAAAGTCGGCTGCAGGACAGGCAGATGCGGAATGTGTTCGGTCATCATAAACGGCGCAGTCATTCAGGCGTGTCTTATCCCCGCGTTCAAAATCCGGGACAGCGAAATTATTACCATAGAAGGCTTTTCCCAAACCAACGACTACCAGGATATAATAACCGGCTTCGCGCAGGCGCGCCTTGAAACATGCGGCTATTGCCGGACAGGAAAAATTCTGTGCGCCGCGGCGTTACTGGGAAATAACGAACGCCCAAACAGAGAAGAAATACTTGCCGGCTTCAGCGGAATAAAATGCCGTTGTACCGAAAGCGATGTTCTGGTAGAGGCGCTTACCGCAAGCTCCCAGATTCGCATGAGGAGGCTGTATGGACGCGCCTCTTAATCAGGTCTTTTTTCCGTCCGGTTTTCCAGAACTGTTCACCGCATGGGGGCGTTTCCCCGAAGCCGTCCCCTACGCAGGAGGAACCGGCCTGATTTGGGGACAAGGAAAACAGATTCTCAGGCTGCCGAAGATAATTCTGTACCTCGATAAAATCGAAGAACTGCGAAAAATCACCCGCACTGAACGCTATCTGGAAATCGGGGCAATGGTCAAACTCAATCAGATCATGCAGCTCGGCAAAATCGTTCCCGATGTACTCAGACAGTGCATGGAACGCATATCAAGCCCCCAACTCAGAAATATCGCCACAATAGGCGGAAATATCTGCTTCCCGTCCCGCCGGCTCGACACCGCCGCCCCCCTTGTCGCTCTGGATGCCCAGTATGAACTGCGTAACGCCCATTCTTCCCGCTGGATTTCCGCAGCGCGGTTTTATTCAACTCCGGGACCAACCGCCATCAACAAGCAAGAACTATTAACCCGCATCAGAATACCGCTGGAACAGTGGAATTATCCAGTATACAAAAAATTCTCCAGCACAGAAAACTCAGGCCGCGTTGTCGTTTTCATGATAAAAAATCAAAAAAACGCGCTGTCCGATATTAGAATGGTATATAAAGCCAGCGGCATTTTACGAAACAGAATCTCCGAAAGCCTGCTTACCGGAAAACATTTGCCATTAACCCACAAAGACACCACCGATTTCATGGAAAACTGGGACAATTTTCTGCGCGAACACGACCAAATCGATGAAATAAGCCGGAAAAAACTCCTCAATTTTATCGATCTGACAATTAGCGCCCTAACCGCTTGAACAGTCTTTAGGAAAACTCCCGTATAACCTCAAGAAAGGGGGGACACTTTCCCCACGTTTTTCCGCATACCGAAACATTCACCCTGTCCCCCCTTACGTCTCCGCCCGCCATCGCGGGCTGCGCCTATCCCCCAGCTGGCTATCCGGCGAAGCCGGATAGTTTCGGAGTTTGGCTGCGCCAAACTCCACGCACGTCATTGCGAGACGCCCCACCCGTCATTGCGAGCGAAGCGAAGCAATCCAGCCATTAACAAGATTGCGTCGTCGCTAACGCTCCTCGCAATGACGATGAGTAACAGTCCCTTGAAATAATCTGATTGTCATTCCAGCACGTATTTTGTCATTCCGGGCTTGACCCGGAATCTCTCTTGCTGAGATTATGGCTTCCGCCAGAACGATAATCTCGCATAGCAATCTGATCATGAAGATAACACGCGCAGATAGCGAACGGCAAATTCCCCATTCCCCAGTCCCTATTCCCCAAACATGGGGATAGCGCAAGCCGCAAAGCGGCTGGAGCGTAAGGGTGGTGATTAAAAATCCGCTTCCATGCGGATTTTTAACCATGTAGTTTTTGCATTCGCAAAAAACTACACAGAAACATTGGAACAGTGGCATCCATGCCACAGCTATACGCCGGAAAATGTATGGAAACAGCCCCCCTTTCCTAATACAATAAATGTGCGGAGTTTTGCCTGCGGCAAAACTCCGAAGCTATTCGCCGGAGGCGAATAGCCGAGTGCTTGAATTTAATTCCTCAAAGTGGTATCTTGTTCATCAGTAGAAAAATCACCAGATATTGCGGAGCGTGTTTCGGCCGCCCGTAAAATCTTGTGTACGGTTCCCCTGCGGAGCTGTTTGTAGCCTTACACGAGGCGTCAATTTTTTCCGGTTTCCGCCGGAAAGTTTTGACGTGTCTGAAAATCATGCAAAGCGCATCTGTCGATACAGCCGAAAAATGAATATCTCATTTTGGAAAAAAAATTCTCAAGTCCCCGGAACTCGAAGATCGCGGGCAGACGCATTGTGACGGAGCTTTTCTAAACCAGCCGGCACAAGAGTAATTTCATTGGCATTTCACCATTAACGGAGTATTATCGTTTGAAAATAGCACATAAACAATATGTTTTCGCTTTCTGTCTGTTTCTATTTTTAGGCTTTCCCCTTTTCGCCCAAGATGAAAACGCGATATTCGTAATAGAGTCCGCTGAGTTCGAAATCAAAGGACGAACACGGCCGTTCGCGCTTATCCGCAACGGAGAATTTAAATTCGGCGAAGAAGTGACCGGCTTAAAAGCGCTGGAAAAATATATCGCCGACAAACAGCAGATTCTCTTGAATCAGCGGGTTTTATCCAAAGTCACAATCGAGTACACCGTCGGCCCGGCGGCGGAAGACGGACGGTATCCGGTCAAGCTGATTATCAAAGTAGAAGATACATGGAATATTATCGCTGTCCCCTACCCCAAATACGATTCGAATTCCGGTTTTGAGTTGACAATCAAGGCCAGGGATTACAATTTTTTCGGAACGATGAATCCTCTTCGTTTCGATCTGGGGTATACCTACGATGAAAATGAGCGCAATGCGTTCATTTTTGAATTAACCTCCGACACTCCTTTTACCGCGTTCGGCTATGACTGGAATTTCGCGTTCAATCATACTTTGGAATACCGCCCCGATGCCGAGGAAAAGTTTTACTACAAAAATCTGACGGGCATTTCAATGCTGCTTCCGTTCAAGACAACAACATTCAGATTCGGCTTTGAAGAATCGGTTATCTTGAACGAAGAAAACGATGACAAATATCACGATGAATACGGCGAGTTCCAGCACGGCGTTTACATGATCAGTAAGCCGTACATATCATGGAGAATACCCACCGGCCTTGATATAGGCGATTTCGGTGAATTGACTTACCAGCCGGAAATATCCGCTTCGTTCGCTCACGACTTTCCGCAAATGCCGCTTGCCGATTTCCGCCTCGGCCCCAGCATGAGTTTCAGCCACTCCCTCGGTTTTAACCGCGTAGACTGGATAGGCAATTACCGGAAAGGCTTTGATGTCTCCGCGAATAATTCCTATTCGTTCAATTTTCATCAATTGTCCAAAAACACGGAATCTCCGCAAGACGCTTTGAGTTTGAATTATTCAATTTCGGGAATAGGACATTTTATTATCAGCGACTCTTTCGGAGTGTCCGCGTATCTGCAATACCGCCACTGGTTTACCCATAATCCTGAATACAACGACAGCGCGGGAGATGTCCTGCGGGGCATTTTTAATTCAGCCGTTCACGCCGATTACATGCTTTCGCTCAATCTTGATTTTCCGATCAGAGCGTTCCGGTTTTTTCCGTCACGATGGGCTATTTCAAACAAGCCGGGCTTTTTGGGATGGCTGTTACGAAAATTGGATTTTGAACTGCATGTATCTCCCATAATCGACATGGCTTTGTACCACGATCCCAGCACAGACACATCTTTCAGTTTCAAAAATATGCTGGTTTCAGGCGGTATCGAGCTGATAGTTTTTCCCGCAGTCATGCGAAGCCTGTATTTACGGGCAAGCGTCGCGTGGAATTTTGTCGATCAGATAAACAATCCGGGAGATTATTACCTGAGTCCCGTTTTTCCCATTGTCCCCCATCTTCCTTCCGGGGATAACCGCGAAATCTTCGTAGGTATCGGACACCATTATTAAAATGGATTTCCCGCTCCAAAGGGCGGGGTATTAAACCTCATTGCGAACAAGAATCAATTAAATGAAAATAAATATTATTCTGCCAGTTACCCGGAAAATATACCATCTTCTGTCAAAAAAACACAAAATATATCTGGTCACACTTCTGTTTATGACCATTATTTTGTCGATTATTGAAACAGCCGGAGTTTCCCTTATCATGCCCTTTATTTCTGTCGCGTCAAATCCCACGATGCTGGATTCGGGCATATACAAAAAGATATATGATTTTTTTGGTTTTTTTGATAAAAAAACATTTATTATCGCGCTTGGCATTGGAATAATTGTATTTTATGTTTTCCGGGCAATATATTGTATTGTTCATGTGTATTCGATAAACCGTTTTTCGCAGGCATTATTTAAGTTTTTTTCAAAAAGCCTTTTGAATACATTCTTATCGCTTCCCTACAAAACATACGCGAAAAAAAATTCCGGTGAAATGATGCATATCATTACCGGATCGTCCTCAAATGTAAGTATTTTAGTATTAAATTTGCTGCAATTAGGATCGGAAGTGTTTACTGTTTTGCTGGTATACGTTCTGATACTAGCCGTAAACTGGAAAATGACGCTGATAATTACCGTTGTATTGCTTATTATTGTTGTATGTTTTTTTTATATTCTGGTTTCAAAATCAAAAGCGCTGGGAGTTAAAATGACAGACGCGGGTCTGAAATGGTCGCGCACTCTCAGAGAAACATTTGGCAATTTCAAATTTGTTAAACTGAAAGGAAACGAAAGTGATATAATCAGCAAGTTTAGTTCTTCGCTGGATACTTACTCACGGGCAAATATAGTAAACGGCACACTCGGTGTCGCGCCAAAATCATTTCTTGAAAGCATTGGTTTTTCACTGCTTATTGCCGCTGTATTGGCGGTTTTAATCATCTATGGAGATGCCTCACAAGTTATTCCGATAATTTCACTGTACGCCCTTGCGTTATACCGCATTCTTCCATCTGTACACCGGATGCTGGGGAACATAAATACTATCGCGTATCATCAACGTTCGCTTGATATTGTTGATGAAAATATCCGGCAACCGGTAGAAAAAGAAGGAACAGCTTCGCTGGACTTTAACAGCAGAATACGCCTTGAAAATATATCTTTCGGATATACCGGCGGCAATAATGTTCTTAATTCTATTTCTTTTGAAATACAGAAAGGCGAAAAAATCGCTATTACCGGTGAAAGCGGCGGTGGAAAATCAACGCTGGCCGATCTGATAATCGGAATTCATAAACCTACTTCCGGCGCTTTATACATTGACAATACTTTGATCACCAGTGAAAATATACGCAGTTGGCGTAACAAAATCGGTTATATTCCTCAGTCAATTTATCTTTTTGACGGCACTGTCGCGGAAAATATCACAATCGGTTCTACCTACGATGAGGAAAAAATCAAAAGTGTTTTGCAAATGGCCAATATCTGGGATTTTCTTGAAACAAAAGAGGGCATAAATACCAAAGTCGGCGAAGGCGGCATTCAATTGAGTGGCGGCCAGCAGCAGCGCATAGGCATTGCCCGCGCCTTGTACGATAACCCCGAAGTGCTTGTGTTGGACGAAGCTACTTCCGCTCTCGATACCGAAACCGAAAGTAAAATAATGGACGAAATATACACTGTCAGCCGGAATAAAACCCTGATAGTAATTGCCCATCGTTTAAGCACGGTTGAACGCTGCGACAGGAAAATTCGCATAGAAAACGGAGCAATGTATGAATAAACATAAAGCAGCCCTTATCGGATGCGGACGGATAAGTCCCTTTCACATCGGCGCTTTTATCGCTAATAAAGATCGCGTAACTCTGGACGCGGTGTGCGATCCGGTTGCCGAGCGAATGGAAGAACAGGCGGCGGCTTATAAAAAAGAATTTCCTGACGCGAATATTGTCTGTTACGCAGATTATAAAGAAATGCTGGCCGAAATTAAACCGGATATTGTCACCATTGCCGCTGAATCCGGCAAACACCCGGAAATAGCGATAGACTGCCTGAACTCAGGCGCGCATGTTATCTGCGAAAAACCAATGTCCCTTTCAACACAAGACGCTGATGCCATGATCGCCGCTTCCAAAAAAACCGGCAAAAAACTAGCTATATGTTTTCAAAACAGATTTAATCCGCCGGTACAGCGTCTTCGCGCCGCAATTGACGCGGGACGTTTCGGCAGATTGCTTCACGGCATGATTCAGATACGATGGAATCGCGGCCCTGCGTATTACGCCGAAGCTCCCTGGCGCGGAACATGGGCGCAGGACGGCGGAACACTGATGAATCAGTGTATTCACGGAATTGATCTTTTGCAGTGGATCATGGGCGGGGATGCCGTCAGAGTACAGGCGCAGACAAGAAAATTTATCCGCCCTATTGAGGCTGAAGACTTCGGCGCGGCCATCGTTGAATTCAAAAGTGGAGCGGTTGGAATTATTGAAGGAACGGCATGTACATATCCCAAAAATCTCAACGAAACTCTATCCGTTTTCGGTGAAAATGGCTCTGCGGTAATCGGCGGACTAGCCGTCAATAAAATGGAAACATGGCGGCTCTCAGACGCGGAAACAATCGGCGATACCGAAGAAAAAATCCTCAATCCGGCGGAAAAAGACCCTCCTTCAGTATACGGTCATGGACATTCCGCCCTATTCCGCGATTTTATTCTCGCCGTTGATAATAACACCGAGCCGCTTATTTCCGGTGAGGCAGGCAGAAAAGCGCTGGAAATAATTCTGGCTATTTATAAATCACAAAAAACCGGAAAAGCTGTCGATCTGCCCTGCGATTTTTCCACACTCGAAATGGAAGGATATTTTAATAAATGAAAGTGCCGTTTTACGATTCGACACGCGAATATTCAAAACTGAAAAATGATATTGACAAGGCAATATCGGAGGTTATTGCGTCAGGCGCTTTCATTTTGGGTAAACCGGTAAATGATTTTGAAGAAGAAGTAAAAAAATATACCGGCACTCGATATGCTGTTGGAGTCGCAAATGGAAGTGACGCGCTTTTAATGGCCTCTGAAATTCTCGGTTTCAAAAACGCGCGGGTTTTAACTCCGGCATTTACTTTTTTCGCGTCCGCTTCCTGTGTTGCCCGTCTGGGCGGGATACCTGTTTTTACCGATGTTGATGAAGATACTTTCTGCATGGACATGAAAGATGCCGAAAACCGCATGACAAGCGATGTTAAGGGCATTATTCCCGTACATCTTTTTTTACAGACAGCCGACATGAACGCCTGCGTGGAATTGGCAAAAAAATATAATCTTGCCGTACTGGAAGACGCGGCGGAAGCTTTCGGCATGAAAACTCTGCATGACGGAACTGAACGTCATGCCGGAACAATCGGCGACTTCGGCGTGTTTTCTTTTTTTCCGACAAAAACACTCGGCGGCTACGGTGACGGCGGCATGATTATTACAAATAACGAAGAGCTGTACCGTCTCGCAAAAAGTTACCGTGCCCACGGAGCCGGCAAAAAATATCACCATGATTATGTCGGCTATAATTCCCGCCTCGACACATTGCAAGCGGCAATACTGCGGGTAAAACTCAAGTATATTGATGCGTCAATACAGCGGCGCGCCCGGCACGCATTGCGCTATCGTGACGCGCTCAAAGACATCGCCGCGCTGAAACTTCCTGTTGTCAAAGAAAACAACACGCCTGTCGATTATGTTTTTTGTCTGCAGGCCGAAAACCGCGACGAGCTTGAAAATTATCTGAAAGAACATGAAATCGGCGTTTCAGTTTATTATCCCCTCCCCCTCCACCTCCAAAAATGTTTTGAATATCTGGGATACAAAAAAGGCGATTTCCCAACAGC
>QMCE01001893.1_pt1 | contig 11582 bp, 9 predicted proteins | sample 1821851 | NCBI WGS metagenome assembly QMCE01 (sample SAMN09453174, study PRJNA476694) | Termite gut metagenome, whole genome shotgun sequencing project. | isolation source: worker | host: Odontotermes sp. | place: South Africa:Pretoria | collected 2016-01-28
GGGTAATGAATTGATTACCAATGACTTATCGCCCATAGATAACAAAGGCAGCAATCCCGATAAGATAGTGTTTTTTAACTCCGACGGAACATTCAGGTTATATAGTAATACTGAAATATAATTTACATTATGTTAAGTACTGTGTGTTGTAAAACAGCAAAAGCCCCTTGCCGATTCCTGCAAGGGGCTTTTGCTTTGCTGTATTCTAAATTACTTTCCGAGGTTGCTGAGCTCCGAAAATAGCGTGTGGGCCTGATCGAAAAGGTCGCGGCGCACAGTCGAATAATGTTTGCGCGCCAATGCCCCGCCTTTCGCAGGAGGGTTGTTTACGCGATCGTACAAGTTATTGCGTTCATCCACAGCCCGTTGTATGATTGCGGTAACGGCGTCGTATTTCTCCGGATGAAAATAGAGTGTCAGGTAGCAGTCCGCCAAGATCTCTTCTACAAGGTAGTCGATATCTTTCTTGAGTGTTCTCAGGTTTGCCATATCTCTTAAATTAGTTTTCGCAAAGATAATAAAATCCTACGCATAAAACAACCCTACTTCGTTTATTTACATTTGTAAATTAGCGCACGCGGCGTTGTTTGGGTGGGATTTTGCATGCACAAATGTAACGATATGTAAAATAAGGCGCGTTGGCACGGAATATGTTGTTCGGCGGATGAATGGCAACACAAACACACCTTAATACTTTATAACTATGAAAAAAATTTTATTCGGCCTTTGGGCCATTGCGCTCATTGCTACGGGATGTAGTAAAGACACGCAACAACAGGACCCCATACCCACCGAGGGTGATGGCGTTCTGGCAGTGAGGCTCGTGAACGCTCCGAGCAGAGTACCTACTACCAGGGCATCCGCTCTGGACCTCGCATCATATTTGACATTGGCTGCCGAGATGGATGTTAAAGCCTACACGATCTACGTCTTCGATGATGCAGGTATTCTCGAAAAAAGGGTGACGGTTAATAATCCCGCCGACGGGGAAATTACCCATATTACCGGATTGACATCGACAAGTGTAAAAACAGTGGCCGTTATTGCCAACAATCATGAATATGTCGACGTGCCGACATTCGTAAGTAACGATTACGATGAGTTTAACACTACATTCATGGGCATTACCGATCAGCCATCCGATCCTACCGCGACAAGACACAATGGATTGGTCATGACCGGTCAGACAGAAAATGCAACCATTCAACCGCGACTGACTACTACTATTGAAGTGCCTATCGAGAGGGTTGTAGCGAAAGTAATGTTGGGTAAGGTTTCTATCGACCCTTCTATCGACCTCGATCAATTGTCTGATTTTGACATTAACGGAGTGAGTATGCAACGTGTGCTCAGTAAATCGACTATCGGCCCGTTTGATGCCGAGATTAAAGCCGACGACAGCGCTGTGGTATATATCGGTGGTTTGGTAGGTAGTATCAGCAATGTAGGCGGCGGCTCGATGGGTGACAACTCCAGCTATAGTGGCCTTAGGGATATGGGTGGACTTTTAGTCCAGGTACTCAACGGAGCGATCTTTGCAGTACAATCGACACTTACCGTTGTCCCGGGTGTAGTCGGCAGCCTTCTCGATATTGTTGAGGCTATTGCCGACCCGATAGGAGGGGCTGTTTTGGGAGCAGCGGTGGATATCGCTGTCGGAACTATAAACGGACTTTTAGGGGACCTGATTGACACTTTGTTGGTTGGCACTGTTCTGGAAGGTGTAAGTGATTTGCTTACCTTCACTCTGGAAACAGGCTTGGTCTTCAAGATGGACGAATACTTCTACGTTACGCCGAATAATCCGACTATGTTCACGGACTCGGCGACAGATTTCAAATCGACCCTGCTTACTCTCGCCGTAACTTACGACGGAGTAAAATATTACTATCCTATCGAGATCAACTCGCCCGATTATGTGGACGTTGGCGACAACACAGCTGACGGTAAATATATCGAGCGTAATACGATCTACGTAGTTAACCTGAATATAAGGAGCCTCATGGGTAACGACGATCCCGACCAGCCCGCTAAACCGGGTATGCTCGACGTGACCGTTACTCCGCAGAATTGGAGGGGCCCGATTACGCAGAACGTTAACTGGTAACACGCTGCAGGAGAAGGGGCTCGCAATGGGCGGGCCCCCACTCCATTAATTAACCATCACCTACCCTCTTCGGACATGAAGCATACATTATATATAATGCTCGCCCTCCTGGTTTCGTCGTGTGTGTACGAGGACCTGACGGATTGTCTCCCTCCGGTGGGTGGAGGCATCGTGGAACCACCGGAACCCCCTCCCGGAGAAGTAACCAAAGCTATCGTCTTTCGAGTGCGTGACCTCTTCACTCAGGAGGACATCACCGACCGGGTATTGGCCGACAACGAAATGTTCGACGCCGGGTTCTTTATGTTCGACAAGGATAAGAACCTGATCGGTGTGGTACAGCTCGCCCCGGAAGACATCGGTGTTCCGATTCAATTCAAAGCACAGGTGGTACGTGCTGTCGACGGCGAGTACACGCTGGAGACTGCATATGCATCGGCATGGGCAAATATGACCGCGGAATTTATCGAAAATGATGACGGAACATTAAGAAAACCTCTCGACTGGCTCCCCTATGAAGTGGGCAACCCCATGGTCAATCCAATTTGGGGGCTTACCGTCGACCCCAGCTATCCTGACGATCCGACACACAGGCTGTGCCCCGGACAGTTGTATTTCGGCCTTACGGATATGACCGACGTAATGGTCGATCCTAATGCCGAAACAAGAGCCGACGACGGATCGGAAGAAGAAATCGACATAATCAAGACCATCTGGGTCGAGATCAAGAATTCACTTCTAAGCATACAGGTCATCGGGTTACCCGAAGGTAGCAGCGACGACGACTATTATTTCAAGGTACGTAACCTGAATTGCGGTTATGGTTATGATGGTAACCCGACAATCGATAATGTTCAGGTTCTTCAAAAAGGAAAATTCAATGACGAGGGGCATTTCGTAACTCCCGCCCCCGATTTTTATATACACTCGGTCGACGATATAACCGAGAATAATGCCACGATTGTGGACCTGTACAAGGTATCTCCCACACGCGCAGGCGAAGATGAGCTTATTGCTACCACACAGGATGTCGAAGCCAAAGGCGGGCTTATAACTCTACCGCAGGGTATGCAAACACACGTTCTGATAGAGCTTGGCGAAGAACTCAATGTCACGGTCTCGGTCAAGCCCTGGAGAGACACGATAGTACAAAACGAATAATATAAATGATAACCGCCATGAAACAGATCCTTTTATTTGCACTGTCGGCGCTGATGTTCGGCGCGTGTACACGTGAACCCGTGGAGGGCGGCAATAGCGCCGGGCTTAATGGCGAAACCATGGTCAAGTTATCCATTCGCACTCCCGACGGCTACAATACCACACGGGCGGCAGATACCGATTATCGTGTCGAACAGGTCGCAGTGCTCGTATTCGAGAAATCGGAAAGCGACTATCTCTTCGATTATATGGCACAAGGATATCAGCTCTCCGCCGAAGGGCAGGTCACGACTTTCGTAGCCAATCTTGTCGCCACCCCCGACCCTATTAAGCTCCTGATAGTGGCCAACCATGCCATCGACCCTGCGGGTATTGAGAAAGGCGATAATGAGAACGATGTGCGTAATGAGCTTACGACGACTTTCTCCAACTCGGCGGATATAATGCCGATGTACGGCGAAACGAATCTCGATTCCGGACTTAGCGCATCGAACCACAATATCAACGTGACGATGTTGCGCGCCTTTGCCCGTGCAACTGTCAGCGTGGACCTCGAACCGGGATCGTTGCCGTTTACTATGACACACTTTTATATCTTCCGCGCAAACAGCGAAGTTCAAGTCATACCCAATACGGATGCAATAATTTCCACGCCTATCGATGTCAGAGCGGCTTCGGTTCCGGCGGGGGCGACACAGTCGGATCCGACTGCGAGTACATATGTCATTGTTGAAGGAAATCAGGCATATATTTCAGAGAGCCTTCCGGTCGACGATCCCGCATTACAGGTAACAGGGCCCACTTGTATCGTCGTGGCCGGCTATTTCAACAACTCGCTCGTACCGTCGTACTACCGCATAGACTTCAACGGAGTCGACCAGCTTTTGACACGCCAGCCGTTCGGACAGATATTGCGTAATTACGACTACCAATTCACCATCAAGAGCGTATTGTCGAAAGGTTGGTCCTCGGCACAGGAAGCTGCCGATAATATAGCCTCCAATATCATAGCCGAGATGGCGCCGTGGAACACGCTGGTCTCGCAATTGTACGTCGGTGATCCGAATGGAGTTTTTGCAATGCTCGAACAGAATGAGGTTGTATTGTCTTCGGCTGCGGAGAGTGAGGCAACTTTTGAATTCACCACCTCCGCCGACCTTTCCACATTAGGAATAGATGATTTCGCGTACGGATTTCCGACCGCCGTCATACCGGAGATAGATTATAATGATGCCGGTGCGTCGAATTTGACGATGGATATATTAGTAAGTTTACTTATCCACCAAGTCGAAGATTACGGCACATATAGGGTGTATACTTTTAAAGTTGAAACCATAGCACTGAATAACACCGGTGCTACGATAGAAGACCTGTTGGTAATACGCTTGGGTGAGTGGTTGTTCGGAGTCCGCATCAAGCAGCTATCGACCGACGAGGAGCCTCTGCCCGTGGTCAATGTATTGTCGTTCGGTACCGATGTAGGCAGTTTCGGAGGGCCGACCTCAATTATAGGGACAACACAGACACTTAAAGATATGCTCTCCAATCCCGTTAATTTCGGAGTAACCAGCGAGTATGTCAACACGATCAAGGGATTTAACTTCATGATGGCAGAAGATGATGTGTGTGAGTACGACCAGTATAACACCGATCTCGAGTTACTACTGAACGGCGTGGATGTGGTTATCCTACCCTACCTGCTGACTCCCACGGCCAATGCCGCTGCCATTATCAAACAATGGATAGAGGGCGACAATAATCGTGTTCTTATTGTGGGGCGTGACGTCGCCAGCACAAACGTAAATGTGGCAAACCTGCTCGACCCTGGTTTGACATGGCAAACACGTAGTGCGATAACCGATCTGCTGAGCGGTATTTTTGGACTTCTATTGGGAGGCAGCCCGACATACGAGGGATTCGTGGTTGCCGATTACACGGATGACAACGCCATCATCCTGCGCGACGGGCCGTTCGGACCGGTGGCGAACGTTATATCCACAGTTGTGGATAGTGACGACGATATCGAAGGCGATGTTTTTACAGGCTCCGACGCTATCTCGCAATTCGTTGCGGAGTTGCCGGCAAATTTTGCACCGCTGGTCAACTACGCCGCAAGTTCGAGGGACGGGATAATAATATTAGGCGATATATCATACTCTAAACTGCCCGCATCGCCGATATTCTTCGACCCCGACCGAAGGATCATCTATCTCGGTGAGGGGCAGACGATGCAAACTATATATGACAACATCAATGCAAATGGCCTGATCGACGGCAGCCCTATGAACACAATGTATCTCAACCTCTGGGCATGGATTGCCGAGACGGTTGTTGCACCGTAACGGAAAAAATATTACTTTTGCTGCATGGCATTACAATGTGGCATCGTGGGCTTGCCGAATGTCGGCAAGTCCACTCTTTTTAACTGTTTGAGCAGTGCACGGGCGCAGGCGGCGAATTTCCCTTTTTGCACCATCGAACCCAATGTGGGCGTGATCACGGTGCCCGATGAGCGGCTAACCGAACTCGCGCGGATCGATAACCCCAAGAAGGTCGTCCCTACTACGATCGAGATAGTGGACATCGCGGGGCTGGTCAAAGGCGCCTCCAAAGGCGAGGGGCTGGGCAATAAATTCCTGGCAAATATCCGCAATACCGACGCGATAATCCATGTTCTGCGTTGTTTCGAGGACGGGAATGTGACCCATGTCGACGGGTCGGTCGATCCTGTGCGCGACAAAGAGATAATCGATACCGAGCTGCAACTCAAAGACCTGGAGACCGTCGAAAGCCGTATCGCGAAGGTGCAGAAACAAGCGCAGACGGGTGGCGATAAGCAAGCCAAACGTATGTACGACCTGCTGGTGCGCTATCAGGAGGCGTTGCAGCAGGGGTTGTCGGCACGCACGGTGGAGATCGACAACAAGGACGACCGCAAATTGGTGGACGAGTTATGCCTGCTGACCGACAAACCGGTGCTCTATCTGTGCAACGTCGACGAGGCGAGCGCAGTTACGGGTAACGCCCATGTAGATGCGGTGCGCAAGGCGGTTGCGGGTGAACGTGCCGAAGTTCTGATAGTCGCCGCAGCGACCGAGGCCGATATCGCCGAGCTGGAGACCTGGGAGGAACGGCAGATGTTCCTCGAAGAGATAGGCCTCAAGGAGAGCGGTGTGAGCCGCCTGATCCGCGCGGCATATGCCCTGCTCGACCTTGAAACCTATTTCACCACCGGCCCCGACGAAACGCGTGCATGGACCTATTCGCGCGGCACGAAAGCTCCGCAAGCCGCCGGCATCATCCACACCGATTTCGAACGTGGGTTCATCCGCGCCGAGGTTATAAAATATGCCGACTATGTGGCACTTGGTTCCGAAAAAGCGTGCCGTGAGGCAGGTAAGATCGCGATCGAAGGCAAAGAATACACCGTTCAGGATGGCGACATAATGCATTTCTTGTTTAACGTATAGCGCGTGCTCGCGCAGGGCGATTAGCAATTAGTAACCAATAAAAAATACTAAAATGAATCGAGCTATTATTTTCAGTGTTGCGGCTATAATCGTCGCCTTGGTTTTGGGAAACGCCTACAAGCAGAAATTCCGCGAGGCCGACAGGATCGTGGTCACAGGGCTCGGTGAGCAGGAATTCACGAGCGACCTGATCGTATGGCGTGGCTGGGTCGTCGAGCAAGATTGGTCGCTCGAAGCCGCATACGCCAAACTCAACGCCAATAAAGCGAAGGTGCAGAAATATATCAGCGAGAAAGGTATCGCCGACAACGAGGTACTCTTTATGTTCGTGAATGTCAATAAATTGAGCGAGTCGATTTACAGCGCCGACGGGCGTTATTCAGGATCGAAGTTTGCCGGTTACGAGCTGCGGCAGGAGTTCCGCGTGGAGTCGAATAATGTCGAGGCCGTGGAAAATATCTCGCGTGAGATATCGTCGTTGATCGCCCAGGGCGTACAAATGGAGTCGTGGCAGCCCGAATATTACTACACGAAATTGGGCGACCTGAAACTTCAGCTTATTGAGCGCGCGACGCAGGATGCACGCGAACGGGCCGAAAAGATCGCCGAAAACTCCCGAGCCAAACTGAAAAACCTCGGCAGCGGCAGGATGGGCGTTTTTCAGATCACGGGCGCAAATATGGACGAAGCATACAATGCAGGCGGTACGTTCAACACCTCGTCGAAACAGAAAAAAGCAAGCATAACGATGCGTCTGGAATACCTCGCACGATAAATATTACACACAATGGAGAAATTATTTGAAGCGCTGACAGGATTAGCCAAGGCGCTGACGATCGCTGTATTTTTTTGGATCGCAATCCGGATAATAGGATTGATCACGGCAATGGCCGGAATGATGCAATTCTCAACGTTGTTCTAACGGAAATTTATGGAGAAAAAAGTAAGGGTACGTTTTGCGCCCTCCCCCACCGGGCCGCTGCATATCGGCGGCGTGCGCACGGCATTGTATAACTATCTGTTCGCCAAGCGGTTCGGCGGGACGTTCATTTTGCGTATCGAGGACACTGACTCGGGGCGTTTCGTGCCCGGAGCGGAGGATTACATTAACGATGCGTTGGCATGGTGCGGCATCAAGATCGACGAAGGCGTTCGCGAGGGCGGCCCTCATGCGCCTTACCGACAGAGCGAGCGCGAATATCTGCGCTATGCGCTGCAATTGGTCGAGGCGGGATGGGCTTATTATGCCTTCGACACACCTGAGGCACTCGCGGCATTACGCGAGGAAGACGAAAATTTCGCCTATAATTATAAGGTACGAGAGGGTTTGGAAACTTCGCTACGATTGCCTGAGGACGAGGTTCTAACACGTATAGAACGTGGCGACCAATGGGTCATTCGATTCAAGATGCCTGCGGGAGAAACGGTGGTTATGCAAGACTTGATCCGCGGCGAAGTGCGTGTCGACACGTCGACTTTGGACGATAAGGTGCTCTATAAATCGGCCGACAAACTGCCGACCTACCACCTTGCTAATATCGTCGATGACCACCTGATGGAGATCACACACGTCATACGCGGCGAGGAGTGGCTGCCCTCCCTACCCCTCCATTATCTGCTATACAAGGCGTTCGGGTGGACATCGACACAGCCACAGTTCGCACATTTGCCGTTGCTGCTGAAACCGACAGGGCAAGGGAAGTTGAGTAAACGCGACGGTGACAAGTTGGGTTTTCCGGTCTTTCCGCTGCGGTGGAGCGACCCGGCTACGGGCGAAGTTTCGCGAGGCTACCGCGAAGACGGATACTTCCCCGAGGCTTTCGTCAATATGCTTGCGCTGCTGGGCTGGAACCCGGGTACGGAACAGGAGATATTCACGATGGAGGAGCTTGTCGAGGCATTCTCGTTGGAGCGTGTGGGTAAGTCGGGAGCGCGGTTCAGTCCTGAAAAAGCACTGTGGTTCAATGCACAGTATATGCACGTGCGCGATGACGAGGATTTAGGGCGTATGTTTTTGCCTATTCTGGAGGAACACGGAGTGGCGGTTTCGCTCGATGTAGCCTCCCACGTAGCGTCGTTCATCAAGACTCGCGCGACGTTTATCAGCGATTTCTGGGAACTGTCACATTTCATTTTCATCGCCCCTACGGATTACGAAGCCAAGACTGTCGATAAATATTGGAAAGGTGATAACCCGCTGTATATCAAGCAGTTACGCTACAAATTAGCGATGCTTGACGATTTTTCGGCCGCCTATACGCGCGACCTGATACTTGGTTGGATCACGGAGAACGGTTGGCCGATGGGACAGGTCATGAACTCATTCCGCGTAGCGGTGATCGGTGTCGGCAAAGGCCCCGATATGTTCGACATATGCGAGGTCATCGGCCGCGACGAAACCCTGCGACGCATAGACAGAGCTTTCGAAAAACTCGGGCAATAGGATTGATTAGCAAACAATGTCTGTACGTAGAAATTTCTCCGACACTACTACGCGTATCGCACGGTCGATAATCTCGAATTCGAACGGAGAGAAACCCAATGCCTCACCGTCGACCTCGACCATGATCTCGGGAGTAGACTCAATCCGGATGTTGCGGCCACGGAAAAGCGAAACGTTCTTAAGTCGATAGATCCGCCCGTTATATAACGACCGAACACGCATCAGTACACCCAAACGGCTCATTCGCCGGATGACCGTCACGTCGAAAAGCCCGTCGTCAGCCACCGCTTCGGGCATCTGCATCATGCCGCCGCCGTTGTATTTCCCGATACCGATAGTCCCGCTGTACATTAGTTCATTGACCACCCGCTCCCCGTCAATCCACATCCTCACGCCGGTCGACGAGTAGCGCGCCACCGACTTCAGCATACTCCATATATAGAGCCATTTGCTGCGCTTACCCTTGTCCTTCAAACGGTTATAGCGGCGATTTACAAAGCCGTCGAAACCCACTCCCGCCACATTTGCCATATAACGCACCTGCTGAACGTGCGACTTCATATAGGTCAGCCGGCCCACGTCCTGCAAGAACGAATGGCCCTCGACAATGGCGCGTATAGCGTCGGAGTATCGGCGCGGAATACCGAACATACGGATCCAGTCGTTCCCCGTACCCACGGCTATCACCGACAGAAGCACCTCTTGCGTAGGCACCTCGTGTTGTATAAAAAGACCATTCACAACCTCGTGAATGGTCCCGTCACCACCCACGACCAAGAGCTTGCGGTAGCCTTTTGCAACGGCTTCCACCGCAAGCTCGATGGCGTGGTACTTATGTTCCGTGAAGACAAAATCGGGCATAATGCCATTGGAACGCAACAGGCGGCTGATCTGCGGCCAGTCGTTCAAGCCCCTACCCTTACCGGCCACGGGGTTCACAATGGCAAACCACTTATTCGTCATCAACTATTTCGCGGGAGCGTTCTCAAGGATCGCCTTAAGGAAATCCCAGAATTTCCCGACCGACTCGATATGGACCTTCTCATCAGGCGAGTGCGGGAAACAGATCGTCGGGCCGAAAGAGATCATATCCATATTCGGGTACTTACCGCCGATTATACCACACTCCAAGCCTGCATGAACGGCGCCAACATGGACTTCCTCGCCGTATATTTTTTTATACATCTCCCTCATCGTCTTCAGGATGGGCGACTTCATGTTGGGTTTCCAACCGCTGTAACCGCCCCGGAGTTCGATATGTGCGCCCGCCAATTCGAAGACGGAGCTCATGCTGCCCGCCAGCGCATCTTTTTCGGTATCTACCGAGCTGCGCATCAGCGCCTGAAGTTTGATAGTACTACCGTCGGAGACCACTCTGGCGAGGTTTGTCGAGGTTTGCACCAATCCCGGCATCGACATGCTCATCGAGATCACACCGTTAGGGCAGCCGCATACAGCACGCGTCAGGCGCAACGCAAGCTCCTTGGGAATAACGCCATGAGTGCTCGGCGTGGAATCGACCGCTTTGATCGAAAGCGAATCTTCAATACCGTCCAACTCGGCTGTCACGATCTTCTCGTAGGCCGCAACATCGCTCTTGAAACGATTGACGTCGCCCGCCGGAACGTAAACTTTTGCCACGGCCTCGCGCGGGATCGCATTACGCAACCCACCGCCATCGACGCTTGCCAACTGCATATCGTAACGCTCCCATGCCATGCGCAAAAACCTGAACAACAGCTTATTAGCATTGCCTTTCTGCAGGTGGATCTCCGTTCCCGAATGGCCGCCACGAAGTCCTTTAACCTCCAGGTTCAATTCCTTGTGTCCTTTGAATTCGCTCTTGTCGGCCGTGTAGTCGAACCTGATATTGGCATCCAAACCTCCCGCGCAACCCACACACAGGTCGCCCCACTCCTCGGTATCGAGGTTCAGCAGGATATCGCCCTTCAACTCGTTAGCCCGCAGGTTGAACGCACCGTCCATACCTGTCTCCTCGGTTGCGGTGAAGAGGCCTTCGATAGGCCCGTGATGCAGGTCTTTCGCTTCCAGAACAGCCAAAATAGCCGCCGCGCCGATCGCGTTATCCGCTCCGAGCGTCGTTCCGTTCGCCGTCACCCATTCACCGTCGATATACGCCTCAATAGCGTCTTTCTCGAAATCGAACACTTTATCGCCATTCTTCTGCGGCACCATGTCCAGGTGAGCCTGCATAGTCACGCACTTCAATTCCTCCATTCCCGGAGTCGCGGGCTTGCGCACAACCACATTATTACCCTCGTCCACAACACATTCGAGCCCGTGTTCTTTCGCGAAATTAACAACATATTCGCGAATTTCCACCTCGTGGCCCGACGGATGCGGGATCTCACACATTGCCGCAAAGTGCTTCCAGAGCACT
>QMCE01001896.1_pt1 | contig 11577 bp, 11 predicted proteins | sample 1821851 | NCBI WGS metagenome assembly QMCE01 (sample SAMN09453174, study PRJNA476694) | Termite gut metagenome, whole genome shotgun sequencing project. | isolation source: worker | host: Odontotermes sp. | place: South Africa:Pretoria | collected 2016-01-28
GCGCCATATGTGGGAAAAGGCTTGGCAGTACCTGCGTAAGATGGGCGGTATTATACTTGTGGCATCCCTTGCGGTGTGGTTCCTGAGTTATTTTCCACATACGGGAGGCGACACTTTGACACAGATGGAGCGCTCCTATCTGGGTAACGCGGGGCACGCGGTAGAGCCGGTGATGAAACCGTTGGGTTTGGATTGGAAGGCGTCTGTTGCGTTGGTTTCGGGCGCGGCGGCTAAGGAGATCGTGGTGAGCACGATGAGTGTTTTGAATGCCGTGGATAGCCTTACACCGCGTTCTGCGTTGAGTTTTCTGGTTTTCGCATTGCTATATTTCCCGTGCATTGCGGCCCTCACGGCTATTGCGAGGGAGGCTGGTGGTTGGCGTTATGCGGCATTTTCGTTCGTCTATAACACATCTGTTGCGTGGCTTTTGGCATTGGCGGTGTATAATTTGTGGGGGCTGTTCTCGTGATTCAGGAGGCGGTGGTGTATGTAGTGGGCGCGGCGGTGGTGGTGATTATCGCCATCCGGATAGTGCGTGTGCTGGCCAAACCGAAATCGCCCTGCTGCGGGTGCGGCCGCACGGATTGCGATTGGCGTAAACCGAAATAATCACTATCTTTGTAGGATGAAGTGGATTTTGTTCCCGATAGTTTTGGCTGTGGTGGTGTGTTCATGCGCTAAAGACGATAAGCAGGCCATTGCCGAAACGAGGGCATGGGAAAGCTATCTGAACCAGAGGAACTATGCCGGTGAGTTACAGTGCGACACGCTGGAGGGCGAGGTATGGCGTCTGTTGGAGAACCCGCGCGAAGGGCGCGAGAACGAGCGGCAAGCCGTAGCCGGCAGCGAGGTGTCTATCTACTACGAGGGATATGTCTTCTTTCCGACGATAAATTTAGACCCCTCTATCTCGGAGCGTCCGGCACCGTTCGGTAGCAACCGCCTTGAGATTATCGAGGCCCTGGGATTGGACACGAGGCTGTGGCCGTCGGATCCCGTGGTGGCGAGGTTGGGTGACGGCAGTTTGTTCAAAGGGTTGGATACGGGGCTTCAGGGAGCCTACGCCAACGACCAATTACTGTTGCTGATATCCTCCGGAAGCGGCTACGGAGATAAAACCATGGAGGTGGTCCCCAAAAATGCGCCGTTGGTTTTCCGTGTATACGTAAATGATGTAAGGTAATGAATATCAAGGTATTATTCGCTTTTGCGGCAATGTCCGTGCTGGCCGTCGGTTGCTCCGACAAGAAAAATGAAGATCCCCGCCTGCGCGAGCAGGATGCGATGGATGCGTGGATGGCAGCGAACCATCCCGAGGTAACGACTAAGATGGATAACGGGATGTATGTCGAATGGCTGCGGCGTACGAATGATGCGGCGGCGTCTCCGCGAAGCGGCGTGGATTGGGTGTCGGTCGACTATTTGGTGCGCGACCTCGACGGCAATATCGTGGGTACGCGTGACCCGAAAATTGCGGCCGATGAGGAGACTTACACGCGTGTGACGCGCTACGTGCCCGATTTCGCCAAGTTCGATCCTGCGCTGCGCTACTTCACCCCCGGCGAGTACCGGATCCTGTCGGAGATGAAAGTTACCGACAGCGTGCGGCTCTATCTGCCTTCGAACCTCGCATATATAAATGCCAACATCGTTTTTGCGAATGGCTACGAGGGTTGGCAGTATAGCGTCCTGAACCCGCAAAATGAGGCACTCGGTGTTCCTCGCAGTGGCCGCGCGGTGATCATCGACCTTGCCCTGCGCGAGATAGTGGCCGATCCTGCAGCGGTCGAATTGGCACAGGTGGAAGAGGCGGCCGAGGGCATGACACGCGCACCGGCAACCGATAGTAAGCTGTACTACGAGATCGTGGAGGAAGACCCCGAAGCCGAAGTTGTCGCCGAAGACAAGAGCGTGTGGGTCATATATGTATGCCGGCTTTTGGATGGTACGTTGATCGCGACGAACGACGGCGCGGTCGCAAATGCCGCATGGGGCATAGCTACGGACCTATTTCCCGGGGCCGAGAGTTTTGCTATCACGGGCTCATCGCCAATCCCCGGCAGCGCGTTCAACGAGGTTGTGAAAAGGGGGTTGGTGCGGTTTAATTCAACGATCAGGATGGTTTACACGTCGGATTATGGCTACGGGGCCCAAGGTGCTAAATCGATCGGAGTGACCGCCAACGAAGCTCCGCGGCCCGTGGTATTCCCTTACACTCCGCTGATATTGGAGGTCACGACAATGCCGAAGGGCTACAGTGATACACTCCTTAGTTATTAACTATTTTAATAAGCAGCCGTGGTGTTTTGAATATTTTTAAATAATTACTTGTGTTTTTTAAAAACTACCCGAGTAATTCTTTAACTTTTGCAGAAATGTCGCGGCCATCGGCACGGCCCGCGAGTTGCTTCGACGCAACCCCCATAACCTTGCCCATATCGCCCATACCCGTGGCGCCAACGCTCGCAATAATCTCGCGAACCGCCGCCGTCAATTCCTCGCCGCTCAACGCCGCCGGCAAAAATTCACGCAACACCACCACTTGCGCCATTTCGTAATCGTGCAGGTCGGCACGGCCCTGGGCACGATAAATCTCCGCCGAGTCGGCGCCCTGCTTGGCGAGTTTCTGAATAATCTTCACTATGTCGGCATCGGCAAGTTCCACTCCCGCCGCCGCTGTACGCGCCTCTATAATGTATTTTTTCACGTTACGCAACGTGTCGCGGCGCACGGTGTCGCCCGCTTTCATCGCATCCTGGATGCCCTGACTGATCTGTTTTTCGAGTTCCATATTGCAAAATTATAATTATCTTTGAGAATCAAACCTTAAAATCTATGGAAAATCTTAAACTTAACGAAGATTCGCTGGCGTTCCTGCGTCGTGCATCCCTATGGGCGCGACTGATCTCGATCGCCGGGTTCGTCTGTCTCGGGTTCGCATTTGTCGGCGTATTCATATCCGCCGTGATCGGAGACGCGCTTAAGAACGCACTCGTCGCCGCAGGCGTAGAGGCAGGGTTGGCCGCGATTATGGGCATAGTATATCTCGCAGTCATGATCCTGATCATCGCACTAAGCCTTATGACCATGATCTCCCTGAACTGTTTCGCTAACAGAACGCGGCGTGCGCTCGACGACGGCGACACACTCACCCTCGCACAGTCGCTCGGGTCGCTGAAAAACTACTTCACATACCTCGGCGTAACCATAATAGTCTGGCTGATCATCGTACCCGCGATGTCGTACTTCTGGTTCATCACCGTGAGCCTGTCCAATATGTAATAAAAAGCCCCTCTTACGAGGGGCTTTTTTTCTAAACTATCTCGACGAGCTCGGTGCCCTTAGGGACATTCTCGCCCACCTTCGCGCCGATACTCTTAACCGTACCCGATACAGGCGAAAGCATCCGGTTATTCATTTTCATCGCGCGGAAGATTATCAACACATCGCCCTCCTTAACCGTGTCGCCCTTCTTAACACGAACCTCCTCGACGGTACCCGGCATGAATGCCTTGACCAACCCCGGATTCTGCTCGTGCCACGGCGAACGGTTGACGAACATCTGATTGAGCGTCGTCTCATACGAGCCGCTCATCAGCTTCAGTTTTACGTATTCCGACATAACCGCAATAGTTTAGAACGGAGGCAAACCGTGTTTCTTCATCGGCCGTTTCACCTCTTTCGTACCCGAAACCCTCAACGCGCGCTCGATAAATTTACGGGTATCGCTCGGGTCGATAACCGCGTCGATATAGCCCTTCGCGGCCGCAACATAAGGATTTGCAAACTTCTCGCGGTACTCGGCGATCTTAACCTCGCGCATCTGAGCAGGGTTCTCGGCCTCCTGGATCTCCTTCTTGAAGATGATATTAGCCGCACCCTCGGCGCCCATAACCGCGATCTCGGCGCCCGGCCATGCAAACACAAAATCGGAACGCAAATGCCGCGAACCCATAGCGATATAGCCTCCGCCGTAAGCCTTACGCAGAATAATAGTGATCTTCGGGACCGTGCTCTCGCTATAAGCATACAAGATTTTCGCGCCGTGGCGGATCACTCCCGCGTGCTCCTGGTCGATACCCGGAAGGTAACCCGGCAAGTCCTCAAGAGTGATGATCGGAATATTGAACGAGTCGCAGAAACGGATGAAACGCGCGATCTTATCCGACGAATCACAATCCAAAACTCCCGCCAAAACCAGCGGCTGGTTGCACACAAAAGCAACCGTCGAACCATTAACCCGACCGAAACCCACAACCGCATTGGCGGCGAACAACTCCATCACCTCCATAAAGTCGCTATTATCGACGATGCCGCGGATGACCTCGCGAACATCATAGGGCTGCGACGGATCGTCGGGAACGATCTTGGCAATGTTATACTTCTTCAGCGGCTGGCCCGGCTCGATCTTCTCGGCAGGCTTATTATTAGCCGGAGGCAACATCGAAACCAAACGGCGGATCTGATGGAAACACTCCTCCTCGCTGCTCGCAAAGAAATGAGCGTTACCCGTCATCTCGGCGTGTACGCGCGCACCGCCCAAAGCCTCGGCAGAAATATCCTCACCCAGCACAGTCTTGATAACCTCCGGGCCGGTGATGAACATTTTCGAAATCTTATCGACCACGAAAACAAAATCCGTCAGCGCCGGAGAATAAACCGCACCTCCCGCACACGGGCCGAGAATAACCGAGATCTGGGGAATAACACCGCTCGACAGCGTATTGCGGAAGAATATCTCGCCATAACCAGCCAACGCGTTAACACCCTCCTGGATACGCGCACCACCCGAGTCATTGATACCGATCAGCGGAATACGCATATTGAGCGCGTAGTCCATGATCTTCGATATTTTGCGCGCGTGGGCATAACCCAGCGAACCTCCCGCAACCGTGAAATCCTGAGCGAAAACCGCTACCGGCTGGCCCAAGATCTCGCCCGTACCTATAATAACACCGTCCCCCGGAAGCTCCTTGCCCTGCATCCCGAAGTCGGTGTTGTCGTGTTTCACGAAAATGTCGTATTCCTGAAATGTCTCGGCGTCCAACAGTTCGATGATACGCTCGCGTGCGGTGAGCTTACCCATCGCCTTCTGTTTCTCGATAGCCTGTGCGCCTCCGCCGTCATAGATCTTCTCCATGCGTTTGCGCAAGTCGAGAACTTTTTTATTTCCAGACATGACTTAAAATTTAAGTTAGTATGAATCGCAAAGGTCAGTAATTTTTTTCGGAAAAACAAAAGGTGCCTACGGGCACTCCGAGATATGGTTATAGTATGCCGGAGTACACCGTTCCGGCGGGAAACGTCGGCGGCTCCCCATCGAAAATCCCGTATATCGCCGAACCAGAACCCGACAACGAGGCGTAGATTGCGCCAAAGCCTATTAGTTCCTGTTTGATAGACGCCAACTCAGGGTGCAATGCGAAAAGTGGCGACTCGAAAGCGTTCTCGGCCATCGGCTGCTCCGGATCGTGCGGAACGACACCCGAATACGCCTCGCGCGTGGAAATATGGATATCCGGTTTGACTATAACTATATACCTCCCCTCAAACGGGTTTGCAGCGGGAGTGAGTAGTTCGCCACGCCCCGTAGCCACCGCAGGCCTATTGCGTACAAAAAACGCCGTGTCGCTGCCCAACCCGGCAGCCGCCCTTTCGAGTTCTTCAGGGTCGAGGCCGAGGCCGAAAAGCTCGTTCATCCCCGTCATCACGAACGCCGCATCAGCAGACCCGCCACCCAGACCGGCACCGCTCGGGATAACCTTATGCAAGTGCACACTCACCTCACCCGCCCCGTAATCGCGCTGCATAAGGCGGCAAGCGCGAACACACAAATTATCCTCCGGCGAGCAATCCAACGTCGCGCCCGTCTGAACAAACTCCGTCGCACGAGCCTTCGTCAGTTCTAACACATCGCAAAACCCCGCAACAGGCACCATCAGCGTCCGGATATCGTGATAGCCATCCGCGCGCCGCCGCAACACGTCAAGCCCAATATTGATCTTAGCATTCGGAAATAACAACATAAGGCAAAGATAGTGATTAATGGTTAATGGGCTTCGAGCCAATTATCTCCCACCCCGTACTCGACAGGAAGCGGTATGGAAAGCTTCGCGGCGTGCTCCATAGCATCCACAACAAGCGATGTAACCTCCTGCTGTTCGGGCTTGTAAAGGTCGAGGACAAGTTCGTCGTGAACCTGGAGGATCATGCGCGAGCGCAGGTTGCGGCGGCGAAGCTCATTCCACGTCCGTATCATCGCAAGCTTCATTATATCGGCTGCCGAGCCTTGAATAGGCGCGTTTATCGCATTGCGTTCGGCCAAAGACCTTACCGTGGCGTTGCCCGACCGGATATCGGGAAGCAGTCGCCGACGACCGAAAATAGTGGCCACATAGCCGTCGGTGCGCGCCTGCTCCACAACGCGCTCCATATACGCCTTCACACCCGGATAGGAGCGGAAATAACCGTCGATGATCTCGCGCGCCTCGCCCCTCGGGATACCCAGCCGCTCGCTCAACCCGAAAGCCGAAATGCCATAGATTATCCCGAAATTGGCAGTCTTGGCCTTACGGCGTTGGTCTGGGGTCACCTCTGTGAGCGGCACTCCGAAGAGCAACGCCGCCGTCGCGGTATGGACATCCTCCCCATTACGGAACGCACCAAGAAGGTTCTCGTCGCCGCTAAGGTGCGCCATAAGCCGCAACTCGACCTGAGAGTAATCCGCCGAAAGTATCAAATGATCGGAATCGGCGGGGATGAACGCACGGCGGATCTCGCGCCCCTGAGCGGTGCGTATGGGAATATTCTGTAAATTAGGGTTCGACGAGCTCAAGCGCCCCGTAGCCGTCACAGCCTGGTTGAACGACGTGTGAACGCGCCCCGTATGCGGGTTAACCAACGCGGGAAGTGCATCTATATAAGTCGATAAAAGCTTGCGCAGCCCGCGGTATTCCAGAATATCGCCGATGATCGGATTGCCCGCGGACAACGACTGCAAGTACTCCTCGTCGGTGCGGTACTTACGCGTCTTGGTCAGGCGCGGCTTGGGGTCGATCTTCATACGCCCGAACAGCGCCTCGCCGAGCTGCGTCGACGAATTCACATTCAACGAAGGGTCGCCCGCCAAAGTACGTATCCGATCCTCAAGCGCCACCGCCTGCACCGTAAGTTCGCGGCCCGACTCGGCAAGGATGTCGCTGTCGATACGCACACCAACAGTCTCCATATCGGCCAGAACACGGATAAGCGGCCCCTCGATCTCGTCGTAAAGTTTATCGGGCGTAAATTTATGGTACAGTTGCAGCGTGATATCGGCATCCTCGGCGGCATATTCCGCCACGCGCTCGGGCGGTACCATATCCATAGTAACCTGGTGCGCGCCACGGCCAATGAGCGTCTCGATCTCGATGGGGGCATAATTAAGGTACGCGCGCGCAAGGTGGTTCATGCCGTGGCGCGCCTCCGGGTCGGCCAAATAGTGAAGCAGCATAGTATCCAAAAGTCTCCCCCGCACCTCGATGCCCGCCTGCGCCATAACCATAATATCGAACTTCAGGTTCTGGCCGATCTTCGCAATACGCTCATCCCCGAAGACCGGCTTCAACAACGGCAAATACTCCTCCGACCACGGGATATACCACCCCTTATGAGGCTCCACCGCAACCGAAATCCCAACCAAACGCGATGTCAGAGGGTCGAAACCCGTGGTCTCCGTATCGAAACAGAACTGTTGGGTGGCAGCGAGTCTCCGCGCCAAAGCCTCGACTTCTTTCGCATCGCGCACCATTATATACTCATGGGGCGTGGTTTCGGAGGTGGCGTAGGCGCTCTCGGAGGCGAACAGGTCTTGCTGCGCGGCGGCGAACAGCGAAGGTTGCGCGCCGTCGGCGGTGGGCGCATGAGCGTGAGCGAATAAGTCGCCCGCCGCGTGGGGCGGCGGCGTGCGACCGGCCTCGCTTACGCTCGGCCGCTGAGGCCCCTTAGGAGCAGCCGCGCCCAACTCGCGCAGGAACATCGTAAAGCCCAGCTTCCCATATATCTCGCGCAAAGCATCGGTATCGGGAGCCTCGACGATCAACTTCTCCGGTTCGAAAGGCACAGGCGCGTCGGTGTCGATAGCAGCCAGCCTCTTACTCAACAGCAACTGCTCGCTATGCGCAATGATATTCTCCCTCAACTTACCCTTCAACTCACCGGCCCGCGCCAAGATCTCCTCCGCCGTACCGAACTCGGCGACCAGCTTGGCAGCCGTCTTCTCCCCTACCCCCGGAACCCCAGGAATATTGTCGCTCGCATCGCCCCACAAAGCCAGAATATCTATCAACTTGCGCGGATCGTCGATCCCGTACTTCTCGCAAACCTCACGCGGGCCCATGATCTCGATACCCTCGCCACCCGTGCGCTGGCGGTAGATGCTCACACAATGGTTCACCAACTGCCCGAAATCCTTGTCCGGAGTGACCATATAGACCTCGAAACCCCCGGCGCACGCATGGCGCGACATCGTACCGATAATATCGTCGGCCTCCCAGCCGCACATCTCCAACACCGGAATACGCATGGCGTGCAATATCTCCTTGATATAAGGAACCGCGGCATGGATATCCTCCGGCGTCTGCTGACGGTTCGCCTTATAGTCCGGATACATATCATGCCGAAAAGTCGGGCCCTTGCTATCGAACGCAACCCCCAAATAATGAGGCTGCTCGCGGCGCACCATATCGCGTAAAAACTTCACAAAACCGAAAACCGCCGAAGTGTTCATGCCATCGGCATTGCGCATAGGACGGTTCAGAAAGGCATAATACGAACGATAGATCAATGCATAGGCATCGACCAGAAAGAGCTTTTTCATGCCATAAAGATAGTGAAATTCACGCAAAAAAAAGACGAACTCAGGTGAGGTTCGCCTTAACAAAAAGCAGCACGGGATTATCGTCTTCGGCATTCAGATCCGTCGCAACCAAAATAATTTGCCCGTCGTGGTATTTCATAAAATACTGAAACCTGTATTGCCCCACGGAATCATGAAGCTTGAACACCGAGGCCGAACCCGAACTCTTATTATACGTCGCATAATAAATACCGTCGTAACTGAACACAAAACGAATGTCCGAGGCATCTTCCTGAACATGCCTTACACCCATCGCAAATGTCAAACCGGACGAATAAACATACTCCGAGATCTCACCGGTATTCTTACCTACCCTATGCTCGGCCGGGATCGCTTTCTCTCCGAAATCGACATAATAACGAGGAAGTATTTCAGACTCCTTAACAGTGAAAATAGTGTCGTTCAGAAACTCCCAATACAATACATCATCGCCGAAAGCGGTGCAGTAATCATACATCTTTACCCCTGAAGACAGATGCCTATTACTCGTTCCGGAGAGCACGTTCAGCTTGTCATCAAGGATCACCAACGAGGGGGTTTCAACATACTCCCCCTGATAGTTTTGCCTTGCGATATACTTCCCAGATGCCGGGTACAACGAAACAACGTTTGCATTTATTCTGTCCGACCGTATGAAATTGCCATCCATATCATAGCGCAATAACGCACCCACGCTATCATCGTAAAGACAAATATTATCACCTTCGATAAAAAACGAACTCACACTTATGTACTCCCCCGGGCCCGAACCAAGCCTGCCCACATTAAAAAGGAAATTACCCGACAGGTCGAATGCAAGCACCCCGCTGTTGCCATCAACATTATTATTGTAGATAAATATCTTGTCGTTCGCTATCTCGACTTGTTCTATATACGATAATTGCGATCGATCGGTTAGCGCTAATCGAACTATCTCGGGCAAAAACAAAGAATCTCTTATATCCAACATTATTCGCGCTTCAAGGTCGATCGGAATCGTTTGAAATCGATCATTGACAGTCGCTGCCTGCTTGCACGAAAATGACACCAAACAGAAGAATACGGCCAAGAAGCCATTTAAAGTTTTCATGATCTTAGAAGACATATTTAACCACACCCCGCACCGCGCGGGATGCTCTCGATGGCAAATATAATGATTTTTTTACAATCCCTCTTTTATGCGATACATGACTACCACCGGATTGCCCTCTTCCGTAAGCCTCCCCAGTTCGGGATGTTGCAGGAGAAGTTTCTCGCCTCCGATCAAAAGAATATAGTGAGGTTGCAGGGTATTGACAAATTTGTTTCCCGCCGACGTGTCAGGCGATGTCAGCAGGCGGAATAACAATTCATCCTCATAGTTGTAATCACGTTCGAGCAAATAAACTTTTCCCGATTGTTTGGAATACAGGTAGTTCTTGACGATATTATCCGGAGGTGTCGCTACAGAAATATATATATGATCATCGCTGTCTGTGAAGTTGCCGCTGAATGTGGCATGTTTGGATTGGATAAGTTCTATGTCCGCCGAGGTTACACCCGGGTCGAAATTGGCAGATCCGTTGACCTTCTTCATATCCAGCTTGTATGCCGCCTTCAAATGTCCGGGCACAGCCTGATAAATGGTGTCGCAATATGGCCGGCTTACGTATGTCCTATTGTTGAATTTTTGTATTTTGGGTGTTATCACAATGCCATCATTCATGTATCTTGCAGGAAGTGCGCCTGACTTCGGCCGGAAGTCCTTGTCGGCAAACCAAAGCAGGTCTGTGTTGTTTTCGCGCTCTGCCAATCCAGGCCCGCCTGATCCGTATGCGGCACAGACTATGTTATCATTGTCGATATACTCCATGTCGAGGAACCAGAAACCGACGGGAGTGCTTGAAATAAATTCACCATCGAGTGAAAAATGTACTACTTTCTGGCTTTTGTTGTCAAGCACTGCGATGGATCTGTTGTCCGGCCCCATCGCAACATTCCATATTTCGGCGTATTCTTGCGGCCCCCTGCCTAATCTGTGTATGGTTTTAATATGTTTGCCGTCGCGCCCGAAAATAAATATGCTTTTGGTTTGACGGGCATCATAAACGATTATGTTTTCATCGGTAACTATAGTCCCGTCGACATTCCCGATGATGACATTATTGTCCAGCGGAACTATATCCATATCGTATACGCAATCCTGAAGGTAGAGTTTATTGTCGTTCAACAGGGCTATATCGATCATCCCTGTTTCGTCGATAGCCACACGGGAATCCGTAGATTTGCCGCAGGAAAGTAACGCGGCAGAAATTACCGACAAGATAATTACTCTTTTCATGGGAATTTTATTCAAAACAAATACCGCCGGGGCATGGATCATGAGAAGTACACTCAGAGACGGCGTTAGGCGCGTCTATCGGGACCTCGATGCATATTATCTCTTCTCTAAATTGTTCATCTATCGTAGTTGTCTTCAAACCATCTTCTTTTATAACAGTCGTGATGACGCTACATTTTTTATCATCGCGAACTTCGAGATATGCTGTCTTTTTTCCCTCACACCCCGCATCCCGCGGCCAGTCGCAGACATCAAGCTTGTCGTTGAAATACAGTCCGTCGGGGCAACGCATCAAAATTGGCACACCATTGGAGCACGAGAAGAAAGAACTGCAATCCGCGGGGTTGGGAATAACGACAGTTCCCCACGGCGGATCAACCTG
>QMCE01001897.1_pt1 | contig 11575 bp, 9 predicted proteins | sample 1821851 | NCBI WGS metagenome assembly QMCE01 (sample SAMN09453174, study PRJNA476694) | Termite gut metagenome, whole genome shotgun sequencing project. | isolation source: worker | host: Odontotermes sp. | place: South Africa:Pretoria | collected 2016-01-28
GATTTTTAATTTTTAGGCAGGAGGCAGTCCATGGACGACGATGGCGGTAGTAGAGAATCTGTTGACCAGTGTACCGGCGCGGGCATGTGGACCTGTCTGCTCAGATAAACGGCTTTCCAGCAGTTTCCCGAAATATCTGACAGTTCTGTAATTCCCGCTCTTTTTTGGCGGCATGTGGGCCGCACACGGAGGTTTTTCTGCTTGGAAAATTTCCGTTGAACCGCGATATAACGGTTCTATCCCCGGCAGGAAGGTTCAGAATGACCAGAAAGAAAAATCAGAAAAACAACAGGGTTTCGCTCAGGGCTGTGCGGGTTCGTAAGCGGCTTTTGCGGGCGGCGCGGCGGGACGGCGATACTTTGCTTATCCAGTACGACAATAGCGTAGACGGATACGATGAAGAAAAAGTCGAGGAAATGCGGGATGAATATGGCGAAAATACCATCACCCGCAGAGACGAAGATTCTGTGTTCAAGCGGCTGTTCGGCGCGTTTATAAATCCGTTTACTGTGGTGTTGTTTATTCTCGCTGTTATTTCATTTTTTACACGCGATTATCCGGCGGTGATTATTGTTTTGTCGATGGTGACGATCAGCGGGATTTTGCGTTTTACGCAGGAGCTGCGGAGCGGAAATGCCGCCGAGCGTTTGTCGGAAATGGTAGAAACAACGGCGTGCGCGGCGCGGCAGTTTGATGACCGGGAGACTGGCGAAATACGGACGGAAAAACGCGAAATTCCTATGGACGAAATTGTCGTGGGCGATTTGATTTACCTTGCCGCCGGCGACATGATTCCCGCCGATGTGCGGATTATTCAGGCAAAAGACCTTTTTGTGAGTCAGTCGTCCTTGACCGGGGAGAGCGAGCCGGTCGAAAAATTTTCTGTTCCTGAGCGGGATGCCGGAAACAATCCGCTTGAGCTTAACAATCTGGCCTTTATGGGAACGAACGTTATTTCCGGTTCCGCGACCGCGCTGGTTCTGGCTGTAGGGGACGATACGGTTCTCGGCTCAATTGCCGAACAGCTCCAGACCAAAGCGCCGCCCACGAGTTTTGAAAAAGGCGTTCATTCGGTTTCGTGGATATTGATCCGGTTTATGCTGGTAATGACGCCGGTTGTGTTTCTGGTAAACGGCCTCACCAAAGGAGACTGGCCGGAAGCTTTTCTTTTCGCGCTGTCTGTCGCGGTGGGACTTACCCCGGAAATGCTTCCGATGATCGTTTCCGCGAATCTGGCAAAAGGCGCGGTGTCCATGTCGAAAAAGCGGGTCATTGTCAAAAACCTGAATTCGATTCAGAATTTCGGGGCAATGGACATACTCTGTACCGACAAAACCGGAACTATCACTCAGGATAAAGTTATTCTGGAATATCATCTGGATATTCACGGCGAAAGTAACGAAGACGTTCTGCGGCACGCTTTTTTGAACAGTTATTATCAGACAGGACTGAAAAACCTGATGGATTTTTCTATTATAGAACGGGCGCGAAAAGAAACCGCGTTTTCAGGCTGGCAGAGTTATAAAAAAGTCGATGAGATTCCCTTTGATTTTAACCGCCGCCGCATGAGTGTCGCGGTTGAAGACCCTGACGGACAACTGCATCTGATTACCAAAGGCGCAATTGAGGAAATGCTCGCCATTTCGTCTAACGCAGGTTATAACGGGCAAACCGAAGCGCTGACCGATTCGCTGCGGGAGGAAATTCTGGAAAGCTGCCGCCAGTACAACCGCGACGGCATGAGAATTCTGGGAGTCGCACAAAAAACAGTTTCCGCCGCCGCCCTGTCCGCCGCCGATGAAAGCGAAATGACATTTATCGGTTATCTTGCGTTTCTTGATCCGCCCAAAGACAGCGCGAGACGGGCAATCGCCGCGCTTGGCGAATACGGCGTCCGCGTCAAAGTGCTGACCGGCGACAATGACGGCGTTACCCGCAGCGTGTGCGGCGCGGTGGGCATTCCCGCAGACAAAGTGCTGCTCGGCGCGAACATCGAAACGATGGACGACGAAGCCCTTGCCGAAGCCGCCGAACAGTTTGACATTTTCGCAAAACTCTCTCCCAGCCAAAAAGCCCGCATCGTCAGCGCCCTGCGAAAATCCGGCCACACCGTCGGCTACATGGGAGACGGCATCAATGACGCGGCGGCCATGAAAGCGGCCGACACAGGCATTTCCGTAGACACCGCCGTCGACATCGCCAAAGAATCCGCCAACATCATTTTGCTGGAAAAAGATTTAATGGTGCTGGAAGAAGGCGTTATCGAAGGTAGGAAAATTTACGCGAACATTATCAAATATATCAAAATGACCGCAAGCTCCAATTTCGGCAATATGTTTTCGGTACTCGCCGCGTCCGCTTTTCTCCCGTTCCTGCCCATGCTGCCAATTCAAATCTTAGTCCTGAATCTAATCTACGACATTTCGTGCATAGCAATCCCCTGGGATAATGTCGACCTCGATTACCTCCGTAAACCACGCAAATGGGACGCTTCGTCCATCAGCCGTTTCATGCTCTGGATAGGCCCCACAAGCTCCGTGTTTGATATAGTCACCTATTGCCTGCTTTTCTTTGTAATCTGCCCTCGCTTTGCCGGCGGCCAATTCTCCGGCCTTGCTGACAGCACACTCTTCGTCATGATGTTTCACACCGGCTGGTTCGTCGAATCCCTGTGGTCGCAAACCCTCGTAGTCCACATGATCCGCACCCCCAAACTCCCCTTCATCCAAAGCAGAGCCTCAGCCGTACTTGCCCTATTTACCATAGCCGGAATCGCCGCCGGAACACTCACCCCCTACACATGGCTCGGCGAAAAAATCAAAATGGTAAACCAGCTCCCCCCGTTTTTCTTTCTCTGTCTCGCCGGAATCATCCTAGCCTACATGCTCCTCGTAACAGCCATCAAGAAAATTTTTGTATGGCGATACGGCGAACTATTATAATTCATCAAAATTAAGAAAGGGGGGCTGTTTCCAAACTGTCATCGGCATATAGTCTGCGGCATGGATGCCGTTGTTTTAATGTTGTTGTGGAGTTTTTGCGTAATGCAAAAACTCCATGATTAAAAATCCGCATGGAAGCGGATTTTTAATCACCACCCTTACGCTCCAGCCGCGCTTTGCACGGCTGCCGCTATCCCCGAAAACAGGGAATGGGGATTGGGGAATTAAGATTTTTATCCGCAATCGAAGCGTGAAAGTATGACGATCAGATTAGATACGGCAAAATCCCCATTCCCTATTCCCCAATCCCCATCCGGGCTTACAGCCCGAAACAACAACTCAAAAACGCCAGACCTTGACCCAATCCAAAAAATAAGATATTTTAATTTCATTATAATGGAGCGGTGTCCGAGTGGTTGAAGGAGGCGGTCTTGAAAACCGTTGAGCCGCAAGGTTCCGGGGGTTCGAATCCCCCCTGCTCCGAACGGCTTCAATAGCCAAAAAGTTTCCCTAAATAAAGTGAAGCTACATTTAGCCAACAATTGGGGGATTCGAAACGGAGCGCTTTTGCAAAAATGATAAGGCGTATGCCTTGACAAACAAAGCTGGCGCAGGACGCGCCGGAAAGCGCGGAGGCGGGGCTTCCCTTTTTCAGAGCTTTGTGATATATTTTTTGTGAACAGTCCAAAAGACTGTCTCCTTGGAGCGGTGCGAGAGCGGCCGAATCGGGCTCCCTGCTAAGGAGTTGTGCCCCGAAAGGGTACCGGGGGTTCGAATCCCCCCTGCTCCGTAGTAAAAAATCCTTCGGGATTCTTTATTTGAGGGGTTTTGCAAGCAAAACTCCATAATCATCCCGTACAAGGGATTGAAACTGAGGTTGTAGCTCAGCTGGATAGAGCAGCAGATTGCGGATCTGCAGGTCGCACGTTCGAATCGTGTCAGCCTCAAAATTATTTCAATGTTATTTTGTATTCAAGAATTTTCAATCCATCGTCAAGCGTTTTTTTGTTTTTTACCGGCAGTATTACCGGGAGCAGCTTCCCCACGGATTTTGTTTTTTTGGCGGTGTTCTTGATACTGTCGTCTATGTCGAGATCGTATATGCCGCCTATCGTTTTTTCCGTAAAATAAAAAGTCAATCTAAATCCGGTGTCCCACACTGAAAGCCAGCCAAGATTTTTCTTTTTGTTCAAGATTTTGCAAAGCCACGATTTCCCGTCATTGTAATAATTCCATTCAAGGACAAGCCCCTTTTCGTTGGCGTTCTCCGCAAAATCCGTAAATTTCTTGTAGTCCTTCCCCAGAGCATCAGCGAGAACATTGCTTTCCGGCTTTGTCATCGGGTCTGTTAAAATTTGCTTTTCCATAATGATATTTTATTCTGTTTCAATTTATTTTGTCAAAATATTTTTTCAGATAATTCACCGGCGGTTTTGTTGAAATAAATCACTTCGATTTTATCATCTGTTTTTTCCAGTAATGTCATTGAAGCGTTCTTGAAATTTATTCTTTTTATTTTTTCACCGCCTATTTTATTTTTTGTTAAATACGCCAAAATCGCGTTGAGAGCTAATCCGTGAGAAACTATAATTATATCACTTCCGTCATATTCCTGAATGTATTTGAATAATGCCTGTACCGTCCTGTCTTGTAAAATTTCAAACGGTTCCATTACCGATTCTTCATCATTATTAAAAGCCGCTTTTCGTTCGGCAGGAGTCATGCCTGACGCTCTTCCATAATCACGCTCAACAAAAGCGGCTTCTTCGCGTATTTCAATATTCCCGATTGCTTCCGAAATAATTCCGGCGGAAACTTTAGCGCGTAACAGCGGGCTGGTTATTATTACGCGCCAATTATTTTTTTTCAGATATTGCGCGGCTTCTTTTGCCTGTTCAATTCCTTTTGCGTTTAACGGAACATCTTCCCTACCCTGTAATTTCTCCAGATTATTCCAGTCTGTTTCTCCGTGCCGCAATAAACATATTCGCATTTCAAACTCCGTTTTCCTGTGATGTAACAGACACGCTTGCACCGGCTTTCCTGAGCGTTTTACTCGTCGACATAATTATAGCCAGCAGCGCCGCCGCCAAACCGGTTACGATAAGCAATAAATCTATCGAAACAATATCGGCAAGCGGGCCGAAAACAACCATGCCCAGCGGCATCATAACGCTGGAAATCATTGTAAAAACTGAAAAAACTCTGCCCAAAAAAGCCGGTTCTACAGTAGTTTGCAATAAAACCATCGCCGGCGTATCATACAAGGGCATAGCCACACCCACGAGCGCCATGATAATTAAATATACCGGAAAATTCCCGCACAGTCCCAACCCAACAAAAAGTAATCCGCATAATATACCGGAAAGAGTCATAGTATAAATACGATTTTTGAATCCGCCCCACATTCCAATCAGAAGGCCGCCTGCCAGCATACCCGCCGAAAACGTAATTTCAATCGCGGAAAGCCGCCAGACTTCCGCGCCGAAGTTTCTTGTTACTTGAAGCGGAGTCAATAGCGAAGCGGGAACAAATACCAAAGGAAAAATTGCGGAAATTATGAGCATTCTGAGCACAAAGCCGTTTTTCCCCGCGTATTTTATTCCTTCTTTCAAATCTGAAAAATACGCCGCGCTTTTTTGTTTTGTTATTTCGATTTTTTTTGATTCAGCGGAAGGAATTTTTACCAAAAAAAATACAATGCTTATGCCGATAATGGCGGTTATTACATCGAGAAAAAATAGAATTTCAAGCGGGGCGAAAGTCATCAACGCGCCGCTTAACATTGGGGTTGCCAGCGTTACAAATGATCGTATACTGCTTTGAAAACCGTTTATTTTGGTTAAATATTCTTCTGGAACTATCTGGGGAATAAACGCGCCGACAGCAGGTGTCTGCGCTCCCTGTCCGGCTGCCCGTATCGCGGCGCACACCAGTAAAATCACGTAACTATCAATTCCAAGCAGAAGCAATATCGCCATAACCAGACTAATAAAAGCAGTCACGCCGTCCGCTATGTTAATAATATATTTCCGGTTAAATCTGTCCGCCCAAACACCTGCAAACGGCGATATAAAAAACATGGGAAGAAACCCCGCGACAGTAAACAGAGTCATCATTGTTCCCGATTGGCTTTTAAGCGTTATATGCCATAAAATCGCGTATTGTACAACCATAGTGCCGAAAAACGATAATGCCTGTCCAGTCAAAAACAGCGCGGCATTTCTTTTCCAGTTGATACCCATGATGATTTTTATAATATATTTTCTGACAGGTCAATGCTTGTATTTCGCGTGATCTCAATGGAAAAAACTTTCGGAATAGAATAGTATTTCGGAGGGGGGGGAGTCGAACCCCCGACAGCCAGTTCCCAAAACTGGCGGCTTAACCACTGGCCTACCCTCCGTAATTTACGTCATTTCACTATACACAAAAAAATAATCTAACTCAAGGGCTGAACAGGCGTTCGCCTGTTCAGCTTCGGAGTTTTGCCATACGGCAAAACTCCACACATCTTTTGTAATGAAAGGGGGGACACTTTCCTCACATTTTTTCGCATACTGAAATATTTTTCGTGTCCCCCCTTACGTCCGAGTCTGCTATCGCAGTCTCGGCCTATCCCCCTGCTATCCGGCTTCGCCGGATAGTTTTGTCATTCCGGGCTTGACCCGGAATCTCATTGAAATATTGCGGAGATTCTGGCTTTCGCCAGAATGACAGAAGAGTTATTCTCAAGACACTAACATCGTCATTCCATACATGTTTTGTCATTCCGGCGCGGGGTAATAGTCAATTTTTTTGATACGATAAATTGACTTCCTCGAAAACTGAAGTTTCCGAGGAACTTTAAAACCTGCGTGGATTTTGACGCGGCCAAACTTTGAAACTATCCGGCGAAGCCGGATAGCCGGGGGATAGCGTCAGACTTGCGGAGGGCTGTAAGCCCTCCGCAAGTCTTTGCGCAACGATTGGGGCAAGGCTGGAGCGTAAGGGGGGACACGATGAATGTTTCGGTATGCGGGGGAACGTATGGAAAGTGTCCCCCCTTTCATGGCAATGACCGTGTGGAGTTTTCGCATTGCGAAAACTCCGGAGCTATTCGCCGGAGGCGAATAGCCGCCTCTTATTCTTCTTTTGGTTTTTCTGTTTTTTCTTTGCGGGCTTCGGCGCGGTCTTTCATGTCGGCAATTCCGATGAAGATTGCGATGAGGCTGATGAGTATGGCGATAACAGGCAGGCCTCCGCGAAGGAAGCTCTGGACATGCGCTCCCCAGCCAAGTCCGAATCCGGCAGTTTCGGGGGGGATTACGGCAAAAACCGCAGCGGCAAGAATTACTATTCCGATGATTAACGATTTCATTTTTTCCTCCTCAAATATTTTTAAGTTTAACGGCGGCGGTATTGTTTGACGACCATGATCACAAAGGCGGCGATGAAAAAGCCGATGCGAAGGGCGGGCAGAACGATGGCAGCCGCTGGAATTGAGCCGATAACAATTGTGTCGCCTTGGGTAACTCCGAACATATCAAGTATGGAATAGACGATTTCCACATAACTGATAATGGTTCCGATTACCATGAGCATCCACGCCGCGTCCCGTGTTTTTGACCACAGCATGATGGCAAAAAAAGACGCGAGCGCGCCCAAGATTAGGCGGCTTGAGACAAAAAGTATCTGCCCGGAATCCATGTCTTTAGTATGGCTTTTTGAGGCGTGAATTGCAAGTGGAAAAGCGCGTGTTTGGCGGGTCTGGCGCGTGGGCGGTTTTTGTGGTGTGCCCGCTAAAAAATCAGTTCTACCGCGCCCTGGGGTCGTATTCGCAGCTCAGTGACGGAGGCCGCGCCGAATATGTTTTCCATATATTCGCGGTAGGCGGGGAGAGCGTCAAGCGGGACGTAAGTTTGGATTGTGCCGGCAAAGCCGCCGCCGTGGACTCTGCATACGCCCGGAATTCCGCGCCGCCGGAAAAAATCCCTGCTCAGGGCAAGGGCGGCGCACACGGCTTGTGTTCCGGGGCTGTGCGGCGGGTATACGTTTTGCAAAAGTTCCCACGATGAATCGCCTGATTCGTTTACCAGCCGCAGGTAACGGGACAGCGCGTGTTGTTGTTCGGGCGATCCGGCGGCGGAGTCCATCGCGTCAAGGCAGGCGGCCATTTGTTCGACACGCTCGTTTTCGTCAAAGAAATGCAGCGCTCGCAGCAATGCCCGGTCTCCGGCTGCCTTGCGTAAAGCGGCGGCGGCGGACAGCGCGGTTTCACGGTCGATTTCGGCGAGGACGGTTTTTCCGAAAAATGCCGCGACCGATTTCATTTCTGTAGGAATAGCGGCATAGTCCGGGGTAAGTCCGGCGTGACTGCCGCCAGAGTTTACAACGCACAGGGCATACCCCATCGCGGCCAAGTCGAAGTTGATCCGGCGTGTGCGGGGAGGATCGCCCTGCGGAACAGAAAAGTCAATCACCACAGCTCCGCCTGACGCGCAGGCCGTTTGATCCAAGAGGCCGCAGGGTTTCCCGAAATAGGCGTTTTCCGCAATCTGGCCGATTTGGGCGATTTCCAGCGCGCTCCGTTTGCCGTCTCCGTACAGGCAGTCGAAGATGCGGCCAATGAGAACTTCTACTGCCGCCGAAGATGAAAGTCCTGAACCGGGCAGCACTGTCGAATCGGCACAGGCCGAAAAACCTCCGGCTGCCGTGCCCCGGCGAATCATTTCTCCGGCAATTCCCCGCGCAAGTGCTTCGGTTGTTCCTGTTTCTTCGGGGCGGGCCGCTGTGTCAGGATCACCGTTCGCTTTCGCAAGCCGGACTGTGACATCAGGATAACCGGTGGAACGGAAAAAAACCGTGTTGTCCTTTCTCGCGCAAACAACGGCGGCGCAGTCAAGCTGAATTGAAGCGGCCAGCGCTTTACCGTGATTGTGATCCGTGTGATTGCCCGCCAGCTCAGTTCTGCCCGGAGCGCTGAATATCCTGAGATCGCCGTCAGTGTGCGCCGCGAATGTTTCCCCGTTGTCCGCGATTTTTTCGATTCCGGCGATCAATGTATTAAAACGTTTGCGGGCCGTGCCGGTATTTTCCGGCCCATATAATCCGGCGAAAATTTCCGCTGCCCGTGGCGAGTTGATTTTTGCGGTCAGTTCTTTTCCATTCATAACGCTGACAAAAGTATGGCCGGAGAACGGAGAATCTGTAAAGTGGGGCTGACTGGTTATTCGCCGGAAACGAATAACCAGTCAGCTTCGGAGTTTTCGCGTCGCGAAAACTCCGAAACATTTTCTACGCATTTGTTGTATTAAAGAAAGGGGGGCTGTTTCTATGCTGCCGCCGGCACACAGCCGCAATTATCGTCCGCCCCCCCCTTACGCTCCAGCCTTGCGGAGGGCTTACAGCCCGGAGCAAGTCTGACGCTATCCCCCGGTTTGGGAAATAGAAATTTGGGAACGGGGAATTTGTTATTTGATCGTGATGTCACGATTTGTGTACAGTAAAATCCCTAACACCCATGAGTGGGGGTGACGGAATAACAAAAGTTTGCGCGGAAACGCGCAAACTTTTTTATGGAGGCAGGGGGAGCAGCGGCGATAATGGTTTCGCATAACGCGGGAAAAGCGACTGATGGCGGATTATGTGCTCCCCCTTTTTCTATTATGTAAATTATTTTTTCGGCTTGTCTGATTACATAAATTTTACTTACTTTTTACTAAACATTGATTTCTTTTTTGAAATTGTTTTTTATTATTTTATAGGGAAGGACAAGACAACGAACATATCGGTAATGGGAATAGGTTATGTGGGTCTTGCCAATGCTTGTTTATTGGCGATGCATAACAAGGTAACAGCTTTTGATATTAATCAGGAACGAATCGATATTTTAAAAGATGGGAAAACTCCTTTTCGGGATAAAGAAATAGCGGAGTTTCTGAATCATCACAAAGAAAAGATTTATTTCACAAGCCAAAAAGAAGAAGCCTTAAAAGACGCGGAATATATTATTATTTCCACTCCTACAGATTATGATGCTGAGAAAAAAAATTTTAATATCGCAAGTGTGGAATCGACAATTACCGATATTGCGTCTTATGCAAAGGCGCATAATGTCAGTCCAGTAGTAATTATTAAGTCCACAGTTCCTGTAGGATTTACCGAACAAATGATTTCCAAATATCTTAATCTGCATATTTTGTTTTCCCCTGAGTTTCTTCGTGAAGGGAAAGCGCTTTACGATAATCTTTATCCATCGAGAATCATTGTAGGCTGCGCGGATAAAATTATTGAAAGGAACGCGGCTAAGAAATTTGCGGATGCGTTAAAAGACGGCGCTCTTAAAAAAGATGTTGAAGTTCTGTTTATGAAGCCGACGGAAGCCGAGGCGGTGAAGTTATTCAGCAATACTTATCTTGCCCTTCGCGTGGCATACTTTAACGAACTTGATACTTATGCGGAACTGAGAGGGCTTGATACAAAATCAATTATTCATGGTGTGAGCTTGGATTCGCGAATAGGGAAAGGGTACAATAATCCATCGTTTGGATACGGCGGTTACTGTCTTCCGAAAGACACGAAGCAGCTCCGGGCGAATTACGAATATGTTCCTGAAAATCTTATATCCGCTATTGTGGAATCGAACAAAACCCGGAAGGATCATATTGCTGATATGATTTTGAAAAGGTCTCCGAAATGCGTGGGGGTTTTTCGCTTGGTGATGAAATCGGAAAGTGATAATTTCCGTTCGTCCGCGATTCAGGGAATTATGAAGCGCATAAAAGGAAAAGGAATACCGGTAATTATATACGAACCTGTTTTGAAAGACGCCGAGTTTTTTAATTCAAAAGTTGTATGTTGTCTTGACGAATTCAAAAAGGAATGCGATGTGATTATCTGCAACCGCATGACCGATGAGCTGGCGGATGTCCGGGATAAAATATATACCCGTGATGTTTGGGAAATGGATTAACCGTTTGATGATATTACAAAAATTTTACTTATCGTTTGCTTGCTTTTTACTTAGCTTTTACTGAAAACTGATTTCTGTTTTTGCGCGTCTTTCTTATCATAATGACAACATAACATTGGTTATGACATAACGCTTGTTATAAATTTTTTGGAGGTATTCAAATGAAATCTATGCGTGTAAAAATTCCGCTGATAGTTTTGGCGTTTGCCATTGTCGTGGGAATGTTCTTGTTCACATCGGCGGGACGATCTAGTTTAAGCGGCGGCAGCAATAACGCGGTGTCGTCAAACGCGGCTGCAAGTCCAAAGTATGTGTTTATGTTTATCGGTGATGGAATGAGTTATCCACAATTAAGCGTAACGCAGGCTTATCTTGGCGCGTTGGAAGGCAAGGTCGAAACGGTCGATTTGGCAATGACGGATTTTCCTATAGCGGGCAGCGCGGCAACATTTGATTCTACATCATTTGCGCCTGACTCGGCATCAACTGCTACGTCCTATGCGACGGGACATAAGACGCTCTCCGGTGTTATCAATATGGATGAAACCAAAACAATAAAATATGAGACGATTACTGAAAAATTGTTCAAGCAAAAAGGATGGAAAATCGGTGTTGTGTCTTCGGTTAATTTGAACCACGCGACTCCCGCCGCGTTCTACGGACATCAGGCATCGCGTGG
>QMCE01002476.1_pt1 | contig 11571 bp, 13 predicted proteins | sample 1821851 | NCBI WGS metagenome assembly QMCE01 (sample SAMN09453174, study PRJNA476694) | Termite gut metagenome, whole genome shotgun sequencing project. | isolation source: worker | host: Odontotermes sp. | place: South Africa:Pretoria | collected 2016-01-28
TCTTTTCTTTGTCTATTGCTTGGCTCAGTTGTTCCATTTCCTATCACCCAGATGTAGTATACTCCTTTTTCTTCTCCATTACAACTGTAATACTAGGGGGGATTCGTAATGAGCAACACAAAACTTTTGACCCCTCTCCAAAACAAGCACCGCGTATGGGCGGAAATTGACCTTGACCGTCTTGTACATAACTACGCGCTCGCGGCGGGGACGCTGCGAAGCGGGAAGCTGATGCCGGTCGTCAAAGCCGATGCATACGGTCACGGCGCGGTGCGTACCGCGCTGGCTTTGCGCGGCGCTGGCGCGGATTTCTTTGCCGTCGCCACTCCGGAGGAAGCCCTGCAACTGCGCCGCCATTGTATTGACTGCGCGTTGCTGCTGTTGGGCGCGGCGCCCCTTTCGCACGTTCCGGCGCTGGCACGGGCGGGCGTTACGCTGTGCGTCCCCGATGCGGATACGGCACGGGCGTACAAAAACGCGCTTCTCGGCCAGCCGGCCGATATACATGTCAAAATTGACACCGGCATGACGCGCTTAGGCTTCCCGTATGACGCCGACGCGGCCGCCGTGACGGATATCGCAAACGACTTGAACGTTACGGGTCTTTTTACCCACTTTGCGTCCGCCGACGATGACGCCGGATTCACAGAAGAGCAGTTTTCCCGCTTTACTCGTTTTTGTAAGCGGCTTGACATTGGCAATCCCCTTCTGCACAGCGCCAACAGCGCTGCCTTGCTCTCCCGCCCCGAAACCCATCTGGATTACGCGCGTCCGGGTCTGGCGCTCTACGGCTACTCTCCCGTCCCCGGCATGGGGGAGGGGTTCAAGCCCGTGCTGTCGCTCCATTCCTCTGTTATGCAGTGCCACGCTATTCCGGAGGGTACGACGGTCAGCTACGGTCGCGCATGGACGGCGCAGCGGGACAGTATTGTCGCAACCGTTCCCGTCGGGTACGCCGACGGTCTTTCGCGCGGACTTTCGGAACTGGAAGGCGCGTTTTTGCTGGTACGAGGAAAACCCTCCCCAATCGTCGGGCGGGTCTGTATGGATTTCTGCATGCTGGACGTAACTGAACTGCCCCAAACCGCCGCCGGAGACCCTGTGACGCTATTAGGCGACGGCATCACCGCCGCCGACCACGCCCGCCTTCTGGGTACGATCCCTTGGGACGTGCTCTGCTCAATTGGGCGGCGCGTGCCGCGGGTTTACAGGCAGAATGGGGAGGTTATTGAGGAGACAAATGATATAGACAGGCTGTGAGGGGTTAAGCATTGGGTAAAATAATCCCCAACGGCTTCAATCTCTCCGCCGGTCAGGGAGAGGTGAAGCTATTGGGGGAGGAGAGGATGGCTATTCTTAACAAATAAATACACGTATTTTTCGGTAACTGATAATATTTCCTCGCAAAACCACTGTAATCATTAGCTTTTAAAGGCGCTTTACGAGGTGCCCGTTTCTTTAGTGTTGAAGTTTAATTTTACCCTTATTAATATCATCACGAAATTGATTAACGAGCTTTTCTGTCAATTGAGATTTACCATAGCAATCAAGAACAAAACTACGATAACTTATGCCATCTATAAGTACGTCGCTTTTCTTAGTCAACAGCCAATTTCCCATGCCTCCCCCTAGCTCCTTAATGCTCCATTTCTTACCGTACTTTTTATAGACTTCATCTTTCTTTCCTTGAACATGCATGGAATCACCTGGAATGTAAATAACTTGCATTGAAAAATCTCCTTTACTTATTTCTTTGTTTATATTCGCAAGTCGCGCCCAGCACCCAATCAGCCGAAACCTCCAGCGCCTTGAATAGCTTGTACAGCGTTTCGGCGGACAGCCCCTTCTGGCCGCTTTCGATGGCAAATAGGAATCTGTCGCTGATGTCCGCCAATTGCGCGAGATGCTCTCTCGTCAGCCTAAGCTCTATTCGTCTGCTTCTGATCCTCATCCCGATGTCTATATAAAACTCCCCCATGCCGCACCTCATATTACAGTATACAACATATTTCGGCAAAAGAACAGAAACTATAGTTCATATTCTAAAAAACTTCACGTATTGCTTGGAATTGACATGGAATCCAGATTCTTTTCGCGGCGCATATCAAGGAATCCCTTGATTTTTCAGCATGTCCAGCGCGTCATACATGGCTTGTCTATACACTGCGTTCAACTCATAGCCCTCTTGGGCATACACCGCGTCTGAATACGCTTCAAACAGCGCATCCGTTTCGGAGTTCTCCAAAACCTTTTTTAGTACCATGCTCGCAGTGGCTCTGGCACGCCGCAGAGCTTCGTATTCGGCGTCTGCTTTAACCATACGGGAGAGAATCTCTCCGGGCCTTGTTTGGCAAAGGCTTTCGATTCGCGCTCCAAATTCACGATACGGCATAATGTTCTCCTTATATATAGTCCCGTGCGGCTCAGACCTCGAAAAATTGGTTGACAATAACCCGCGCAGGACATATAATATGTGTCATTCAAGGCAAAATCATCCGGCAAAGGGTAAAAACATGAAAAAAATCAAAATTGCGGCGCTGCTGCTGGCCGCGATTCTCGCCGCTTCGTCGTGTTCCGGCCCGGCGGCCTCGCCGGACGAGCCGTATGTAATCTCTGCGGCGGTTCTATACAGCGGGGATTCTATGGAATGGCAGGATTGCTACTCGCATTTGCAGCAGTCCCTGCTGGCCAATTTGACAGCGGAGGCAATAGAAGTTGGCAACGAGATGCCCGCCTTAGGCGGGTATGACGTGTTGTATCTGGATAAGAGTTTGCTGGCGGCGCCCGATCCGGACGGTCTGCGGGCCGCCGTTGACAGCTATGTCAAGGAAGGCGGAGCGGTCTTTGTGGACAACGCGTTCCACAGCTTCTTCAGCCTTGAGCTTCTGGGCGGAACGGCGACCGTTAAACTGGACGCACTGCCGGGCACGCTCACCCTGAGCAAGGAACGCAAAGACTACAACGGTCTGCGCACAATCGTAAATGATTTTTACGCCCTGTATAAAGGATACAAAGACTATCCGCTGCTTTCCGAACAAGATTACGGCGTAATGCTGGTGTGCGATACCGCCGAGCCTCTGGTCAGCGTGAAACGCGGCGAAGACGACGAGCCGGCGATGTATGCCCTGAACCGTTACGGCAAAGGGCTTGTGCTATTTACCAACCCGTTGCTTCCCAACGCGTTTTCCGTCAACGGCTTCGATATGCTGCCGGACAGCGAGCCCGTTGCGTACTTCATCAACTCCACGGCCAGCGCCAACCAAATCATCCGAAACGAATTCGCCGCGCTGGTATCGCGCGAGAAATACGGCTTCTCGGCACAGCGCGTGTTTGGCGCGCTGGGGCGGCCTTCGATTTCATGGGAGCATCACTACGAGGAGATCGACGGTATCGGCAACGATTCGGCGATTCTTTTTTCCGAATTGTGCAAGGAGTACGATCTGCCGTCTTCGGTCACGCTTGTGCGCAGCGCCGTATCTTGGGCTACCCGGTTTGAGAGCGTCACCTATCTGCCCAACCTGTCAGACGGGCTTTCTTTTGAAATGGATCCGTATGAGAACGCATACAACACCGGCCTGCATGTGGTAAGCGGCGGTGAGTTTTTGAGCCTTGCGCGCTGGGAGGACGCGGGCGCGGGGTTCGTTGATTTCCCGGAATACGACTACCGCGCCTATCCGCATATCGGCGACCTTGACGGCGACGGCAACGCGGACATCCTAGCGGGCAGTTCGGACGGCCTCTTCTATTACTATGCAGGAACGGGTAACAACGAACGCTTCACGGTAGACGAACCGGAGACGCTGACCGCCCCGGACGGAACCCCTCTGTCGGTCCCGGCGGGATATTCCGCGCCCGTTCTGTTTGACGCGGACGGCGATGGGGTTTTGGATTTACTCTCCGGAAGCGCCGACGGGAATGTGTACTGTTTCCCGGGTCTTGACGTGTTGCGATTCGAAAAGTCGGCAACGCTGTTTGATCCGGGGTTCGGAGAGACGCAGATATTCCCGGCCGTCATGGGTGAGGACTTGCTGATCGGCACGAACAACGGAAATCTCGCGGTGTTTCGCCGGGATGACAGCGGTTGGTCCGTGCAGGCCAATCTTTCCGAAGTATGCGAACAGGCGGAACTGGGACAGTGGCTCGCGCCCTGCGCCGTTGACCTGAACGGCGACGGAACGGATGATATTGCCGTCGGCACCTTCGAAGGAACAATCGGAAAACTCGTCCGGCAGGGTGGCGGTTACGAATTCACAGGTTACTTCGAAGGGTCGGAAAACACTTATAAGGGCGACAACCGCCTCCTGTTCCGCAACAACTGCGTCCCCCGCTTCTTTGACGTCAACGGCGACGGGCGGGAAGATTTGATCGCCGGGCAACTGGAGGTCGGTTTGGCGTATCCCATCGATTCGCCTTATTTTCCTTACCCTGAGGCGGTTACCCGTTTGGTTGAGTATATGCGGGACAATGGTTATTCGCTCGGCATACACCATATGACGCACGAATACGCCTCGATGGAGCAGGAACTGCGAGAACTCGCGATGCATATAGATGCCTTTGAGGCGTATGATATTGACCTAAGCCTGCCCGGCGTTAACCAGCATACTTGGCATACCAGTAAAATGGGGCCGGTGCAGTCCTATACGGCGCAAGCGGCTTCGGGTATGCTTTGGAATTCCGGTGCCAAGACGCCGGGCAATGATCGGCAGGGCGCGCCGGAAACCGTTCTTTCCTTGCCGTATTATCTCGAAACGGAAGCCGGAAAAATGCTGATGCTGAACGTGCCCACCCTGCTGATCAGCGACAACTACACATGGCTTTCGATTACCGGGCGCAGCGAAATGCCGGTTTGTACCTATTACCATTGCGACAGCATGTACAAAGACGCGGAACGGAAAGAAGCGGATATCCAAACCTTTGCCGCTTTTGCGCGCCGGTTTCGGTATAACCCGGTCACCGAAGAACAGTTAGTCAAAACGGTCGCGGCGGCATATAATATGAGCCTGTCGGTGAAGGGCGGCCTTGAAAACGGCGGTTTGACCTTCACCGCCTCGCCCGGCCCCGGCGGAAACCCGCTGCTCGACCCGGATTACGAAAACAATGCAGGGTTGAAGGTTACCTTCTCCGATGACATCATGTCCTTTGACGTCTCCACCGATGCCGACGTGTACAACTGGGTCAACGGTTCGCTCTACATCGGCTTGAACAAGACGGTGACAATCACCGGAACCGATACGCCGGAGGAAAAGGCGCACATCACGCGGGTCAATCTGCCCGCCGAGATCACCATGACGCAGGGCGGTGCGGAGGTGAGTTTTTTGGAGGGCGGCATGATGCAGCTCGCCGTCGCCGACGGTCTGTGCCGCACATTCTCGGAGGGGTGGTCGACGCGCCATACCTCCGAAGGCACCGTATTTACCAAATATGGGGAACCGTCTTCCATAGAGCTGCACTGGGATGAGGCCGACCATTATGGAAAGGCGGGATAACGCTTGCTCAACTCATGCGTAAAATTACTCGACAACGCCGCCGCCCGATGGCCGGACAAACCCGCCTTTGAAGACGAGCGCGGTTCAATTACCTATTTGGAACTGCAAAGGGCGGCGAAGCGCGTCGCCTCGAGGATTCTGCGGCGTCACTCCGGCGGTCTTGCCCCGGTGCTGGTCTGCCTGCCCCGGAGCACAGACGTTATTGTCAGTTTCATGGGAGCGTTGTACAGCGGTAACCCTTACGCCCCGGTTGAAGCTGACATTCCCGAAGCGCGCCTGCGGCGGCTGATAGAAAACCTCCAACCCGCGCATATCATCACGGACGAGGAACACGCCGCGAAGGTGACGCAATTTGCAGAGCGTTCCGCCGTACACCTCTTTTCCGATATGTTAAATGAGCAGCCCGACGAAGACGCTGTTGAAAAAGCGGTGTACAATGTGATCGACACCGACCCCGTTTATATTATCTATACGTCGGGATCCACCGGTACGCCAAAGGGCGTTACGATCCCGCACCGGGGCGTTTTGGATTTCGCCGAATGGGTGAAAGAGACGTTTCACTTTAACGAGGAAACGGTTCTGGCCAATCAGGCGGCGTTTTACTTCGATAATTCTATCTTTGACATATACGGCGGAATGCTCAGCGGCGCAACGGTAAAGATTGTGCCACAGCGGCTGATTATGGTTCCCTCTAAATTGCCGGAATATCTGGCCGAACACGAGGTGACGGCAATCTTCTGGGTTCCGACCGTGATGATCGGCGTCGCCAATTCGGGCACGCTGGCGTCTTATCCGTTGCCGAAACTTAAAACGGTGGCGTTCGCCGGAGAAGTGATGCCGAATCTTCAGCTCAATATATGGAGGCGGGAACACCCCGATTGCGTCTACGCGAACCTGTACGGTACGACTGAGATCAGCGACGTATGCACCTACTACATCGTTGACCGTCCGTTTGCCGACAGCGACTCTCTCCCGATTGGGATCGCTTGCGAAAACAGCCGGATGTTTATTCTCAACGAAAAAGACGAGCTTTGCGCGGCGGGAGAGCATGGAGAATTGTGCGTCGGTGGTTCGGGTGTCGCGCTGGGCTATTGGAACGAGCCGGAACTGACAGCGAAGGTATTTGTACAGAACCCGGTCAACAGACGGTATGGGGAGCGTATTTACCGCACGGGGGATTTGGCGTATTACAGCGATGAAGGCTTGATTATGTTTTTGGGCCGCAGAGACAGTCAGGTTAAGGTGCGGGGTAACCGCATCGAACTGGGTGAGATTGAGGCCGCCGCCCTCTGTGTGGAGGGCGTAGAGAATGCTTGCGCGCTCTTCGACGCGGAAAAGCAGGAGATTGTTTTATTTGCCGGTACTGCGCTTAACTATGCGCCGCGAAAATTCAACCTGCTGCTTCGGGACTATATCCCAAACTATATGCTGCCCGCGCGGTTGGTTACGCTCAATTCTCTTCCGCTTACGCCAAACGGCAAAATCGACCGTGTTACCCTGCGGGAAACCTATATATGAACGGAGGCTCGTAAAAGACATAATGGATGTAACAGAAAAAATACGGAATTATATCAAAGAAACCTTTGATATAGGAGACGACCCGGATTTTACAAACGATGTACACCTCTTCGACTACGGCTTTGTGGATTCGTTGGGCGCGATTGACATCATATCCTTTGTTGAGGAAACATGGGGAATCGAGATTACGCAAAAGGATTTGACGCTCTGCCCGATGAACACCGTCGATGAAATTGCCGGGGTCGTTAAGGGGAAGTTGTGATGCCCGCTTTTCGGATCCGCTCCGCGTCCGCCGCCGATATTGAGCCTCTGTTGGCCATGACGGCGAGGATGTACAGAAAAGATTTCCTCTATACCTTCGATCCTGGCGCGGCGCGGCCGGTGCTGGAAACACAGCTCGCCTCAAAGCTCTGCCTGACCCTTGTCGCCGAGGGGGAAAGCGGGTTGGCCGGGTTTATTTCCGTTATGCTCAAAAAGCCCGACCGGCGGTTTACAATGGACGGGCGGTTGGGCCGCGTCTCTGATATTTACGTTGAGCCGCCTATGCGAGGGCAGGGAGTTGCCGGCGCTCTGCTGGAGGCGGCCGAGACTTGGATGCGCGAAAACGGCGTTTCTCTCTGCGAATGTGACGTAATGCGCGACAACGAACGCGGCAACGCATTTTGGCGTGAAAAAGGGTATGGCGAGATGGCCATCCTCCGCGGCAAGTCTCTGCGGTAAAAGAATATGTGGTTTTTGCGGACGGATACCCTTTTCTTAATCATACTCGTTTGCCTGCTGACCGCGTTGCTGCGCCGGGGTAACGTTCCCCTGCGCTGGCTGCTTCCGGTGATGGAGGCAGTTGTATTGGTTTACATTTCCCTCCCGCTCGCCATTTTTTCGCTTGTCTATACCGCCGCCGTCTGGCTTCTAACGGCGGCGTTGTATAAGTGGAAACGCGGGGCGGGGTTTTTTATAGTTCTTTGCTGTTTGCTTGCTGTTTTGCCGCTCTTTATCGTCCGGCTGGAATTGTTTGCGCTTCCGTTCGCGCTGGTTGGCTTTGCCTTCAATATGTTTAAGGCGATTGACGCGCTGTATTATGTTTACTACGGAAAAGAGCGCGTGTCATTCCCCGTTTTCCTCAACTATATGCTCTTTTTGCCGGTGTTTACGGCGGGACCAGTGTTCCGCTACAGGGAGTTTTTACAGGGGTTTACAAACCCGTCGCCGCTGACGGCGGAGATCATGCGCGAAAGCGTTTTGCGCGTGATACGCGGTCTTTTTAAGAAGGTAGTTCTGGTCAGCCTCGCGACGCAGTTGTTCACCCATCTGCGCGGTTTGGAGGGACGCTGGTTCCTTAGCTTGGCCATGACGGTCCTGAGCTATACGATCTTATATCTCGATCTGTCGGGATACAGCGACACGGCGATTGCCTTGAGCGCCGTCTGCGGTGTCAAAGCCCCGGAAAATTTCAAAAAGCCGTGGCTTGCGCCGACTTACACGCAATTCTGGCGGAGTTGGCACGCTTCGGTCAGCGACTTTATCCGGGAACACATCTATGTGGTCGTGTCGAAAAAGAAGCTGAACCGTTTTCATTCCGGCCTTATTGGGTTGGCTGTGATGGCTGTGATGGCGATGTGGCACGAGTTTAACTTGGTATATCTCTGCGCGGGATTGTACAACGGCGTGATTTTAATGCTGGAGAACTTTTTGAGGCAAACTACCGTCAACCGCCGGAAGACGCGGCGTCCGGCTTTTATCCTCCGCTGTGTGCTGACAAATATGCTCTTTGCGTTGAACACGCTGGTGTTTACCCTGCCGCCGGATGAGATTCTTCCGGTGCTGCGCGGATTTTTTAGGGGGTGACAGGTATGCTGTCTCTTATCCGGAAGAGCGGTTTTTTGCTTCTGCTTGCGGCATTGTTCTTTGCGTCGGATATTGCGCTGTCCGCATATGATCCGGTCGCATCGTCGCCGCTCTTCCGCAAGAACGATTTTGAGAAGATATTGCTGGAGAATGGCGGCAATCGTTTTAAGTGCGTCTTCTACGGTAATTCGGCGGTGACGTCGGCGTATATTCGGGAACGAAGTGCGGCGGATTATGCCAACATGGGGTTGGATTACGGCACAATTGAGGATATTACCGCCATCTTGCAAAAAAAACTGATCGTAATCGGTGAGGATTTGGTTTTAGGATTGAATTATAACAATTTTATCGATAACTTCGATACCGATTCCACCTATCCTTGGCACAGGACGCCTTGGCAGCCCTATCTTTATTTTCAGCGAAACCGCGTATTTCCGGTGATCCGAGACGGGATTGGGCGCGCGCTAAACGGGGAGGCTTTTTTAGAACCCTGTTATACCGACCTGAAACGGGCGGTTTATCACGGCGTGATGGACGAAGAAAAGCTCTCTGAAAAGGTGGAAAAACACCGTGAATTGTTTTGGTGGATGGATCTGTCGCATTGTGAAAAGAATCTAAGGGCACTAGAAAAACTAATTGAGTTGTGCGAACAGGAGAGTATCCGTCTACGGGCAATATGGATGCCGTGGAATCCCAAGGCGGAGAGTCATTCCTTTGTACAGGCGGTACAGGACGCGGCGGATAGGATTTTCGCGGAACGCGGCGTTGAAGTATGGGATATGACCGATACGCTTTCGCCGGAGCATTTCCACGACATTGGACACTTGGAATACAGCGCAGGCGCGCCGGTATTTACTGAGATGATTGACGATTGGCTCAGAAAGCCAAAAGGGTGAGGCGGAAAATATGAACACGAAAAAAGCGGTTTTCCTCGGATTAAAACTTTTGGTGTATCTCGCGATGCTGGCACTGATCTGCGTGTTCTTCTCCGGCGCGGGGGAATTTATTTACGAAGCGCTGTAAAGAAAATCGTATAGCGGCTTCTCTTTTCTCTGTATGCCCACTTATACCTTCCGGGAATATTATGTTGACAAGGAATATCCTTCGCGGTATAATATTTGAGCGCGTTGAGGCGGCAGACCCATTTTGCGCCCGGCGGCATACTGGGCTGTAGCCAAGCCGGTAAGGCACCAGACTTTGACTCTGGCATTCCGCAGGTTCGAGTCCTGCCAGCCCAGCCACCAAAAGACCCGCTAGCTCAGTCGGCAGAGCACCTGCCTTTTAAGCAGGGAGTCCGCGGTTCGAATCCGCGGCGGGTCACCAATGAAAACGCTAGAGCCGCCGTAAACAGACCGACAAATGGGGACACCAAAGACCGATTCAGGGACACCAACGAGGATACTATACCACGCCGCTTCCATCGTCCCCATCCATCAATCCAAACATATCGTCCTCCACCGCCGGGACGCTCCCGGCCTCCGGCTCCTTCTTCCCGTAGATCGCGCCGAGCGCAATCTTCATAATGTTCTCACCGAATGCTTTCGCCGTGTAAGCGATGCAGACGGGCAGCGCAAACTTTTCAATGAAGTCCAGCAGCGTTTGAACCGGCTCACCGCAGAACAGCACCTTGTACACCGTTACCGCAACGCCGACGAAGAACATCAGCATGACCGAGAGAACCACGATATGGGACACGGTGTACACCTTGTCGGGCGGCTTCGTTTTCTTCGGCTTGTTATCTGTAAACTGTTCGTTGTTCACTGCCCGTCACCGCCCCATATCAGCCGGTAACTTACGCAAATCCGCGACAAGTTCCTCCACAAACCCGTTACCGCCCAGCGCTTGATACTGCCTGAACATATCAAGCACACATTCCAGCGTCAGCCGCCCGATCTTCCCGGCTTTGGTGTAATCCTCATGCGCCCGGACAATGGAGTATTTCAGACCGGCGCGGGTGGCGGCGTTATTGCTGTCCAGCGACTTTTTCAGCGCTTCCAGCGGCGCGGTATGCTGCTTCATGAGCTTTTTGATCTGCCGGAGGATCAGCCCGCCCAGAGTAGCGAGCGCGATGATTGCGCTTGCAATCGCGCCCCAATCTTTCAGCCATTGCATCACCGTCATTGCTCCCCATCCTTCGCACGCGCTTTGTCAACGACGGTTTCCGCCAGTATATATGTAACAAGCGAACCGATACCGCTGACGATGACAACCGTCTGCGCGATAACGCTTTCCGTCAAACCGAATACGCCGCCGAGGGACGTAACCCAAGCGACAGCCGCCGCCCAAAACTTACGGCTGCTTAGTTTTTGCTTCCAGTCAATATTTGTTACAAAATCAATACGAGGGCTGTCGGCGTAAAACCGAATATCCTGACGGATAACCGACCGCATAAACACTCTCTCCGTCCTAAGCGTTGCCCGCACAGGGCCGTTTTCTATCCAATTCATGCCAATACATGCAGAATCACCGTCTGCCTTCCAGCTCTTTTCTGAATAATATATGTCTATATCCCAGTTATCATATTTCATGGGTTTGTCCTCATAGGCTCTAAGCTCTGACGGACGCAATAAGACTTCGCGGCAGGCGGGTTTAAAATACAGCTTTTCCAAATCACCGAACTCGTTAAACTCCGCCGCGTAAAACGGAGTATCTATTTTTCTTCCGTTTATCAGCAGATTGTTTAAATAAACAGGGGCGTCTGTTCTGCAGAGCCCTTTAAAAC
>QMCE01002692.1_pt1 | contig 11571 bp, 9 predicted proteins | sample 1821851 | NCBI WGS metagenome assembly QMCE01 (sample SAMN09453174, study PRJNA476694) | Termite gut metagenome, whole genome shotgun sequencing project. | isolation source: worker | host: Odontotermes sp. | place: South Africa:Pretoria | collected 2016-01-28
GACAAACTCGCGTCTCGGGGGCCGGGAGGGGGCGAATGAGTCGGTTCGGCCTGTTGATGTGCGAGTTTGTCCCATTTCTGGAGACTGCGGAAGACGGGAGTCCCAGGGGTTGCGGAAGCGTTGGCGAAGGTCGTCTCAGCGGGCGCCGGCCGCCTGCCAGACTTCGCCCCAGCCGGGGCCGAGTTCTGCGGCGCGCCGGCAGGCGAGCACCAACGACTCCTCGTTCGCGACGCCGCGGCCCGCGATGTCGAAGGCCGTGCCGTGATCGACGGAGACGCGCACGACGGGCAGCCCGGCCGTGATGTTGACCCCGTCGTTGCCGAACACCGACTTGAAGGCGACGTGTCCCTGGTCGTGGTAGCAGACCACGACCATGTCCCACGCCCCGTGCACCGCTTGCGGGAACAACGCGTCGGCGGAGATCGGGCCCTCGGCGTTGATGCCCTCGCCGCGGGCCGCCAGCACGGCGGGCCGCAACTGGGTCTCTTCCTCGTCGCCGAAGAGTCCGTGTTCGCCCGCGTGCGGGTTGACGCCCGCCAGCCCGATGCGGGCGCCCGGCTTGCCCAGTGCGCGGGCCAAGGCCCCGGCCAGCCGCAGCACCTCCAGCGTGCGCTCGGTGGTGCACAACTCAATCGCCCGGCGCAGGGCCACGTGCGTGGTGAGGTGGAACACGTAAAGATCGCCCGCCGACAAGATCATGGAGTAGTCGTCCACGCCGAACTCGTGGGCGAGAAGCTCGGTGTGGCCCGGGAACATGTGGCCGCCAAGATGCATCGCCTCCTTGTTGAGCGGCGCGGTGACGATGCCGCCGATCTGGCCGGCCTTCGCGAAGTCGCACGCCGCGACGACGAAGCGGTAGGCCGCGTCCCCTGTCGTCGCCGACAACTCGCCCCAGGGCAGGTCGGGCAACGGGGCGCCGACCTGCACGACCTCGGCCACGGCCGGGTCGCCCGTGGCATCGGCTGGCTGGTCGATGACCTTGATCGCGGCCGGGTCTAGCCCCAGCGCGGCCGCGCCACGGCGCAGCGCCCCGGCGTCGCCCACCGCGACCGGCACGCAGATCTCGCGCAACTCGGGGTGCCGCAGCAGCGTCGCCGCCGTGATCTCCGGTCCGACGCCGGCGGCGTCACCGATCGTGACGCCGAGCACTGGCACTGTCATGGATGTCTCTTTTCTTGTCGAATCGCTGACTCATCATGCACCGTCGCCCAGCCAGCGGGTGGATGGTCTCCAAACCCCAGATGCGGTGACGGGCACCAATCGGGTCACCTCGGATCAACGTGTCGTGTTCGGCGCGTCTGTCAGCACCTCGGGGTTCTTGCAGTGCAGCGGCGTGGTGTGATCGACCAAGACGCGCTTCAGGTCTTCGGCCACCATGCGGGCGCCGCAGATGGCGCTCTCCTGGGTGGCGCCGCCGACGTGCGGCATCGCCAGCACCTTCGACGACCGCATCAGGGGGCGTGTGAGGTCCGGTGGCTCAGACGGGTACACGTCGAGCGCCACGCCAGCAAGCTTGCCGTCGGCGAGCACGACTTCGAGGGCGTCGTAGTCGAGCAGCGGGCCGCGCGCGGTGTTGATGAGGTAGGCGTCCGGCTTCATCAGGTCCAGCTCACGACGGCCGATGAGGCCGCGGGTCTCCGGGGTGAGCCGGGCGTGCAGGCTGACGACGTCCGACCGCACCAGCAACGCGTCGAGGCCGACCTGGCGCGCGCCGAGCCCGGCCACAACGTGTTCGTCCACGAATGGGTCGTAGACGAGCACGTCCATGCCGAACGCGCGGAGCAGTTCGGCGACGCGTTTGCCGACTTGGCCGAGGCCGACGAGGCCAGCGGTTCGGCCCGTCAGTTCGAGGGCGGACGTGTCGTAGTTGTACAGGTCGCCCTGCCAGCCGCCCTGGGCCAGCGTGCTCGTGCCCGCGCGAAGCCGGCGCGCCAGGCCGAGCAGCGTTGATGACGGGGATGCCGCGCTTCGTGGCGGCGGCGACGTTCACGTTGACGGGGCCGCCGCGGGCGACACCGATGAACTTCAGCTTGGGCAGCCGGTCCAGGATGTGCTCGTTCACCGGCGCCAGGTCGGTGACGAGGGCGTCGGCGTCGGCGGCCACCTCGATGACGGGGTCGAACGGGCCGACGTACTCCTGGATCTCGTCGTCGTTGTTGCGGGCGGTGCCGGGCCAGTCGAGCAGGCCGGTGCTGATGTCACACGGCGGCATGATCGCCTCAATCTCTTGTTGGAAGATCTCCGGCTTGATGAAGCCGCTGCCGAGTATTGCGATTTTCACGTACGTTCTCTTTCTTCTGGTGAGGGCGGCCTACTTCTTCTGGCCGCGCTTCCCGAACTGCTTGATGGCTTCGCCGATCTGCGCGGGCGACAAGATCTCCGGATTGCCCAAGAGCCGGCTGAGCAGCGCCAGTTGCGCCATCGATTCAACGTTGAGCGCGCCGCTGTAGGCCTTGTCGAGGGTGGCCCCGACGGCCACCGCCCCGTGGTTGCGCAGCAGCACGCCGGTGTAGACGGTGCCGAGCGCGTCGACCGTCGCTTGCGCGAGTTCCGGGCTGCCGAATAGCTCATAGCGTGCGGTGACCGGGATGACGTCGCCGCCGAGCCGGCCCACCACGTAGTGCACGGCTGGGATCGGCTCGCCCACGATCGAGAACGCCGTGGCGTACGGCGAGTGCGTGTGGACGATGGCTCGCACGTCTGGGCGCTTCTCGTAGATGGAGATGTGCATCTGGGTCTCGGACGACGGCTTGAGCTCGCCCTCCACGATCTGGCCGTCGAAGTCGACGAGCGGGACGTCTGCGGGCGCCATCTTGTCGTAGTCGACGCCGCTCGGGCTGACGGCGAGCAGGCGCTCGCCCACCAACACGCTGATGTTGCCGAGCGTGCCGCGCGTCAGGTCGTCCTTGAGCATCTTGTTGGAATACTCGACGATCATGGCGCGCGCATCGTCCGCGGCTGGAAAATCGGGTTGATTCGTCATGTGTCACATCTCCTGGGTGGTGCTTGAGGGGGTCCAGACGAAGCGGGCGCACGCGAGCAGCGCCCGTTCATCGCCGAAACCGCCGGCTTTGGACAGAATGTTGAGACCGTTGTCGGCGATGCTCCAGGGCAGGCCGGACACGACCTCTTCCTGGGGCGCCAGCGTGCGGATGCCGAGCGCGTGGCAGACCGACAGGCAAGTGTCGGCTCCGCCCGCTTCGATGGTGATGTCGCGCGGGTCGTCGTCCAGGCCGTTCACCGCGTCGGCGACCACCGTCGCGACGAACGACTCAAAGGTGCCCTGGTAGGGCTGCTCGGCCTGCCGCTCGTCCGACAGGGCGATGGCGACCACGTCGTTCTCGCTGAGAATCCGCCGGAGCTGGGCCTGCGCGCGGGCGATCTCCTGGTCGGCGTCGCCTTCTGTGAGGAGCTGGCTCTTGTCGATCCGCACGGTGACGAAGCGCGGGTCTTCCTCTTCGAGCACGGCCAGTTGCCGCAGGCTCCGCGGGTTGGCGCTCCCGCTCGCGACGATGAAGTGTTTCGCGCGAAGAGCGTGGCGACGCGGCCGGGTTGAGGCCGGTTGCCGCGTGGCGATTGCCTCCCGTGGGCTGGCCGGCCGGACCGGCTCTTGACTGGTCGCATCGAAAACGGGGGGCATCGCTTGCGGGCGATCTCCCGAGATTTCGTCGAGCGATCGGGGCGTTGGGGGAAGGCCTGTCGGATCTTCCGGCTGTTCGGCAGCCGAGTTGTTCGGTCGTGGAGCCTTGCCGGACGCTGACTGGTCTGACACCGAGTCGGCCAGCCCCCAGGCGTGCGCGAGCGCTCGCGCCAACCCGGCGGAGCCGACCGGCAGCACGGTTGGATGGTTCGCGATGGCGCCGGCGATCGCTGCCAAGTCGTCGATGCTCGCCGCGTCCACGGCGATGAGGTGTCGGCCACCGTCGGCCACGTCGCTGGCGAGCACGTCCGGGAGTGTGGACGGGGTGCAAACCTGCACGTCGGCGCCCGGATTGGTCTGGCGGACGATGCCCGCCACCGTGTCCACGTCGATCGGGTTCCGCGGGTCACGGCCGTAGTCGGTCGTGCTGATCGGCTGCCCGTCGACGAGGAGGCGGCCCGCTTCCACGGTTCGTCCCGTCGCCGGGAATGTGGGGCACACGACGGCGACGTCCCGGCCCAGCGCGGTCAGGACCGCGTCGACCTCAGCCCCGACGCTGCCGCGCATGGTCGAATCGATCTTCTGGTAGACCCACGTGTGCGGACCTTGCGGCAGCCGGGCGGCGACGGCGGCCGCGATGGCCGCCGCCTGCGTCGCCGGGTGCTTCCGCGTGTCGGTGTGAAACACATCGACACGTCGGTGGTCGGACTGGGCGGCACGCGCCCGGCTGGCTGCGGCCGTTTCGCTGTCTCGGGCGGGCGCGCCGGTTGCCCCTGCGACCGACCCGGCGGCATAAAGCGTCTTGCCGGTCGAGGCATCCCCGTCCGCTTGGATGGGGGAACCGGTTTCCTCCCCGCCAGATTCGGCCGCGCCCGGCGTCGTTCCAGGCGTGACGCTTCCATCGCCGTGGGCAGGCGAGCCGGTTTCTTCCCTGCCGAGGTCGGCCATGCTCGACTCGCTGGCGTCTGGGTGGATCAAGACGTCGGTTGCTGGGCTTGTGAACACGACGCCCGTGTCGCAAGCGCCGGAGAAGTCGTCGGCGAGCACGAGCACGTGATTGACGTGCTCGTGCTGCTCGCAGCCGGTGCCGTGCCCGGGGCGGGGTGTCATGGCCGGTGCCCTCCAGTCGTTGGTCGTCATCCAGGTCACTCTCACGCAGCCGTCGGCTGAAGCGCCGGCGTCTTCGGCTTGGCGTCGTATTTGATGGCGATCGACGAGAGCGCCATGACGATGCCGCACACCCCGAAGAGGACGAACACGCCGGTGAAGCCGCCGCCGCTGCGGTCGACGATGAAGCCTACGATGATCGGGATCAAGATGCCCATCACGTTACCCGCGAAGTTCATCGCGCCGGACAGGCTCGGCACGTTCGCCCGCTTGACGATCATCTGCGGGACGCTCCAGTAGAGGCCGCCGAAGCGGGTGAAGAAGCAGGCGATGGTGAGCAGGGCGATCGCGACGGGGATGCTTGCGACGGCGTTGAGCATGAACGTCGACACCGTCACGCCGACGCCGGCGATGGCGAAGAGCACTCGCATGACGACGTTCAGCGATGTGCCGGTGCGGCGCCAGCGGTCGGCCGCCTGACCGACGACCATCTCGCCGACGAAGCCGCCCAAGTAGACGATCATGCTGAACACGCCGGTGATGCCGAAGTCGACGCCAAGGCTCTGCGAGATGTAGTACGGGCCCCAGGTCAGCAGGCCGTACTGGACGGCGTCGTAGGCGGCGAACGCGACGAGCAGCATCCAGGGGGAGAGCTTCTTGAACACCGTGATGGTGAGGTCCTTGCCCTCGCTCGGGAGTTCTTCCTCGGCCTTGATCTCGGCTGAGATCCCCTCGTCGAGGTAGTCCGCCTCTTCCTGCGTGATCAGTGGATGCTCGGCCGGGTTGTTGCGAATGAAGAGGATGGCGAGGATGCCGATGAGCACGGTGACGGCGCCGAGGAAGACGAAGGCCGCGTGCCAGGTGCCGAGCCAGATGATCAGTCCCGTGACGAGCACGCTGCCGACGGCCGACCCGAGCGGGCCGCCGCTGTCGATGATCGTCGAGGCGCGACCGCGTTCGTCAGCCTTGAGCCAGCGCAAGGTGGAGGTGTTCATGCCGACCTGCACGGGGCCTTCGAAGATGCCGAGCAGCAGGCGGAACCACATGAACACGTTGAAGCTGGACGCGACGGCGGTGGCGGCCTGGACGATGCCCCAGCCGATCAGCGCGATGGAGATGGTCTTACGGGGCTGGAGCTTCTTGACGATCCAGCCGGCGGGCAACTGCATGAACGTGTAGGTCCAGAAGAAGCAACTGGACAAGATGCCAGCGTCCGTCGCGGTGAGATGGAAATCGGCGGAGATAAGAGAAAGCCCGATGGAGAGCGACGACCGGTCGATGTAATTGAAGATCATGGCAACGACGAAGAAAGTCAGCAACAACCAGCGCAGCCCTTTGAACTTGTGCATGTGAGGTCCTTTTCCTCGGAAGTTATTGGCTGAGGCTCATACGGATGGCCACAGATCTCCGGCGTCTTCGCCTCGGGTGGTTCGTGGTGTGGACCTCGACACGACGAAGCTACACGTGTTTCACATATGCGTCAACTATCACATCACTTTGTAACATATGAGAACATAGCGAGGGTGATGGCGGTCTCCGTCGAGCGTTGGCTGGGTGTTCTGACCGCAGCGTGGGCGTGCGTTCTGGACGTCGGGTTAGGGCGGCACGCCAGAGAACTGTGGAGCGGGTGACTCGTCGTTCTTCAGGCCTGTGGTGTGGAAAAGGATCGCATGAGGTGGCGAATCCGGTGGTCTGCGGCGTTTGTGCCGGACAGTCGAGGAAGGCTCGACGCTGCGGGGGACAATGGGCGTATGTCCGATGACAGCGAACACCTCATTCCGGCCCAGCGCCGCGAGAAGCTGATGCATCGCCTGCGTCAGGAGGGGGGCGTCCTCAGTGTCCGCCAACTCACCGAGGCGCTGGGGGTGTCACACATGACAGTGCGGCGCGACATCGCGATCCTTGAACGTGAGGGGCTCACGCACACGATTCCCGGCGGCGTCCGACTGGCGAGCAACCTGCGGCATGAGCCGGCCTTCCCAGCCAAAGCAGAAAGCGAGCGGCAGCAGAAGACGGCGATCGCGGCCGCCGCCGAGAAGCTCGTGCACGATGACATGGTGATCTACTTGGACGCCGGGACGACGACGGGCGCGCTCGTGCCACTCATCCTCGGCCGCCGCGACCTCACCGTCGTGACGAACGACTTCGCCATCGTCGACGCGCTGATGGCAGGCACGGACGCCATCGACGTCATCCACGTGGGCGGGCATGTCGAGCTCAAGAACCACTCGACGGTCGGACACTTCGCCGCCACCATGTTGCGGCAGCTCAACTGCGATCTCGCGTTCGTCAGCACAAGCTCATGGGATCTCACGCGTGGCATCACGACGCCCAGTGAATCCAAGGTGGGCGTGAAGACGGCGGCTATCGAGTCGAGTTCGTCGGTGGTGCTGCTGGCGACGAGTTCCAAGTTCGGCCGTTTCGGCACCTACAAGATCGTGCCGTTGCAGCGATTCGACCGCATCATCACGGACGACGGATTGTCGGTCGCCGCCGCCCAAGGCATCCGCGACGCCGGCGTGATCGTCGACCTCGTCCATGTGCCCGAGGGCGCCGACGGCGTGGGCCTTCCGGTCGGCGACGCTGATCGCACAGTCGACGGAGTCGCGTCCTCCAGGTGACCCCTGAGGACGCGGCGTGGTCGCAGCCAATGTCTCACGCCGATTTTGCCCAGCGAAATGGGACAAATTCGCGTGGTGCGCTTGACCCGGTAACCGGCTGGGCCTAGCTCGCCCAGAAAATGGGACAAACTCGCGTCTCAACAGAACCAGCGGGCCAATTCGGGGCATATCGCGCGTTGAGGCGCGACTTTGTCCCGTTTTCCGATGGGCGCCGTTGTGCTGATTCGTCCGAAGGCGCCCCGACCAAGCCAACTACGCCCGGATCAGGCCGGACGCTCCCCGCGCCGGTTCGGCTCTTCGATAGGCCCGGCGTCCACGAACGTCCGGGCACGGATCTGTCCGTCCGTCGCGTCCACCAGCCACACCAGCAGCCTGGCCGCCGCCACGTCACCTGGTGGTGGGACATTTAAGCGGACGGCAGCGCTGAGCACGTAGGGTTCAGCCACCACAACCGCGCTTTGCGCCTGTGCCACGTCGAGCACCGCCGTTTCCCCGACGCGTGGCGGCGTGCCCGCCGCGACCCAGGCTGCCTGCACCCAGCCCCACACCGGTGTCGAGCCGTGATGTGACACGTGGACGTCGAGCGCCCACGGTCCGTCCGGCACCGGCACATCTGCGCCTGCGCATGCCGGGGTCACGTCCAGCACGAGAACAGTGTCCGCGTTCACATCGCGCGGGTCTAGGCCGCCGAGGTCTTTCGCCTGCCGATTGATGTCGCGCAAACCGGCCGCCTCGTGCTCCACGTCCACCAGTTCGGTGTAGACGTATCCGGCGAACCGGTTCTGCCGGCGCAGCTCCTGCGTCTGCCAACGCAGATGCCACGCCCGTTCCAGACTGGTGAAACCACCGCCGTACTCACTGTTGAGTAGAGGCAGGCCTGTCCGCGGGAAGCTGGCCGACCCGTAGAAGGACTTGTCCACCACGAAGTCGGGCCCCAGCTTGACGGGGAAGTCCTCGCGGCCGCCCGTCGCCAACTCGGCGATGACCTGTGCCCATGACACGGGGCTTTCGTCGTAGTAGTGCCAATCGACCAAGTCCGAACGCACGTGTGACCAGCCGGAGTTTTCAACGATGGGACGCGTGGCGTCCAGCGCGTGCAACGTGTCGTAGGCATGGGCCGCGGCCGCCGCCCGTGACGCGCTGCCAGGGATGTCCCAATCCAGTCCCCACTCTTCGTTGTAGAGGCCCCAGATCGCCACCGATGGGTGGTTGCCGTCCCGCGCGACCATCGGCGCGAGCTGCGCCTCGAAAGCCGCGGTCGCCTCGGGGCTGAAGCGGCTTGGTGCCGGTGGCTCAGCCCAGACCAACAGGCCTAGGCGGTCGGCGGCGTCGAGCCAGCGCGGGTCTTCGAGTTTGATGTGTTTACGCACCAGCGTGTAACCCAGTTCACGGGCCAGCGTCAGATCGGCGACCAACGCCTGCTCGTCGGGCGCGGTGAGTCCCGACCCCGGCCAATAACCCTGGTCGAGCACGCCGCGCAGGTACAGTCGTTCGCCGTTGAGGCGTAACTCCTCGCCGCAGGTCTCGATCCGCCGCAGCCCGCCGGTCACCCGCACCACGTCATCGGCGGCACGGACCACCAGCGTGTAGACGTGGGGGTCGGCCGGGCTCCACAGGCGCGGCGCGGTCAGTTCCAAGCGCCCAACCGCCACTCCATGAGCGTCGGTCACCAGCTCGATTCCTTCCGACGCGTCGTCCGATTCCACCCGCACCGTCGTCCCCGTCGGATCGTCACCGGCCAGGCGCACCGTCAGATCGAAGCCAGTCAGCGAATCGCCGCGCACCGTCACAGTCTCGGCGTAGGTGCGGCCACGCGCTTCGAGCCAGACGCTCTGCCAGATGCCCGACGTCGGCGTGAACGACACGCCGTCGTAGTCGTCGCGGGGGATCGACCGCTGCTTGCCATGCGGGATTGACCGCTTGTCGGCCGGCGCGTCCACTTCGACCTCGATCACACCAGCGACTCCGGGCGCCAGCATGTCCGTCACATCGACGTCGAACGGCGTGTGCCCGCCGATGTGCTCGACCAGCGGCACCCCGTCTACCAGGACGCGCGCCCGATAGTGCACCGCGCCGAAACACAACGCCACGCGCGAGCCAGTCCAGGCGGCTGGCACAGCCACCGTCCGGCGATAGGTGGCGTGCTCCAACCAGGTGCGGGCGACGCCGGAAGCGGCGGTCTCCCACGCGAACGGCACGACGACGGGAACCGTCGCTTCCGGTAGGTCCAGCTCCCAGGTGCCGTTGAGACTCAACCAGCGGTCGGAACGATCGCGATCGGGGCGGGGATACTCGGGCCGCGGCGTCGGTTGCGGCGACGTCGCGGCGAGCCTTGGGGGACATGTCCTGCCGACGCCTACACGGACTTCTTCCAGGTTCTCAGCCGAGATGCTGGTCATTTTTGGTGGCCTTTCGAGGAGAGGTCAGCCCTTGACACTTCCGGCGAGGATGCCGTTGATGAAGTGTTTCTGGAGGGCGACGAAAATGATGAGCAGCGGGATCAGCGCAATGGACGCGGCGGCGAGCAACTCGCCTGTCACCGTCGCGTAGTCGGCCCCGATCCGGTTGCCAGTGATGTTCTGCGCCAGGGTGGAGAGCACCACCTGCAGCGTGGCCATACGCGACGAGGACGCCGCCACCACTGGCCAGACGAAGTCGTTGTAGATGTTCATTACCGTCAGCACGGCCAGTCCCGCGAGGGCTGGCCGGATGACCGGCAGGATGATGCGCCAGAACACGCCGAACTCGGTGCAGCCGTCGACGCGCGCGGCGTCCACCAGCTCATCGGGCACGGCCGCGATGACCTGACGCATCCAGAAGATCGCGAACGCGTCCACCGCGCCGGGCAGGATCAGCGCTTGGTAGGTGTTGACCCAGCCCAGTTCTTTCATCTCCAGCAACAGGGGGATGATGAGCACGATGGTGGGCAGCATCAACGTGATCAGAACGGTGCCGAACAGCAGGTTCCGCCCGCGGAAGGAATACTTCGCGAAGGCGTAGGCCGCCAAGGGGGCGCAAAATAGTGTGATTGAGCCTTTGACGATCAGCACCACGGCGGTGTTGAGAAAGCCCTGCCCGATGGGCACGTCCGCGAACATGCTGCGAAAGTTTTCGAGCGTGAAGGCGGATGGCTCCAGCCCGAGCGGCGCGCTGATGATCTGGGTCGGCGGTTTGAATGACGACAGCAGCGCCCAGACCACCGGCGCGAGGAACAGCAGGGCCAGCACCATCAGGAAGACGTGCGAGACCGTCATGCTCGCCAGGCCTCGGTGCTTCCGGCCGGGCTGGGTGCCGGGACGGACGGGGCGCACGACGGGGTCTGCGACGGGCGAGGTTGACGCGCTGGTCGGCGCGACGGATGCGATGGCCATGTCAGTCCTCCTCCGACCGGAGCAGCCGCACGAACATGAGCGAGAGCGCCATCACGATGATGACGAGCAGGAACGAGTTGGCGGACCCCGTGCCCAGATCGGCGCGTGTGATGTGCCGGTAAAGATAGAAGCCGGCGGTGGTCGTCGAGTTGAACGGCCCGCCGTCCGTCACGACGAACGGCTCGGCGAACATCTGGAACACTGCGAGGGTCTGCATCACCACGGCGAACATGAGCGTTCGTCGCACCAGCGGCACCGTGATGCTCCAGAACTGCCGCAGCGAGGACGCCCCGTCGATTGACGCCGCCTCGTAGACGGAGTCGTCGATGGATTGAAGCCCGGAGAGCAGGATGACCACGATGAAACCGGTGGTCTTCCACAGGAACAGCAAGGCCAGTGTTGGCTTGGCCCATTCCACGCTGGTGAGCCAGGGCACGTCCGGCAGCCCAATCAGGTTCAGCAGCCCATTGACCGCACCGTAGCTCTGATCAAAAACCACGACCCAGATCTGCGCCACCGCCACGAGTGGTGTCACGAAGGGCACCAGGAAGGCGATGCGATAGAAGCCCCTCATCCGGATCTTCGCATTGTTCAACAGCACCGCGATCACGAGTGCGAGCGCCGTCTGCACGGGGATGATCAGCAGCCACAACACCCCCGAGTTGCCGAGCGACGACCAGAAGGCCTCGTTGGTCAGCAGGTAGGTGTAGTTGCTCCAGCCCACCCACTGCGCCGTGCCGGAACCGTGCCAGTTGGTGAACGACAGGCGCAAAGTGAAGAGCATCGGGTAGACACTGAACGCCAGGAAAATCGCGACGAACGGAACAAGCAA
>QMCE01004077.1_pt1 | contig 11571 bp, 7 predicted proteins | sample 1821851 | NCBI WGS metagenome assembly QMCE01 (sample SAMN09453174, study PRJNA476694) | Termite gut metagenome, whole genome shotgun sequencing project. | isolation source: worker | host: Odontotermes sp. | place: South Africa:Pretoria | collected 2016-01-28
GGGCCGTTTTTTTCGCTTCGTCCGGATTTTCCAGCCAGAATTCAATGTCCCCGGCCAGTCTTTCCGGGGACGTCTCCCTGGCCCCGCCCGCCGCCAAGAGGCCTTCGGCCTCGCGGGCGAAGCTCGACATGTTGGGACCGAAGAGCATGGGAACGCCCGCCGCCGCCGCCTCCAGGGGGTTGTGGCCGGCGAGGCCGGGGAGCAAGCTGCCGCCCACCACGGCCACGTCGGCCAGGGCGTAGAAGCTCAGAAGATGCCCCATTTCATTGGCCAGGAAAACCCGTCCGCCGGAAGCCGGCCCGGCTTCGGCCTCGCGCGTCAGAGTGGCGTAAAGCTCGCGGCCGCGCAGGAAATTCAAAACGTCGTCCACCCTGGTCAGGTGGCGGGGGGCCAGAAGCAGGCTGGCCGAAGGATGGCGGCCCCGAATTGATTCAAAGGCCCGGACCATCGCTTCCTCCTCGCCGGGGTGGGAGGAGCCCAAAACTATCAGGGGGCCGCCCTCCCCTTTTATTCTTTCGGCCCACCCCTTCGTCCTGGCCTGAAAGTCCGGGCTTTCCGCCTCTTCCAGAAGGCCGTCGAACTTGGGATTGCCGGACAGGCCGAGTTTCTCCTCCGGCGCGCCCAGGGCCGCATACAGGCCGCGCTCGTGCTCGCCCATAGCCGAGATGTGGTCGAAACGGGCAAGGAGCGAACTTATGAAGCGGCCCGTTTTTTTATAGCGACGGAAAGAACGCCCGCTTAAACGGGCGGCGGCCAGCATCAGTTTTACCCCGCGCGAATGGGCGCTTTCAATGAGGTTCGGCCACAATTCGGTTTCCATGATGACGAGGGCCGAAGGTTTCAGCGCGTCCAGGAAGCGGCCGGGGGCGCCCCAGAAATCCAGGGGCGCGGCCAGAACCCAGGCCCGCCCTTCGCTCCGCAGGAGCCTCATGGCCTCCGCCCGCCCCGCCGGCGTGCCCACGGAGAGATATATTTCCGGCAAAAGCCCTTTTTCGGCCGACGCCTTCAAAAGAGCCCTGATCACCTTTACGGCCGAATGGGCCTCGCCCACCGAGGCCGCGTGAAACAGAAAGCGGGGATGGCGGGGAGGCGTCGGCGGCAGGGAGAGAAAACCCAGCCGCTCCGCCCAGGGGCCGCCGAAGCGGCCCTTTAAGGTCAGCCCCAGGACGACGGGCGGGCCGAGGAGGTCGGCGGCCAGGCGGTACAAAAGGTTCAGTGGATCCACTTGCTGACGTCCGGCGTCATGGCCACGGGCCTGTCCGGCTCGTCGAAATTCTCGAACAGGCTGTGGCTCAACAGGAGAGGGCTGAAGCCGCCGCGCCGCGTGGTTTCGGCCACGTATTCGCGCATATAGGGAAAGACGATTTGCGGAAACACGCGGCGCAGATAGTGATCGCGCTCCAGGGGCAGTATGGGCGGGTCCATGATGAAGAGGGCCCCGAATTCCACGTCTATGCTGAAAGGGGTGTCCTGGCTTTCCTCTATCTGGAAGCGTTGCAGGAAGTGGGCCCGGCTGTTGCCGTCCAGAAATTCGCCGCCGTGCTTCATGGCCACTCCCAGGATGATCCGCTCGTCGTCTTTGGCCTGGAAGTGGATGTTGCAGGCGAAATTCGAGCGGATTAGTTTCAGTTGCGCCATTTCTATTTTTGTCTGTTTCATTTTAGTCTCCGCTTATTACTTCCAGTCGTCAACCACTTCGATTTTGTGTTCTTCCAGGTGCAGGGCGACATCCGCCTTGATGGAAATGGCGCGGCCCAGGCGCTTTTCCAGCTCCTCCAGCGCGCTCTGTCCCTCGTCCAGAAGCATTTCCTTGATGGAGGGATGGACGGTGAGCTTAAGCTGACCTTCCGGGTTTTCGCTGGCCTGGAGTTCCAGATCCTGAAACGCTTCGTGGCAAACCGAGGTGCGGGAGAGCAGAAAACCCTGGCCCTGGCAATAGAAACAGGGCTCGCGCAGGAAGCGGTCGATGTTTTCCTTGGTGCGCTTCCTGGTCATTTCGATGAGCCCCAGTTCGCTCATGGGTAGTATCTTGGTTTTCCCCTTGTCGCGCCTCATGCTTTCTTTCAAGGCCGAGGAGACGCGCTCGCGGTTGCTTTCCTTTTCCATGTCGATGAAGTCTATGACGATGAGCCCGCCGATGTTGCGCAAACGCAGTTGATAGGCTATCTCCTTCACCGCTTCCAGATTGGTTTTTAGTATGGTCTCCTCAAGGTTGTGGCGGCCCACGTAGCGGCCCGTGTTGACGTCGATGACCGTCAGGGCCTCGGTGGATTCGATGACCACGTAGCCGCCGTTTTTCAGCCACACTTTTTTGCTCAAAGCTCTGGCCAGTTCCGTTTCCACGTTGAAGGCGTGGAAGAGCGGGACGCTCCCGGCATAAAGTTCCAGGGCGCCGGCCAGCTCGGGGGAAAACATTTCCAGAAAATTCTTCACCGCCTCATACTGGCCCTGGTGATCTATGACCAGCCGGTCGATGTTTTCCGTGAAATTGTCGCGCACGGCTTTTAATGAGGCGGAAAGCTCCTGATGCACGCGAAAGGGCGCCTCGCCCCTGGTGGAATCGGCCATGACGCGCTTCCAGAGCTGGGTGAGGTATTTGGCCTCGGCCTGCAGCTCGAAGGCCGTGGCGCCTTCGGAAGCGGTGCGGGCGATGAAGCCCTGCTTGCGGCCCAGCTGCCCCACGATTTCTTTCAGGCGGCGGCGTTCCTCCTCGTCCTCGATGCGGCGGCTCACCCCCAGATGGGTCATGGTGGGCATGAGAACCAGGCGGCGGCTGGGGAGCGAGATATGGGTGGTGACTCTGGCGCCCTTCTGGCCGATGGGTTCCTTGGAAATCTGCACCAAAATCTCCTGGCCCTCGCTGATCAGGGTTTCAATGGGCGGCGAGGGCGATTCGATCTCGCCGTTCTCCTCTTTGCCTTCCTCATTGTCTTCAGCTTCCGGCTCCTGGGGCTCGCCTTCCTCCATCTCTTCGAAAAAATCGCCCGGCTGTTCGCAAACGTCGTCCACATAGAGGAAGGCCGCCTTTTCCAGCCCGATATCCACAAAGGCCGCCTGCATGCCGGGCAGAACGCGGATTACCCGCCCCCGGTAGATGTTGCCCAGTAGACCGGCCCCGCGCTCGCCGCGCTCCACCTGAAATTCCACCAGCGTGCCGTTCTCCAGAAGGGCCACCCTGGTTTCGTGCGGTCTGTAATTTATGATCAGTTCCGAAGACATTTTTTACTCAAGTATGGTTCCGGTTTTATACAGCTCAAATTCCGCCGCGTCTTCCTCAAGACCCCAGAGGGCGAGGGCGGCTGGCACGGGCTTGGGCGTGCCTTCCAAACCGGGCCGGATGACGAGTTCCACGCGCCGCCCGTCCGAGGCGGCCTCGCCCCCGACGACGAAATCGGAGAGCGTGAAACTTTTGGCCCGCCCTTTCTTGTCAGTATACTCCAAGACGGCCTCCGGGTGAAGGGGGGGGCCGGGAGCGAAGACGGGGCGGGAGGCCGAAACCCGCCAGACGACGGCTGAAACCTTTGGTTTGGAGCGGTTGGGCGGCAAAAGACGCGCTCCCTTCAGGACGACGTCTTCCGGGAGCTCTTCGGAAAGACGCGCAAGCAGGTCCTCCGCGCCGTAAATTCCCGCCGTGACCACCCGCACATATTCGTCCGCGCTTTCCACGCCCAGGGGCAGGGCGGTGAGGAAGGATATTTTGGGCTGGGGGTGGAAGCCCTCGCTTTGGGCGAGTTTCAGGCCGGCCCGGCGGAAGGCCCGCTTGAAAAGTTCCACCAGTTCCAGATGCCCCAGATAGGCCGCCCGGCCCTGTTTTTTAAAGTTTATCAGAAAGACAGCCGGGATTTCTCCATTTCTAGGTTTATCTCGCCTTCCGCCATCCCGCCCCCTCTCTTCGTCATCCCGGCGAAAGCCGGGACCCATTTCCAGAACATCGGATTTTTGACCAATAATATCGTTTACTGGCAATGGATCCCGGCTTTCGCCGGGATGACGGGAGGGGTGGCTCCCCTTATAGGGTTCTCTTGTAAATGGAGGCGTCTCCGCGCTTTTTTGGGCCAGATTTATGGAGAGGCCCTTTTCGCAGGCTCCGCAATTATGGCACGTGTCGAAGCGGCAGTCCCCCGTGGTTTCGCCCCGCCGGGATTTGGCCAGTTCCTCCAGCAGAAATTCGCGCGTTACGCCCGCGTCCAGGTGCTGATAAGGAAGAATGTCGGCCTCTTCGCTATACGGCGCCAGAAAAAGTTCTTCGGGGAGCTTTTCGGCGGCCAAAGCCTCGCGCCACAGGCGGACGTCAAAGCGGTCGCCCCAGGCCTCGAATCTGGCCCCGGCCCGCCAGACCCGCTCCAAAACCCGCCCCAGGCGGCGATCGCCGCGAGCCAGGAGGGACTCCACCCAGGAAGCTCCGGGGGCGTTCCATTTGGGGGTTAGGCCGGGGGAGCGCACGGCCTCGCGAAAGGCGAAAAGGCGCGTCTCTATTTCGGCGGCCGTCGCGCCCGGCTGCCACTGGAAAGGCGTGTGGGCCTTGGGCGTGAAGTGGGCCACGCCCAGATTGAGCTGGGCCCGGCCCATTTTCTTGAGGCGGCGGATGAGTTCGGCCACGGCCCGGTAATCCTCTTCCGTTTCCGTGGGCAGCCCCACCATGAAATAAAGTTTCAGGGTGCGCCAGCCCAGGGAGAAGGCCGTCTCCGCCGCCGCGAACAGATCGTCGTCCGTCAGGTCTTTGTTGATGACGTCGCGCAGACGCTGGGAGCCCGCTTCCGGGGCCAGGGTGAAGCCGGTTTTGCGCACCCTTTTGATCTGGCGGGCCAGGTGGCCGGACATGCTTTTCACCCGGAGCGAGGGCAGGGAGAGAGCCACGGTTTTGGCCGCGTATTCGTCCATGAACGAGGAAACCAGGGCGCCGATTTGCGTGTGGTCGCCGGCGGAGAGCGACAGGAAGGAGACCTCGTCCTGCCCGCTGGAAGCCAGATTGCGCCGGGCCAGTTCCAGGACGGTTTCGCGGGAACGCTCGCGCACCGGGCGATAGACGTAGCCGGCCTGGCAGAAGCGGCAGCCCCGGCTGCACCCGCGCCCGATTTCCACCACTATGCGGTCGTGCACCGGCTTGATGAGGGGGGTTATTTGACAGAGCGGAAAGGGGGCCGCGTTAAGGTCGCCCACGGCCGCCCGCCGGACTTTTTCATAGCCGGGCCTTAAGGGCTCGATGGAGCGGAAGCGGCCCTCCGCCGTGTAATGGGGCTTGAAGAGGGAGGGAATATAAATGCCGGGCCGCCCGGCCAGGCGGCTCCACAATTCCTCTTTGGAGGCGCCCTCCGCCCGCCACTGGCTGATGATTTCCATATCGGCCATGAAAGAACGCTCGGCGTCGCCCAGAAAAAATATGTCGAAAAAATCGGCCAGAGGTTCGGGGTTGTAGGCTCCGGGTCCGCCGGCGGCGACCAGGGGCATGTCAGCGCCGCGCTCGGCGGCGCGGAGGGGCAGGCCCCCCATTTCCAGCATGTTCAGGATATTGGCATAGCCCAATTCATATTGCAGGGAAAAGCCCAGCACATCGAAATCTTTCAGCGGGCGGCGCTGTTCCAGGCTGGTCAAGGGCTGCGATTTAGCCCGCAAAACCTGTTCCCAATCCGGCCAGGGGGCGTAGACGCGCTCGGCGGAAAAGCCGGGAGCGGAATTCAGCATGCTGTATAAAATCTTGTGGCCCAAATGTCCGTGGGCTATTTCGTAAACGTCGGGAAAGGCCAGGGCCACGCGCAGCATCCGGCCCTGCGCGTCCGGCTTTTCGTTGGGGCGGGCTTCCAGTTCGCCGCCCAGGTAGCGTCCGGGGCGTTCCACCAGTTTCAGTTCCGGCCAGCTTTCTATCAATGAACTATTCAATATCTTTTCTCTCATTTTTTATCGTGTCGGCTGGTATCGACCGCCGCCGTCTCTCTTTCCGTCATCCCGGCTTTCGCCGGGATGACGGAAAGAGAGGTACGGCAAAGGTCTCTGACAATACATAAAGACGCTGGAATGGATTTCCGCCGCTTCGCCCTACAAAAGGCGATTTAGAAATTTTTGCGTAAAAGGGTCGCCAGTTTTTTGCAGATCGTCTATGGCGCCCCTGGCCCACAGGCGGCCCTCGTTCAAAATCACCAGATTGGGCGAAAAATGGCGGGCCACCTCAACGTCGGTGGTGGCTAAAATCATGGCCGCGCCGCTTTGGGCGGAAATCGCTTTCACCAGATCGATTATCCTGCGGCTGGTGACCGGGTCCAGCCCGGCCGTGGGCTCGTCGAAAATGGCCAGATCAGGATTTACGGCCAGGGCCCTGGCCAGGGCCGCCCGCTTCTTCATGCCGCCGGACAGGGCGTAGGGAGGGCGGTCGGCGGCTTTGGACAAACCCACGCTGGCCAGAAGTTTCAAGGGGATTTCGCGATCGTCCGCCCGCGAAAGCTCCACCGCGCCGCGGCTCGATTCGCGGCGGGCCAGCTTTATGTTTTCAATGACGCTCATGGAATCGAAGAGGGCCCCGGACTGAAACTGCATGCCCACGCGCTGGCGCAGGCCGCGCAGGTCCCTTTCGCTCAAAGCCCCGATATCCTGGCCGAAAAGCTTGACTCGGCCCGCGTCGGGCCTTATCAGGCCGACCATAATTTTCAAAATGGAGCTTTTGCCGGACGAGGATTCCCCCACCAGCGAAAGCTTTTCGCCCGCCTGAACCGCGAGGCTGAAAGCTTCCAGAACCGCCCGGCCCTTGAAGGCGACGCATACGTCCTTAAGTTCCACGACCGGCGCGGGCACGGCTTTTGCCTACAGATCGGCCAGGAGGGCGTTCACCTCGTCCTGCTCCATGCCGCCGCCCGCCGCCTGGGGTCCCTTCAGCCGGCTGTAAGCTTCCGCCTGACGCGGCTTTTTGCCGGGCCTGTCCTTGTCGAAGGCGCGGGGCTTCCTGTCGCCGTCGCCGCGCCGCGAAAAAGATTTTCCGGCGGAACTTTTTTCGGCTACGGCGGAAAGCGATTCCAGAAAATCCAGAATTTTCAGCAAACGCTGACCCGCCAGATCCTGAAAGCTCATGTTTTCAAAAATGCCTGTGAGCGACCGGGAGGCCGTTTCCAGATCGGCGAAAAGTTCCGGGGCTTCGCCCGGCGCCAGCTTCTCCCGCAGGCGGTCATGGGCCGCGCCCAGTTCCTCGGCCAAACCCAGAAGCTTTTCCGCCGAGGCGGCTAAAAGCTCCTGAATCTCCTTCACCTGTTTGGTCGCTTCCGGCAATTCGCGGTGAATGACGGCCTTGAAAAGCGTGGGATCGAAAAAGCTTTCGCGCGGGGGGCCGAACCTTCCAGGACGCTCGAAAGAGCCGGCGCCTCTGCCGCCCGAAAAATTTCCAGTGGAGCGCGAGGGGCCTCTGCCGCCCGAAAAACTTCCAGTGGAGCGCGAGGGGCCTTTGCCGCCCGAAAAATTTCTGGCCGGGCGGCCTTCGTCGCGGCTTTCGGAAGATTCGCCGCGAAAACGCGCCGGACCTTTATCGCCCGAGAAATTTCTGGCCGGACGCGCCGGGCCTCTGCCTCCCGAAAAATTTCCAGTGGAGCGCGAGGGGCCTCTGCCTCCCGAAAAATTTCTGGCCGGGCGGCCTTCTTCGCGGTTTTCGGAAGAGTCGTCGCGAAAACGCGCCGGGCGCCCCGCTCCGCCCGGCCGTCTTTTGGGCGGCGCCTCGCCGTCGCGGGCGGCGGCCCCGCCTCTGGGCATGATCTTCCTGTATTTGGAGCTCACGTCCCTGGCCAGGGTAACGCGGGTTTGGCGCGGCGCGCGCTCGCCGTCCGCGCGCTTGGGGGCTGTTTCCTTGTTTCGCCTTTTTCCCCACGTTACGGTTTAACGAGTAATGACAATAATCCATTATATTACTATAGGTTGCCCTAATTGTCATTCTTTTAAAAATTCATAATGAGGCCCCGGCTGATCAGCCATGCGAAGCACAGACCTCGCTACGGACCGGATGCGAAGCATCCGGGGGTGCAGGGCTATGCCCTGCTTGCGCCAAATTAGGCCCCGGCTGACCAGCCATGCGAACCACAGAGCTTGCTACGGACCGGATGCGAAGCATCCGGGGGTGCAGGGCTATGCCCTGCCGGGGGTGCAGGGCTGTGCCCTGCCGGGGGTGCAGGGCTGTGCCCTGCCGGGGGTGCAGGGCTGTGCCCTGCCGGGGGTGCAGGGCTGTGCCCTGCCCCTGCCGAGGCTATGCCATGCTCAATAAAGAGCCGATGCTGTCGCCGTCCGATTTTTCTTTCCGGCGTTTGGCGGCGATGTCGGAGCGCAGGGTTTTGAAAAACTCCCGGGCTTCGGCCTGAACTTTTCCGCGGGCCTCGTTCACCTCGGCGTAATTATCGCGCAAAATTTTCGTAACGTCTCCGTCCAGGCCGCCCTGCGCCACCATGTTGTCCAGTATCCTCACGGTCTCTTCCTCATCCAGACCCTCCCGGTAGGGGCGGTCTTCGGTGAGGGCGGTCATGACGTCGGCCACGGCCATGAGGCGGGACTCGGGGACGATGTCGGGCGCGGCGAGGCCGCCGGGGTAGCCCTTCCCGTTCAGCTTTTCATGGTGCAGGGCCCCCCAGGGCGCGACTTCCTCAAAGCCGGGAATCTCCGTCAGGGTCGAAAGGCTCAGGGCCGCGTGGCGTTTGACTTTGGCGAATTCATCCTTGTCCAGCGGCCCCGGCTTTTCCAGAAGCTCGGCGGGCACGCCGACTTTCCCGATGTCGTGGAGGAGTCCGGCCACGAACATAGTCTGGCGGTCCGCTTCGTCAAAGCCGCCCATTTCGTGGAGCATGCGACCCGTCCAGGCCACGCCCGTGGTGTGGGCGGCCGTGAAATGGCTTTTGGAATCTATTATATAAGAAAAGAGACGGGAAAAAACCACGACCTCGTCGTCCTTCAAAATTTTCGCCTTGGCCGGGTGTTCCGCGATGTAGGCCAGGGGCTTGCTCAATTTGTCGAAAAAAAGGGGGTCGTTCAGAAAATCAAGGGCCGCCTCCGCGCCCCGCTCTTCAAAGGCTTTGCCCCGCCCCCTGGAAAGTATCCAGGCGGTTTTTTCCGGTCCGGGGTGCAGCCGCAAACACATGTCCATGCTGTCGGCCAGGTGAATGATGTTGCCCAGGCGGGCCAGGGGCCGCTCTTCCTCGGGAAGCTCCATAATGCCCCGCCAGTTTTTATGATGATAATAGACGATCCGGGACTCGCCGGACATGAGGGGGCAGCTTTCCAGCATGAGGCGCCCGGCCACGCAGTGGCTCGCCATGTCCTTTTCGAAGAGGAGACCGTCCGGCTTGTCCTGCAGAGCGATGGAGCCCAAATCATGCATCATGGCCGAAACGAGCAGCGGCTTGCGCTCGGCCTCGTCCAGGGAAAGCCGCCCGGCGATCTCGTCCGCAATCACGGCCACCCGCAGGTGGTGATCGGCCAGGGCGCTGTTGAGCATATCAATTGCGCCGGAAAAACCCTTCACTAAATCGAACATGTTCAGCTGAAGCACCTGTCATCTCCTTCCCTGCTACAATAATGTACGTTTGAAGTTGAACGACGAGCCGGCGCCTGGGCCGCGGCCTCCCAGTGTTTTCTTCAGTTCGCGCAGCTTCTGGGCTGGGCGGGCTTCGCCCCGAAGATCAATTATGAAGCCGACCGCTCCGCTCAAAGGCCCCATCTTGAGGAGATGGGACATGAAAACGGGGCGTTCGGAAGCGAGCACAAGGGCCTCGCCCTCGTGCGCCAGATGGAATTTTTCGCCGCGAGGGCTGACGACGGCCCCCCGGCGGCCGCTTAGGGGGTAGCGGGCCGTGAAAAGGGCCGGCGAGCCGTAGAGGTACAGGAGGCGTTTGAGGGCGGCGGGCTGGGACCACAATTTTTTATAGGTCTCGCCGTCGGCCTCCAGGCTGAAAGTCGCCCCCCACAGGCCCAGGGCCGCCAGGGTCTCCTCGGCCAGGTGATTCAGAACTCCCAGCCGGTGATCGCCCCAGATTTTAACCTCGCCGTATTGGCGGGCCGCCCGCTGAATCATATTTATGTGCCCGATGTTGGCGGCCATGAAATCGCGGAATCCGCTTTCCATGAGCGAGCCCAGCTCCTTCGCCAGAACGCTCTGCCGCTGGTGAAAAATCAGCGGCGGGAGGCTCCACACTATTTTATCAAAAAAATTCTTGAATTGCCTCTTCCGGTGACGCAGTTCCCGCACATTGGGCACATCCAGGGGAATCACGAAACGCGCGGCATTGAAATCGGATATTTCGGCCAGGGTCTCGGCCCGGTCCAGCCACAGCCAGAAGCCCTGGCGCAGAGGTTCGACCGCCGGAAAAGCTTTGTCCGCCCGCGCTTTCAGCAAATCGGCGGGCGGCTTCTTCGGGGCCGGAAGTTTTACTTTGGCCGCGCTCTCCTTCAGCTTTTTCACCAGGGGCGAGGCCAGGAAAGAACGCTCCTCCCCACCGGAAGAAACCTTGAACAGCATCCCCTTTTCAGACGGCAAATTGGGCGAACCCAAAACGACAAGGCTCCCCGCCGGGGCTTCGGTCACCTGTTCGCCGTCCAAAATGATGCTTTTGAGGTTGAAGCCCGCGCTCTCGTCGCCCGCTTTCCTTGAGAGACGCAAACGGTCATGCACAGCCAGGGGACGCTCCAGGGTCACCCGCCCGTCCGCCTCCATGAAGCCGATTTTAAGGCCCGACGTGGTGGCGGAAAGCGGCGCCAAAGCCCCCTCGGCCTCGGCCGCCAAGGGGCCGCCCGTGGCGCGGCGCCCCGGCGCTTCGGAGAGGATGCTTTCAGCCTCCAAAACGGCGTATGGCCAATCCGCCTCCGGCGCGTCCAACAGCATCCGATAGGCCCGGACCACGCGGCCCACATAGTCCGGCCCCTTCATGCGGCCCTCTATCTTGAAGGTCTCGATGGGGAGTTCGCGCAGTTCGCGCAAATAGGGCGCGACGGAGAGATCAGTGGTGGAAAAAAAAGCCCCTTTTTGCTTTCCCTGCTGGTAGACGCGGCGGCAGGGCTGGGTGCAGCCCCCGCGCAGGGCGCTGCGGCCCCCCAAAAAGCTGGACATGAGGCAGAGCCCGGAAAAGGAAAAACATAAAGCCCCGTGCACGAAAACTTCCACCTCTATGGGGCTGTGTTGGGAGAGGGCCCGGACCTCGTCGAAAGCCAGTTCGCGGGCCAGAACCGCCCGGCTGAAACCGGCTTCCTGCAAGGCGACGAGGCCCGGCAGGCTGTGAACGGCGGTGAGGGTCGAAGCATGGCGGGGAATGGCCGGGAAATGCCTGGCCGCCAGCCGGGCCAGCCCCAAATCCTGGATGATCAGGGCGTCGGGACCGAAGGAGGCGGCGGCGGCCAGAAGTTTCCAGGCCTCCGCCAGTTCGCCTTCCTTGACCAGGGAATTGAAGGCCAGATAAACCTTAACCCCGGCCGCGTGGGATTCCGCGATGAGCGCCTTCATTTCCGCCAGGGAAAAGTTGTCGGCATAGCTTCTGGCGGAAAAGCTGTTGAGCCCGGCATAAACCGCGTCCGCCCCGTTCATGACCGCCGCCGCCCACGCCGCCTTCGACCCAGCCGGAGCTA
>QMCE01003452.1_pt1 | contig 11570 bp, 10 predicted proteins | sample 1821851 | NCBI WGS metagenome assembly QMCE01 (sample SAMN09453174, study PRJNA476694) | Termite gut metagenome, whole genome shotgun sequencing project. | isolation source: worker | host: Odontotermes sp. | place: South Africa:Pretoria | collected 2016-01-28
TATGGGAAGACGGATTGGGTAACACAGAAATGGAGTATCGATATTACTCCGATTTAACCAGAACTGTCACCGAACCACCCGCGGACTTTCGCAGCAGGATCGGAGTATCCAAAGAGCCGCAGGAGGAAACACCGCCGCCGGACACCATTCCAATCGCACCACTGGCTGCTACCACGTTTCCCAATATGTACCGGAGCGAGTACCCAGGCGGCAGCTATTTTGCAACCGATTCTACCCGGCCTTGCACGGCATCCGGCAATAGCTGCTATAATTTTGAAAATTGCAGCACTGGGCATTCCGGCATCCAATGTGAGGGTTTTGCCAACTATGTCTATGTAAACACCTTTGGCGCATGCCCACAGTGTGGAACAAAGCATTTAGAATTCAATGGTACTAAAGATGAATCTTTCTATATGAGCATGCCTGTTGGTGCGCATATTCGTTCCCATGGTGGTACACACTCTTGGATTGTGGCAAATAAAACGTTGACCGGCATAACTGTCTACGATGCCAATATGGATTACCAGTGTGGCGTTTGGTATAAAGAGTACAACTATGAAGATATTGTGACAGACGTAGGTGGATGGTACAACAGCATAACGTATTTGTTTTTACCGCCAGACGCGTATAGGTGCACCTCGCACACCTTCACCGCTTGGTCAATTGCCAAGTCGGCCACCTGCTTCCAACCCAGCAAAGAACGCCGCCTATGCACCTCTTGCGGCGTTGTGGAAGAACAACAAACCGGCACTTTGGCTGCGCACACCTACACCAACGCCTGCGACGCCACCTGCAATATGTGCAATACGTCGCGTACCGCCCCGCACGCCTATGGCGCCGCTGCGTGCGAAGCACCCGCAGTCTGCCTTTTGTGTGGCGCTGTTGGCCAAGAGGCCCTGGGCCACAGCCATACGGTTTATATGCAAACGCTCACCCCAAAAACCTGTTTCACCGATGGTTGGGACGTGATGCGATGCATACGATGCTCATCGGAAAAGGCGGTAATAAACCCCAGCTACGGCGCGCACAACCCCGGCACGGTGGCCAACTGCACCAAGGCTCAAACATGCACCCGGTGTGCCCATGTCATAAAGCCCGCCCTTGGCCACGACCATATCCTATTCGTAGAAACCCTCACCCCCCCGGGCTGCACCACCAAGGGGTATGATATCAAGCGCTGCTCGCGGTGTTCCTCGCAAGAAGCCATTGCAACCAACCCGCTGGGCCACAACCCCGGTGCTGCCGCCACTTGCACCACCGTCCAAAAATGTACCCGGTGCAGCTATATATACACAAATGCCCGGGGCCACTACTATGGCATTGCCGCCACTTGTACGGCCGCCGCAAAATGTACCCGGTGTGGCACTACCAGCGGCAGCGCTTTAGGCCACAATTACGCCGCCGCCACCTGCACTGTGGCCCAAAAATGTACCCGGTGCGGCACTACCAGTGGCGGGCCTTTGGGGCACAGCTATTACGCCGCCACCTGCACCAGTGCCGCCAAATGTGCCCGCTGTGGTAGCACAAGCGGCAGTGCCTTAGGGCACAGCCCCGGTGCTGCCGCAACCTGCACTGCCGCTCAAAAATGCACACGCTGCAGCTATATTTACAAAAACGCTTTGGGCCACAGCAATGCAGCCGCCACTTGCACCCTACCCCAAAGGTGTACCCGTTGCGGCGTTACCACCGGCAGCGGCGCATTGGGCCACTATTATGGCATTACCGCCACCTGCACCGCCGCCAAAAGGTGTACCCGGTGCAGTGCCACCAGTGGCAGCGCCTTAGGCCACAGCTACGCCGCCGCCACCTGTACCCAGCCAAAAAAGTGCACCCGCTGTAGCGCTACCACCGGCAGCGCGTTGGGGCACAATTGGATAACTTCAGGTGGAATGAAGCGTTGCTCGCGATGTCCTCTAATGATGACGACGCCCTTCGAGCCTTTCGCCCTAGACGCGCCGGCTGCGCCCTTGCAAGCGGCAGGAGGCAAGGTAACATTCCACATGGCATATCTTTGGTGTTAAAACTGCGTCTATCTCTTTATTGGCACAGCACACCCCGGCGCACAAACACCACTAAAAAGCAAGCCCAAGCGCCTTTCGCTGAAACCCAGCGAGGGCGCTATCTATATCTGTCAAAAAGCCCAAGCGCTTCTTTCTACCCGTTTCTCTGCTCCCGCTCGCAACTCCCTTGACAAACCCCGCCCGCAGGCGCATGATAGGGGTACTATCACGCGTTCATTAAGAAGGGAGAACTGCTTATGCCCGGTAAGATTTGCCCTTTCTTGTCCCAATCGGCGAACATGGAGCGCGCCTGCGCCGGTGAGCGCTGCATGCTATTTGTGGAGAGCAGCGGCGGCGGCAGCTGCGGGCTGGTGCACATCCCCACGCAAACGGTGCGCCGCCTGGACACTCTCAGCGCACAGATGCAGGAAATCCAGGTGGTTTTGAACATGCAAAGCAATTAAAGCTATCCCAGAAGTGAGGCCTTTCGCATGCAGATTGTGATTGTGGGCGACGGCAAGGTGGGCCTGGCGCTTACCGAGATGCTGACCGCCGAGGATCACAACGTTACCGTTGTGGACCATAACGCGAAGGTGTTGCAGCGCGTGCAGGAATCTTGCGACGCCCTGGTGGTGAAGGGGCACGGCGCCAGCCGTGCCGTGCTGCAAGAGGCCGGGGCAGATGAAGCCGACCTGCTGATTGCCGCCACCAGCAGCGACGAAGTGAACCTGCTAAGCTGCCTGATTGCCAAAAAGCTTGGCTGCAAGCACACCATCGCCCGGGTGCGCAACCCCGAATATGCCGAGGATATCCGCCTGCTGCGCGAAGAACTGGGCATATCCTTTGCCATCAACCCCGAGGAAGCCTGCGCGCGCGAAATTTTTCGTCTGCTGCAATTCCCCAGCTTTTTGGCGCGCGAGCAATTTGCCAAAGGCCGGGTGGAGATTGTGCGCTTTAAGATTGCCGATACCTCGCCCTTGTGCGGCATCCCGCTGTACCGCCTCCTGGATGTTGCCAAAGTGCAGGTGCTGGTGTGCGCCATCGACCGCGGCGGCGAAGTGATTATCCCCGGCGGCAGCGTAATATTGCAGCCTGGGGACGATATTTTTGTAACCGCCGCCACCGAAAACCTTACCCAGCTTATCAAACATTTGGGGCTTGAAACCCGCAAGGTTACCCAGGTAACCATTGTGGGCGGCAGCCGCATTGCGCTGTATCTGGCCGCCCGCTTGCTGCGCAGCCGGGTGGGCGTAAAGATTATTGAAAAAGACCCCCGGCGCTGCGTACAGCTAAGCGATTTGCTGCCCGATGCCGACATTGTGGAAGGCGACGGCACAGAGGGCGATTTACTGAATGCCGAGGGCGTGGGCCGCGCGGATGCGCTGGTGGCCCTGACCGATATTGACGAAGAGAACATTGTGCTTTCGATGTTTGCCAGGCAAATAGGGCTGGGCATTACCATTACCAAGTGCAACCGCAGCCAGTATACCACCATGTTCCGCAAGCTGGGCATTGATACGGTGGTGAGCCCCAAAATGACCGGCGCGGAGGATATTGTGCGCTATGTGCGCGCCATGGGTAACAGCGCGGGCGGCGCCATGATTACCATGCACCAGATTGCGGGCGGCAAGGCCGAGGCGCTGGAGTTTAGCGCCGATACCTCCTGGCGCATGCTTGGCGTGCCCCTGGCGGCTGTGCCCGTAAAAAAGGGTATCCTTATTGCCTGCATTACGCGCAGCGGCAAAACCATTATCCCCAGCGGCGCCGATTCTATCCAGGACGGCGACGGGGTGGTGGTGGTTACAGCCGCGGGCAGGGCCGTGTACGATTTAGATGATATATTGGAATAAACCGGAGAATTGTAAACCGTGAACCTGAAAATGGTCTTCAAATACCTTGGCTACCTGGTGATGGCCTTGGCGGTGATGATGCTGCCCAGCGCGGGGGTGGCCTTTTTGTATGCCGAAACCACCGCCGCGCTTTGCCTGCTGGCCGCCGCGGGCGCGGCCGCTTTGCTGGGGCTGGTTTTATGGCTGCCCACCCGGCGGCAAAACGCCGCCATCTACATACGCGAGGGCTTTGTGGTGGCGGGCCTGGGCTGGCTGTTTATCAGCGCGCTGGGCGCGCTGCCCTTTTTTTTCAGCGGCGAAATACCCCATTATATAGATGCCTTGTTCGAGTCGGTGTCGGGCTTTACCACCACCGGCGCATCTATATTAACCCATGTGGAGGCCCTGAGCCACGGCATGATGTTTTGGCGCAGCTTTACGCATTGGCTGGGCGGCATTGGTATCTTGGCCTTTGTGCTGGCCGTAGTGCAGGCCAAGGGCGGCGCCGGTTTTTCCATGAATTTATTGCAGGCCGAAACACCCGGCCCCCAGGTGGGCAAACTGCTGCCCAAAACACGCCAAAGCGTGCGCAGCCTGTTTTTGGTGTACGGGGTGCTGTCGGCGGCAAACCTTGGGTTCTTGCTGGCGGGCGGCATGCCGGTGTTTGATGCCTTTTGCACCATGTTTGGCACGGCGGGCACGGGCGGCTTTGGCATTAAAAACGCCAGCATGGCCGATTACACGCCCTACCTGCAAACCGTTACCACCGTATTTATGGCCCTTTTCGGCGTTAATTTCGCGCTGTTTTTTTTGCTGGCCCGCAAAGAGTGGCGCGCCGTTTTGCGCGACGAGGAACTGCGTTTGTACGCCTGCTTCATCGTGCTGTCCATCGCGCTGATTACCTTGGATTTATCCCTGTCGGGCGTTTTCAGCGTGGGCGAAAGCCTGCACCACGGGGCGTTTACGGTGTCTTCGGTGATGACCACCACCGGCTACGCCACTACCAACTTTGACGTGTGGCCCCAGTTTTCGCGCACGCTGCTGCTGTTGCTGATGTTCAGCGGCGCAATGGCGGGCAGCACGGCCGGCGGGCTTAAAACCGCCCGGGTGCTCATTTTGTGGAAAAGCATCCGCAGCGCCCTGTTCCGGCTGGTGCACCCGCGCAGTGTGCGCACCGTAAAGCTGAACGGCAAGCCGCTGGACGACGGCATTGTGGCGCGCACCCAGTTTTATTTCTGCGCATATATTGGTATTTTATTGGTTATTTTTCTGCTTATTTCGCTCGATAATCTGCCCCTGGAAGCCAATTTTTCGGCCACGGTGTCTTGCTTTAACAACGTGGGCCCTGGCCTTGGCGCGGTGGGGCCCGCCGCCAACTACAGCGCCTACTCCACGTTTTCCACCGTGGTGCTCACCCTGGGCATGCTGCTGGGCCGCCTGGAGATATTCCCCATCATCGTGCTGCTGCTGCCCGGCACGTGGAGCAGGAAGAAATAGAACCCCTCCCACCGCCTGCGGCGGCGGGTTCGCGCAGGAAAGCACATTGTTAGATGGTGTCGTCAACAGCTCAACGGCACGTCTTTGCGGCACATCTTGCTTAATGACGATACCATTTAAGAAAAGAGGCTTATTGTGAAAGAAATCCCTCATTTTAACGAAGTATGCGCGTCTTTTGCGCCGCTGTTCAAAAAGCTGTCGGCCACCGAGGTGTACTCCGTCGCGCTGGGCGGCTCGCACGGGCGCGGCACGGCGGACGAACACTCGGATTACGATTTTAGGTTTTACTGCGAGGCCTTTTCCCCGCGCGAAGTGTTTGGCCCAGCCTTTGACGAGATTGTAAGCCTGGGGGCGCAGTGGCGGGCCAAGGGCGTGAACGTGGACAAGGACGTGATTTGGCCGCGCCTGTATGCCGACGTGGAGGGCCAGCTGGCCCAGTGGGTGGCCGGCAAGGGCGTTGCCGCCCCGTTCGAGTGGACCATTTGGGGCTTTCAGCTGCCGCCGGACATTTACTACCAAAAGATTGTGGAAGACCCCTTTGGCAAGGTGGCCAAATGGATTGAAACCCTGCGTGTATACCCGGCGGCGCTGAAAGAAGCTTTGCTGAATAAGCACGGCTCTTCTTTGCGGTATTGGCGCGGCGATACACACTACTACAGCAAGATGGTACGTGATGACGTGGTGTTTTTGGCATCGCTGGCCGCGCGGCTGGTGCATGATATACTGCAGGTTTTGTATGCGCTAAACGAGGAATACTACCCCGGCGACGGGCGCAACCTGGAGCTGGCCCGCCCCTTTGCGAAGCAGCCTGTCCGCCTTGAAAGCCGCGTTACCGAGGTGCTGTGCCCGCCGCCCGGCGGCGATGCCCAGGAAACGCGCTACCGCAAGCTGATGCAGCTGATTGACGACACCTTGGCGCTTTTCTAGCACAAAAAAGCACCCCTGCCGGGGTGCTTTTTGATGCTGCTTACCGCAGCTTAAACCGCGATACCGCGCGGTTTAACAGCTCTGCCTGGGCATTCAGCTCCTGTGCGCCGGCGGCGCTTTGCTGGGCGGTGGCGCTGTTGGCCTGCACCACCTGCGACAGCTGCCCGATGCCCATATTAATCTCGCCCACGGCCGCGCTTTGCTGGCGGCTGCCCACGCTCAATTCGTTCATGCTCACGGCGTTTGCGCCCGCTATCTCGCCCACCCGGGCCAGGCTTTCGCCGGTGGCTTTTACAATGGCCGCGCCGCGCGCCACGTTTTGCACGCTTTCTTCTATCAGGGCAGAGGTGGTGCGGGCGGCTTCGCCGCTTTTGCCGGCCAGGTTGCGCACCTCGTCGGCCACCACGGCAAAGCCCTTGCCATGTTCGCCCGCGCGCGCCGCCTCCACGCTGGCGTTCAGCGCCAAAATGTTCGTCTGGAAGGCGATATCGTCTATCACCTTAATCACCTTGGCAATTTCCCGGCTGCTGTTTTCTATGCTTTGCATGGCACTGGTCATTTCCTGCATGTGCTGCATGCCCTCGCCCATCAGGCGGCCGGCTTCGTTAACCTCTTGCACCGTTTGCCCGGCCAGCTGGGCGTTTGTGGCCGCCTGGCTTTCCACCTGGGCAATGGTAGCCGAAAACTCTTGCAGGGTGGCGGCCTGCTGGGTGCTTCCGGTGGCCAGCGCCTGCGCCCCGCCGGCAATTTGCGCGCTGCCCTGCGTTACCTGGGCGGCCGCCTGCCTTATTTCAGACACCAGCCGGTTGTTGTTGTCCAGCATTTCAATAATGGCCCGGTTCACCACATCGTTTTCGCCGCGCTGCTGCAGCTGTGCGGTGTAGTCGCCCCCGGCAATTACCTGCAATATTTCGGCCTGCTGCGCAATCGCCTGTGCCATCACACGGAAGCTTTCGGTAAGCGCGCCCATCTCGTCGCCCGCCTCATGGGTCAGGCGAATGTCCACGTCGCCGATGGCGATTTTTTGCGCGGCAGCCACCAAATCTTTGGCGGGGAAGGCCACCTGCTTTGCCACGGTGTGGCAAATGCTGTAAATGCAAATAAAATAAACTACAATATATACGGGAAAAATCCAGGCAAACATGCCTGTCTGGGCGCTCATCGCCTCGGCATGGGCCGCGGCGTCGGCTGTGCCCTGCGCCACATCCGCCATGGCCTGCGCCATGCCCATCTGCAAAAACAGCATTCCAAAAAACAGCCCAAACGTAAACAGGGCAATTACCCCATAAAGCGGCACCAATTTTTGGCGGATTTTCATGTTTTTCATTCTGTTAGCCTCCCGCTACTCCAAAAAACAACCCCTTCTGCGTATCGCTGGCGCGCCCCGCGCGTTATCCCACTTTCATCATCCAGGCCTTGCTGTCGGGCACGCGCCCCCACTGGATGCCGGTAAGCGTATCGTACAGCCGCTGGGTAAGCGGGCCGATTTTACCGCCGCCCACCGCCGCGTTTTCGTCCCTGTAGCATATCGCGCCCACCGGGCTTACCACCGCCGCCGTGCCCGTGCCAAACACCTCTTCCAGCGCACCCGTGCGGGCGGCATCCATCAAATCGCCTATGGAAAGGCGCGCTTCGCGCACCGGCACGCCCCAATCCTGCAGCAGGGTGATGCAGCTGGCACGGGTAATGCCCTCCAGCACCGTGCCGGGGGCGGTGGGGGCGGTAAGCACCTGGCCGTTTATTTTGAAAAAGCAGTTCATGCTGCCCACTTCTTCCACATACTTGCGCTCGGCGCCGTCCAGCCACAGCACCTGGCTGAAGCCCTTTTCGGCCGCCTTCATCTGCCCGGCCAGGCTGGCGGCATAGTTGCCGCCGCACTTCACCGCGCCCATGCCGCCGGGCGCGGCACGGGTGTATTCGTCCTCCACATAAATCTTAATGGGGTTCAGCCCCTCGGCGTAATATGGCCCGGAGGGCGAGGCGATGACGCAAAACAGGTACGAATCGCTGGGTTTTACGCCCACATGCGGCTCGGTGGCAATGGTGAAGGGCCGCAGGTACAGGCTGGTGTCCGGGCTGCCGGGCACCCACGCTTTGTCCTGGTGCGTTAAGGCGCGCACCGCTTCTACAAACACATCCTCGGGCAATTCTGGAATACACAAGCGCTTGTGTGTTTTGGCCATGCGCCGGGCGTTCATCCCGGGGCGGAACAACCACACCGAGCCGTCCTCCCAGCGGTAGGCCTTTAAGCCCTCGAAACACTCTTGCGCGTAGTGGAACACCATGCTGGCCGGGTCCATTTGCAGGGGCGCGTAGGGGCGAATTTCGGGGGTGTGCCAGCCCTTGCCCGCGCTGTGGCTTTGCCTTGGGCGCTGTGGTTTGGGTAATTTTTATCTCCATTGCTTTCGCTCCTTTTGTTGAATGGGCTGATTTTTGGAATTTTACCACTAAAATGGCGCGTGCGCAAGTCTGTATGGGGTGCTGTACAGGGCAACAGCATGATCGTGCAAAATTGCATATAACAAAAAGGGCGTGAGGCCCTCGGCACGCCTAAAACCACCCCTCCAAAGGAGGGGAATTACGCACGGCTGGTAAGCACACATCTTGTCCACTCTGTCACTCTGGCTTCATCGATGAATCTTTATTGCCTTTCTTCTCCCCATACTCCATTTGCAGCCAGGCGGCTAAAAACAGGCCAATACCGTACATCATGTACAAATCCTTTGGGTCAAAGGCCATCATGCCGCCAAACACAATGTAGTCCAGCACATAGCCGCGCAGGGCCGAATCCACCACCGAGCACACCGCCGCCGCCAGCACCAGCGCGGCGGCCCAGCGCAGGCGGGTATCGCGCGCGCCATCGGGGTTTTTGCGGGCGTAGTATAGCACGGCCAGCACCAGCAGCAGCGCAAACACCGCTTTAATCAGCACATTTATCCACCGGTTTTCTATCACCAGCCCCAGCAGCGACAACAGCACGTTGTGGCTGTGGTTGGGCGCGCTTTTCAGCATCAGCCAATCGCCCACCACCTGCACCGTGCCAAAGCTTCCCAAACCCCATTCTACCAGCCATTTGGTAAGCTGGTCTATGCCAATAAAGGCGGCAAAGGCCGCCGCCATGGCCGCCGGGCCAAAGCGGCGGGGGCGGCGGGCCGCCCACAGCGCCAGCGCGCCGGTAACATACAAAAAAACCGCCCCCGCCGCCAGCGCCGTGTAGCCATACCAGCCCCGCGCGCCGGGAGAGCGCAAAAACAGCATCACGCAGTACAATACCCACCACAGGGGAAAAACCAGGGAAAACAGCCAGTGCTTTTTCATGTGCGCTCCGTCTTTACTTTAATATCAGCCAGGTAACGCCCGGGTTCAGGCACACCTGCTTATTTGCAACGCGCCAGTGGTAAAAATCATCCTTCACCATGCGCTTAAGGGCCGTGCCATGGCTGTAGCCGTGGGTTACTTCCAGGGCTCGCACCGCCTTGGGCAGGGCGTCCAGTGCTTCAATAAGGCGCATTTCGGCTTCGTCCACTGTCAGGCCGTGCAGGTCTATCGCCGCCCTTTGCGCGCCGCTAAGCGCCTGTGGGTTTAGTTTATGCATGTCCCCTCCAACCATTCGCTGCTGTTACACCACAAAACCCGCAAAGGTGTTCAGCAGCATCAAAACACCCGCCACGGCAATGTATACAATCATGCCGGGGTTGCCAACGCACACGCCGGCCGCGCTTCTGGGCCGGGGGGCGTAATACGGGGCACCCCGCGGATACCGCGGCCGCACGGCCGCCGCATAGGGCAGGGTGGAGGGATAGGCCATCACGGGCGGGGGACAGGCGGCCATCGGCGGCGGATAGGCGGCCACGGGCGGCGGGTAAGCCCCTGCCGGCAGGCCCATGCGCCGAAGCCAGCGCTTATGCCGCCATAACGGCAGCCAGCGCGGCGGCCTGTGCGGCCAGCCGTGCTCTGCGGGCGGGCGCATAGTGGCCAGCACCCATTTGCGAAACACAAAAAACAGGGTAATGGCGGCGGCCATCATCAGCAGCATCAGCAGGGTCATCGCTATGTCCGCCATCGGGTTGTTGCTGCCCACCCACTCCATCAGCAGGGGCAGCAAAAGCGCGTTGGTAATGTTGAACAAAAAGTGCAGCGAAATGGGAACCCACAGCTTGCCGGTGGCCGCGTACAGCCAGGCAAACAGCGCGCCCAGCACAAAGGTAAACAGCAGCTGCGCCCCGCTGGCGTGGAACAGCGAAAAACACAGCCCGCTGACGAGCACGTAGCTAAGGTCGCCGCATTCGCCCATTTTTCGGCGTATCATGTAGCGAAACACAAACTCCTCGCCAAAAGCGGGAATCAGCCCCACAAACACAAGCGTAAACAGGGTATCGCCGGAAGCCATTGCAACCAGGGTATCGCTTGTGCCGCCGCCGCGCGGGAAAAGCTGGCCGATGCCTTCCAATATCAGGCTGGAAACCGTCGCCAGCGCGTAGCCCGCCCCAAACATAAACACCAACGCCAGCGCGTAGTGCCCCGCATGGAAGCGAAAACGCGGGCTTTTAACCTTGGGGGCGCTCGGCACAAAGGCGGTGATGAGCAAAAACAGCGGCACGCCAATAAAGTAGAGCGGGATATCATTGACAAGCATCAACGCCCAAACATTGCTAAGCGCCAGGGGCCAGCCTACGGCCATCACAAAGGTAGCCGATACAGTGCACAAAAGCCACGCGCCCATCATGGCAAACATGCCAAAACCAATGCGGCTGCACACGCGCAGCGGGTATCTCTTGTTCTGCATATCCGCCCCCTCTGTTTAGGAACAGTGTACCACAGCCGCCCGGGCAGGGCAATTCGTGAACACGATGTTCACATTCAATTCACCGCCAGGCGCTTTACGCGCCGGGCAAAGCGGGGTATACTGGTATTGAGCGCAGGAAGCTAAAACCACAACCCCCGAAAGGATGATTGAAAATGAAAGAGCTGACCATGTTTTACCTGGAAAGCTGCCCATATTGCCGCCGCGCCCGCAGCTATATGGCCGAGCTGAGCGACGAAAACCCCGACTACGCGAAAATACCCGTCAAGATGGTGGAAGAGCGCGAGCAGAAGGCCCTGGCCGACAGCTTTGACTACTACTACGTACCCTGCTATTACATTGGCGATGAGAAAATTAGCGAAGGCGCGGTAGATAAAGACGGTGTGCGCGCCGTGCTGGACAAGGCACTGGAAGCTTAAGGTCAAGGGAATCGAACCCCATGCGGTTTTGCGCGGCACATCGCACGCCATTGCGGCGTCGCCACCGCTAGAAATAACTGGTTATTCCTGCACG
>QMCE01001899.1_pt1 | contig 11568 bp, 7 predicted proteins | sample 1821851 | NCBI WGS metagenome assembly QMCE01 (sample SAMN09453174, study PRJNA476694) | Termite gut metagenome, whole genome shotgun sequencing project. | isolation source: worker | host: Odontotermes sp. | place: South Africa:Pretoria | collected 2016-01-28
GCTCGGGCGGCGGCCATGATCTCGGTGCGCTGGCTCTTGATGGCGGCCAGGCGGGCGGCGTAATCGGCCTCCAGCTCTTCGACGCGGCGGTCTGCCACACGTATCTTTTCGCGCTTGGTCTCCCAGTAGCGGCGGTCGCGGGCAATTTCGCGCAACTGCCGCTCGAGCTTCATGTAGTCCGTCCCCGCCTTGTCGCTGGCCGAGCGGATTATCTCGTCGGGCAACCCGATCTTGCGGGCGATCTCGACGGCGAAAGAGCTCCCCGGCTCGCCCCGGATCAGCCGAAAGAGCGGACGGATGGCCGCCACGTCGAAAGCCATTGCGCCGTTGACCACGCCCGAGTGGTTCGATGCGAAATACTTTATGTTGGAGTAGTGCGTCGTGATAACCCCGTAGGCTCCCCGCTCCACAAAACGCTCCAGCACACTTTCGGCTATCGCGCCGCCTATCACAGGCTCGGTGCCGGTGCCGAACTCGTCGATAAACACCATCGACCGGCTGTCGGCTCCGGCGAGCATGGTCTTCATGTTGAGCAGATGTGAGCTGTAGGTCGAAAGGTCGCTCTCGATGCTCTGCTCGTCGCCGATGTCGATGAACAGGCTCCCGAAGAGCGGCATCTCGGAGTTTTCCATCGCCGGCACGAGGAACCCGCACTGGAACATGTATTGCAACAGCGCCACGGTCTTCAGACACACCGATTTGCCGCCGGCGTTGGGGCCCGAGATGACCATTATGCGCTCGGTGGGCGACAGGGTGAGGTCGAGCGGCACAAGCTCCTTTTTCTCGCGCGCGAGGGTCTGGGCCAGCAGCGGATGCCGGGCCCCGCGCAACACCAGCCGCCCGTCGTCGGAAATTATCGGCCGCACCGCCCCGTTGGCCGCCGCCCAGCGTGCTTTGGCGCGAATGAAATCTATCTGGCACAGGTAGCGCCCGGCGGCGACAATGCCATCGAGATCGGGACGGATGCTCTCGGTGAACGAGGTGAGAATGCGAACCGTCTCCCGCCGCTCGGCGTACTCCAACTCCTTGAGCTCGTTGTTGATCTCAACTATCTCCACCGGCTCGATGTAGAACGTGCGGCCGCTCGCGCTCTCGTCGTGGATAAATCCCGGGAGTTTCTTCTTGTTGCCCGCCGCAACGGGGATCACCGTCCGTCCGTCGCGGATGGAGAGGGTAGCGTCGGCGTCCACAACCCCCGCGCTCTGGGCCTGGGCCAAAATGCGCTGCATGCGTTTGGCCACATCGCCCTCGCGCGCTCGGATCGTGCGCCGGATCTCGTAAAGCTCCGCCGAAGCGCTGTCGCGCAGACCTCCCGTGCGGTCGACAAGTGTGTCGATGTGGCCCGTGATGGCGGGATAGCAGTCGATGCCCGCCCCGAGTTTTCTCAACAACGGGTAGGCCCGGGCGTCGCGCGATTCTATATAGGTGAGGAGTTCGGCGACGGCGCTTAGCGCCCGGTGGAGGGTTCGCAGTTCGTCGACCTCGAGGAAGGTTCCTTCGACGCGCGCCTTGGCCGTGATCGGGGCCGTGTCGACGAACTCCCCGCCGGGGAATCCGCCCTCCATGGTGATGAGCACCCGCAGCTCGTCGGCAAGACCCAGCCGCCGCGCCAGATCTGCAGCCGACGTGGTAAAACCCTCGGCCTGGACCATCTCGCCGGCCGCGGCCGTGGTGCACAATCCCGCCACCTGCCGCCGCACCCGGTCGAAGCCGGTCTTCTCCTCGAAATTTGCGGGATATATCATATTTTTTGCGTAGCTACTGTCGCTGTCGGCGTTCCGACCGGCCGAAGAGCGAGAAGTGGACATAGCGTTTTGGATTCGCCTTCAGGTCTTCGAGTAGCGTGGCAAGATTGCCCGTAGCCACGGTGAGGGAGTCGTACAGGGCGGGATCGCCTATCAGCCGCGCGGCCGTGCCGTCGCCCTCGCTCACCGATGCCAACACCCGGTTGAGGTGGGCGATGCTTGCTCCGAGCGAGTCGACGGTGCCCCGCAGGTCGGCCTGGGCGAGCGAACCGGTCATCTGGTCGAGGTTGCCGATAATCGAGGCGAACCGGTCGCCGTTGTCGCGCAGCACGGAGGTGAAACTCTGCAGGTCGCCCATCATGGAGTCGATCCCGCCGCCCGAAAGTTGCCCCGTCACGCTCTCCACGTTGTTCACAATGCCGGTGAGTGCGTCGGCGTTGCGTTCGAGCAGGTTCCCCAGCGAGGTCGATGTGGCTTCGAGCGAGTGCATCACCGATTTGGCCTCGGCCACAAGGTCTTCGATGTTGGTGGAGGCGCTCTCGAACAGGCCCGCCGCGATCTCCGCGGGGATGGTCACACCCCGGTCGAAGTAGCTGCCCGAAGAGCCCAGCACGAGCTCAATGGCCTTGTCGCCCATCAGTCCGTTGGCAAACAGCACCATGTGGGAGTCCGAGGGGATGTCGACGCTCTTTTTGATGCCCACCTTCACCACCACCTTGTCGGGATATGCGCCGTCGAGGTAAATGTCGGTCACCGAGCCCACCTTCACACCGCGCAGCAACACCGGGGCCGAGGTTTGCAGGCCGTTGGTCTGGTCGAACAGCGCCGAGTAGAACCTGTCGCCGCTGAAAATCTCGCGCCCTTTGAGATAGTTAACCCCCAGATAGAGGCACACCAACATCACGATGGCGAAGAGTCCTATCTTTACTTCTCTGCTGAGTGTCAGTTTCATGGTCGTCGTCTATTTTACTATGAACGCGTCGCGGAACTTCGTGCGGCGCACTTCGGCGAGTTTTGCCGCCGCCTCGCTCTGGGTGTAGGGGCCCAGGGCGTATTTAAACCAGCCGTCGATCTGCCGTTCCACCACCTCGCCGCGGTAGGGAGCCCACCGGGCGTCGAGAACAGGAACCGGAGAACGAACCGCCGAGAGTTGAACATAGAATTCCCGCACGGGAACGTGGAAAGGAGAGGGCGCCGGGGCGGGAGCGGGTTCACGCACCACAACGGGTGCCTCCCGGGGCGGGACGATTACAGGCTGAGGTACGGATGTGGCCGGGGGAGGCGTCGTCACCGGGGATGTTGCCACCGGGGGTGTCGCCGTCACCGGAGGTGTAGTCACCACGGGAGAGGGAGTTTGAGCCAAAACGGGGGCGGGAGTTGGGGTCGGCACGGGAACGGGGAGGGGAGTTTCGCCCGAGGATACCCCCTCTTTGTATTCGCGGAAAGCGGCGTAGAGCGCCTCCACTATCGCCTCTTTTCCACGTTCGGAGAAGAGATACCGGCGATCGTTGTCGTTGGAGATGAAACCCATCTCGACCAGCACCCTCGGCATGGTGGGCTTCCACAGCACCGCGAAGGGGCCCTGTTTGGCGCCTCGGTCGCGCAAGGGGGTGTCGGCGGCGAAACGTCGCTGCACCATTCGTGCGAACTCAATGCTGCTCTCGAAGTGGGCGTACTGCATCATGCCCATTATGATCGACATCTCGGTCGACGAGGGGTCGAACGCCGCGTAGGTGGTGGTGTAGTTGTCTTCGTACCGCATCACCTCGTTCTCGAGTTTTGCCACGGCGAGGTTTTCGTCGCTCTTGTCCATCCCCATCACGTAGGACTCCGAACCGTTGGCCGACTGCGCGGGGTTGGCGTTGGTGTGGATCGACAGGAAGAGGTCGGCTCCGGCACGGTTTGCAAAATCGCCCCTCGCGGCAAGGCCCACCGCCCGGTCTTCGGTGCGGGTGTAGAGCACGTCCACCCCCGTCAGGCGCCGCTGGATGAGCGAACCCAGGGCGAGGGCCACTTCGAGGTTGACATCTTTCTCGAGGTAGCGGCCGTGTGTGGCGCCGGGGTCTTCGCCTCCGTGTCCGGGGTCGATCACGAGTATGAAATTATTGTGCTGTCCGGCGGCCGTGCCGCATATCGAAAACGCGACAAACACCGTTAGCATCATAGACAGAAGTGTGCGATGTATATTCATTATTGTTAGGCTACTTGAGAAAAATGTTCTACTTTTGTCAGCAAAATTAACGATTTATCTCGGAACATTGGCCATTGGCTCCAAAAAATATCTCGTTCGCGGCTTAGTCGCGGTTCTCGTCGTGGCAGCCGCGGTGGTCAGCGCGTGTTCGCCACTGGGTACCCCGACCGGGTCGAGACGTGGCCAGAGGGCCATTTTTGAGACCACCACGACGGCCGACACGACGATTGTCGCGGCCCCGTCACTCACCCCCGTGGCAGATTCAGTTTCCACGACTGTCGAACTCAACATTCCGCCTGTCGATTCCCTCGCTCGGGTCGACTCGCTTCTCCTGCCCGTGGCCGACTCCACACTGCTCGCACGGGTCGACTCGCTCGCGCCGCTGTTGCCCGACTCCCTGCTTCTTACCGCGCAAGATTCCATGGCGCTCGAACCCCAGGGCCCGCGCCGTCCGCGCCGCCGCGACGAACCGTTCCTCGATGCGCCCGTGGTGGCAAGCGCCGCCGACTCGGTGGTGTACGACCGCCGCCGCAACTTCATCTACCACTACAAAGATGGCGAGCTGACTTACGAAGACAGCAACCTCAAGGGAGACTACATCGCCGTGGATGCCACAACCCGCGAGATCATAGGTGTTCGCGTGGTCGACTCTCTCGGCGAGGTCGTGAGGCCCGAGTTCGTGCAGGGCGGCTCGAACTACACGATGGACACCGTGAGGTTTAACCTCGCAACCCGAAAAGCCCTCGTGCAGGGCGTCGCAACGCAGGACGGCGAGGGATTTATGCTCGCCCGACGAATGAAACGAATGCCCGACGGTACGATGAACGGCGAGCAACTCAAATACACCACCTGCGACCTGGTCGAGCATCCCCACTTCTACATCGCCATGACCAAGGCCAGAGTCATACCCGGCAAGAAGATAATCACCGGTTACGCCTACTTCGTGATGGAGGATGTGCCCATCTACTTCCCCGGTATTCCGGGCGGCTTCTTCCCCATGTCGGTCGGGCCCACGGCCGGGATCCTGATGCCCACCTGGGGCGAGGAGGTCAACCGCGGGTTCTACCTGAGGGGCGGCGGATACTACTTCACCTTCGGCGACCATGTCGACCTGAGCCTCACCGCCGATATCTACACCCTCGGATCATGGGCGATCAACGCTTCGAGCCGATACATAAAACGATATAAGTTCAACGGCGGGTTCAGCGCATCGTACAACAAACTCAAGATGGGCGATCCCAACCCACAGAGCAGCAACACCATCTCGCTCACCTGGAACCATACCCAGGACCCCAAAGCAAACCCACGGCAAAACTTCTCGGCCAACGTCAACTTCCAAACCGCCGGCCAACGACAACTCGCCACCACTTCGCTGCAGGATCACCTGAACACCTCCACCACCTCGTCGGTATCATACTCGCGCCGGTGGGAGGTCGGATCAACCTCCGTCAACCTCACCGCGGCGTTCAACATGACCACCAACTCGCGCGACTCGACAATCAACGTCACCCTGCCCAACTTGTCGCTCAGCGTGGGATCGTTCGCTCCCTTCAAACGACGAAACGCCGTGGGCAAACAACGATGGTACGAAAAAATAACCGTCGACTACTCCATGCAGGCCCAAAACCAAACCGCCGCACGTCCCGGTGCCACCGGCAACGGACCAAAGGAGAGCGAGTTCTTCTCGAAAGAAACTCTGCAAAATCTCCAAAACGGGGTGAGCCACAAAGTGGGCGTCAAAACCTCGCTCAACCTGCTGGGCTACATCAACTTCGCCCCGTCGATGAACTACAACGAGGCGTGGAACTTCAAGCGACAAATGCAGGGCTGGGACCCCAACGGCGGTACCGACGGCACGGGCGCGGCGATGAATACCACAGACCCCGACAGCCCGGGATACATACCCCCCGAGTTCGGCTTCTTCCGCACCTACGACTGGAGCGTCAACGGCTCGTTCTCAACAAAACTCTACGGCGTGTTCGAGGTGCGCCGACGAGAGGGACGAACAGGTTGGCTGCAAGCGTTCCGACACATGATAACCCCAACGCTGAGCTTTACCTACGCGCCCGACTTTACCCACCCGCGCTACGGCTTCTACCGACACGTGCAGAGTAGCGCAAAAGGCGACATTAGGGAATATATGCCCGTTCTGGGTTCGCCACGTCTGCAACCCGGCGGCGCACGAGCCTCGATCAACGGGTCGCTGTCTAACCAGCTCGAAATAAAAGTGAGGGACGGTCGCGACTCGACCGGCGTGAAAAAGATTACCATCATCGAACAACTATCGCTCAACGGCCTGTCGTGGAACTTCCTCAAGGACTCGATGCAGATGTCGGACGTGGGAATCACCTTCCGAACGGGCGAGATTTTCAAAGGCTTCGCCCTGCAACTGAGCGGCAACTGGACGCCATATCAATACGTCGACGACGGTCGCGGCGGGGTGCGCCAGGTCGGCAAATGGGCGGTCGGCGGCGGTAAGTTCGGCCGGATAACAGGCACAAGCTGGTCGTTCGGCAAGACGTTCAACTCGCCCCAAGGCTCCGCGCCTCGCGCAGGCAGCATCCAGAGCCAGTATGTCAATCCGGCCGACCCAGCGTACAACCCATATAACTTTGCAAACGGACTCGACCCGGCCCTCCGACGACAATACATGGTGCAGGGGTGGTACGACTTCAGCGTCCCGTGGTCGTTCACGTTCAACTACAACATCAACTATAACTACCGCGGACGACGGCCCGAGATTTCGCAAAGCCTCTCCTTCAACGGCAACGTCACGCTGACAGGCAAGTGGGGATTCCACTTCGACAGCGGCTACGACTTCACGCGAAAGAAGCTGTCACACATGCAGTTGGGCCTCAATCGCGACCTCCACTGCTGGGAAATGTCGTTCAACTGGGTGCCGATGGGACCACAAAAAATGTACTCGTTCCACATCGGCATCAAAGCCGGTATGCTTCGCGATATAAAATACGATAAATCAAGCAATTCCTACGACGGACTTGTCAACTGACGGTGGTGGTGCGATGGTGGGGCGAGGATTCTGCAGACAGCCGCCCTCCGGGTTTTTGCTGACAGTCGCCCTCCGGGCTTCATCCCAACCCGATACTTCCGGGCCGAAATTTTCTTAACTCCTCGTTGAGCGCTTTGCTCCGCCCCCCGGTGACGCGATCGAGAAGGGCATGAAAATGCGGCGAATGATCGCGATGAACAGTGTGACACAGCTCGTGAAGCACGATGTACTCCGCCAAATGGTCGGGTAGCGCGGCCACCGAAAGCGACAGGTTGATGTCTCCGCGAATTGTGCAACTGCCCCAACGACTGTGAGTTGCCTTGACCTTCACCTCGCCGTGATGAAAGCCATGCTCGACGGCAAGACGAGCCACCATCGGCGGAAGTTTGGCCTTCGCCTCGACCCGCAGAGCCTCGATGGCACGTTTCTCAGCCGTTTTTCTCGCAGCGGTTTCGGCTGGCGATTCACCTAATGATTTCTGAATATCAGGATATTTTTCCGCCATTTTCCGGCGTGCGTCGGCTATCCAATCCTGTTTTCGTTCCAGAAAATCGAGAGCCCGTTTTTGCGTCACGCACCACGGGAACGAAAGCCGCACAGTCCCGTTGTGTCTGACAGACAGCGATATACGAGTCGCCCGACGGGTTTTCGACAGCGTCACTTCGCCGACTACCGGATATGTCACCACCTTTTGCATAATCCCCCCTTTTGCATCAATTCCTCTTTTGCGTCATTCACTCTTTTTGCGTCGTTCACACTTTTTGCGTTGTTCCCGCTTTTTACATCGTTCCCGCTTTTACATCATTCGCCGCTCAATTCCGCCTCGGCCCGATCGACCTTCTCGAAGCCGAACTGTGCGAGTGTCTCATTCATCAGTGCGGCAATCTGCGCGGTTGCAAGGTTGCCGATGCTGCCGATGTGGGTGTGGTGAACCTGCCGTTCGGGACGAAATTCACCGGCCTCGATCTGCGCGCCGACGGTGCGGTAGGCGTCGCGAAACGGCATCCCCTTCAGCACAAGCGCGTTAACACTCTCGACACTAAACAGCCAGGCATACCGCGGGTCGTCCAGAATGTCGGTCCGCACCTCAATGTGGGCAAGCATCGCGTCGACCATCTCCAGCACCTGCCGAGTGTCTTGCAGCGCCGGGAAAAGCACCTCTTTAAGTAGTTGAAGATCACGGTTGTATCCAAGCGGAAGGTTGGTCGTCAGCATCGCCACGGTGCCGGGCAGCGCCTGCAAAAGGTTGCATTTTCCGCGCGCGATCTCCCACACGTCGGGATTCTTTTTGTGCGGCATGATGCTCGATCCGGTCGTCAGCGTGTCGGGGTACGATATGAACCCGAAGTTCTGGTTGAGCCACATCGTGTTGTCCATCGCCAGCCGCCCGACGGTCGCCGCGAGCGACGAAACTGCCTGTGCTACAATGCGTTCGGTCTTCCCGCGACCCATCTGTGCGTAGACGGCGTTGTAGGCTGGCGTCTCGAAACCGAGCAGCCGCGTGGTCATTTCGCGGTCGAGCGGGAACGACGAACCGTACCCCGCGGCCGACCCTAACGGGTTGCGATTCACCACTTTCCACGCCGCCAGCATCATCTGCATGTCGTCGGCCAGACTCTCGGCGTAGGCCCCGAACCAGAGGCCAAATGACGATGGCATAGCGACTTGCAGGTGTGTATAGCCCGGCATCAACACGTTTTTGTGCTGTTCGGAGAGATCTTGCAGACGGTCGAAAAGCCGTTTTGAGGCGCTTACCATCGAGGCGATTTCGTGTCTCAGGAAAATGCGTAAGTCAACGAGTACCTGATCGTTACGCGAACGACCGCTGTGAATTTTCTTGCCCGCATCGCCAAGTCTTTCGGTGAGCATCCACTCCACCTGCGAGTGGATATCCTCGATGCCCGGCGCGATGGCGAACTCGCCTCGACGGATCTCGGCGAGAATGTTTTTCAGCTCACGTTGAACGGCGGCAAGTTCCTCCGCCGAGAGCAGACCAATGCTTTCCAGCATGCGGGTATGTGCCAGAGAACCAAGCACATCGGCCTCGGCCAGCAGCGCATCCATCTCCCTGTCGCGACCCACCGTAAACGCTTCGACCATCGCCTCGGCATCGCGCAGTCCTTTATTAATATGATCTCTGTCGTTTGCGCTCTTTTTCGCCCAGATTTTCATAACAATATCTTGTCTAAAAGTTTGATATACACGTCTATACCCTGCTCAATCTCGGCAAGTTCCACATACTCGTCGGCCGAGTGCGAACGCGCGCTCACACCGGGGCCGATCTTCACCGACGGGACAGCGGTTAGAGCAACCTGGTCTGATGTGGTGGGCGAGCCGAAAGTGTTGATACCCAGCGAGATGCCCGCCTGTACGACGGGATGGTCGAGTGCAATGGACGATGAACGCAGGTGAAGCGATCGCGGCGTAACGTCGCACGTAACATGCTGACGCACAATGCCTAACACCTCCTCGTTGGTGTAACGCTCGGTCACGCGGCAATCGACCACAAAGCGACACTCGGCCGGCACGACGTTGTGGCCCACACCCGCCGAGATCATCGTGACGCTCATTTTAACGTCCCCGAAAAGCGAACTTTTGAGGGGGAAACTGAAATCGCGAAACCACTCTATGTCCTTGAGTGATCGATAGATAGCGTTGTCGCCCTCGTCTCTGGCGGCATGTCCGGCACGCCCTTTCGACGTGCAGTCGAGCACCATCAGACCCCTCTCCGCAACGGCGAGTTCCATGCCCGTCGGCTCGCCGACTATCGCAAAATCACCACAGCGCGCTAAATCCGGCTCGGCTACATTGCCCGTTTTTTCGTGATCCGGACGAGCCGGATTGCCGCTTCCTCCGAGCCCAAGCTCAGGAAGAATGCTGCGCACGCCTCCCTGCCCACTGATCTCCTCCTCCCCGACGAGCGCGAGTATGAGGTTGTATTTCAGTTCGTTGCGGTCGAAAAAATGACGAAAAGCGGCGGTCAGCGATACCACACTCGCGCCCGCGTCGTTGCTCCCGAGCCCATAAAGCCTGCCCGCGCCGTCAACCCCGGCGTCGATAGCCGGGTCGAACGGGTCGCGCGTCCAAGCCTCGCTCGGGCGCACGGTGTCGTGGTGCGAGCAGAGCAAGATTGTCGGTTTCGCCTGGTTGAAATGTAAGTTCCTCACCCACACGTTATTACCGTGGCGCCGCACGTCCGCCAGACCCTTTTGGGCAAGCCATCCCGCGAGAATATCCGCCGTCGCACTCTCCTCGCGACTGAACGACGGAACGCGAATCAGTTCGCGCAACAGCGCAATGGCATCGTCGTATAATTCTTTGTATTTCACTTCGTTACATTTAATATTGCTATGACGTTCCTGCAAAATCCGCCATCGTCGTTACGACCGTTGTCTCACGGCTTCGAAGAGCATGATGGCGGCTGCGGCGCCGACGTTCAACGACTCGATTTTGCCGCGTAAAGGTATGGATACCTGCTCGTTACAAAGTTTCAACACCTCTTTCGAGATGCCATCCTCCTCGCTCCCCATCACGATGGCGGTGGGGCGGGTGAAGTCGGTGGCGTAGAGAAGTTTGTCTGATTTTTCAGTCGCGGCCACCACCTGAAAACCTTCGGCTTGCAGCAGTTTCAAAGTGTTGCGAATGCTGCCGACGCGGCTGACAGGGATGATGTTGAGCGCCCCGGCAGAGGCTTTCACGGCATCGGCATTCACCGGGGCGGCATTCTTAAGCGGGACGATAAGCCCATGAGCACCAGCGCATTCGGCCGAACGGGCGATGGCACCGAAGTTACGAACGTCGGTCACACCGTCGAACACCACCACAAGGCCCGGCGCGCCCTCGGGGATCGCATCGAGTATCTCTTCGACACCGGCATAGACAATTGCCGAGATTTGCGCCACAACTCCTTGATGGTTAGCGCTTTGTCCCCAGCGACCGTTCTTGGTGAGTCTGTCCAGCTTTTCGACGGGAACCTCCTGAATGTGAATGTGTTGCGCACGGGCAATCTCGCGCAAATCGCCCAGCAGAACACCCTCGGCGCCTTTCTTCAGAAATATTTTCTCTATCTGCCGGCCCGCCTCGATCGCTTCGATCACAGGGCGCAGGCCGAAAATTATGTTATCCATCGGTCAAAATTTCAAGTTCATAATTGAGCTTTTCCCATTCGTGCATTTCGTGGGACAGCCTCTGTTTCAATTCGTTATATGCCACAAACACTTGGCCGTCGGCCATGTCGATGTCGTGTGCGGCGGGGTCGGCCAGGCGCGCGTCCCAAGCGGCGATCTCGGCCTCAAGTTCCGCAACCCGTTTTTCGGTCGCGGCGATGGCGTTTTCCACCTTTCGCACCTCTTTTTCGGCCTCTTTTTTGCGCAGGTAGTCCTCTCTGCCTGAGGTTGTTGCAGGTTGAGCGTCGGGCGGTTTCGGAGCGGACGACGGGGAGGTTTTCGCGTCTCCGGGTGTGGTTGCTCGTCCGGGTTCAGAGGAGGCGATCGGGCTCTCTACCGAGCGGGATTCCCTCCGGGAATCGTCCACGAGAGGGCGTTCGTGGCGTGATTTGGCTCCTGCGATATCGCCGTGGCCGTTGCCACCCGAGCGGGATTCCCTCCGGGAATCGTCCACGT
>QMCE01001901.1_pt1 | contig 11566 bp, 12 predicted proteins | sample 1821851 | NCBI WGS metagenome assembly QMCE01 (sample SAMN09453174, study PRJNA476694) | Termite gut metagenome, whole genome shotgun sequencing project. | isolation source: worker | host: Odontotermes sp. | place: South Africa:Pretoria | collected 2016-01-28
ATCAAATAACAGCGCTCGCAATGGCGCTTAACCTCACCATATTCTTTACGCAATTTGACCTTAGCTTCGCTCCGGGAAGAACGATACGAATCGGAGCCGGAGGGAGAATAATTCACATCGCTCAAATATTTGGCGGACATTTTACGCCATTGCGTAAGTTATAGAAGCAAAGAATTTTTCATAACCCCAGCTTGCCGATCCAGGCGGCGGAATACGTGGAACCTTATGAGGAAAAGGGAGAGGAAGGTAACTAATGAAAGAGTCTAAAGCAGTTACATTTATCGGCGGCTTCTATATATTTGGCAGTATTATTGTTCTGCTATCCTTGATATTTGGCGGAAGCGCGATGAGTACGGTTTTTGATGTGCCGTATATTTCCGATACTATAGTCAAGCTATTCGTAGTAATTTTTTTCATCCCTTCGGGATTTTTTTATGTGAAAAGAACGAGGATCGGTTACTGGCTTGTGCTGTTGTCCTCCATTGTGTTTTTTTGTATAAGCGCGACATTGACAACAGAATTAAGCGCTCAACCGTACATTGGGAACATGATATACTCTCTTTTTGTTATTGTGATTACGTTTCTAAGAAGAAAAGAATTTTGCCATTCAATTAAAGATGTATTGAATAATATGATATCGAAGGGACAATGAGTGCTCGCCAACTTCCCGATGTTCTGCCCGAAAAGAAGCGATTTTCATACCCCCAAATCCCACGCCCGATTCAACAATTCCCGCGTACTTGAAGCGTCCAGTTTTTCATGCAGCTTGCGGATATGGTCGTCTACCGTCGCGGTTGAGATACCCATCTTCTGCGCGATCTCCCGGTAACTCATGTTTTGTTCCAGATACCGAAGAACCTCGGTCTGTCTGGGCGACAGCCTTACCGCCGTGTGTCCGGCGAACAGACCGGGAACATGACCTCCAATGCGCTTCGCGTGGCGGTATAATACATTTATATACGCTCTGTCCAATCGATCCGAATCGTAGCCGTATTTCAAACGGTTCATGGTTTTTTGTAAAACCGGCAGTATGTCATTCCCCTCCCTTGCGATCGGCATGATTAACCCTAAGCCGGAAGCCCTGACCAGAGCCGGAACGGCGGCTTCCAACGCTTCGTCCGGCCGTTTCATGCGCCATCGGCAAACGGCCAAAAGAGTATGCGCCTCAATAAAATCCGCGTTACGGCGATATTCCCATGAAATCGGAGCCAGTTTATCCAGCAGAGCCTCAGCCTCGGACAGCCTGTCCAAGGCCAGTAATGCGCGCGCCGTAACGAAGCTGCGGTACAAATTGTGCAGTCGCGGAAGCTCGTCCGGATCCGTCCGGTTTATCCATATCTCCGCCGCTGTCCGGTCTCCGGCAAAAAGTTCCGTTTCTGTTTGGAATGCGGTATAATTGTTTTGCAGAAAAGAGGCTCCCGTTCGTTCAATCATCTCCCCTATCCGTTCCGGTTCGGTCTTTTTGCCTTGGTTGCGTCTTATTTCGGTATGAAGCGCATAAGCGCAGAAAAAAATCTCGGGAGGTAACCGGCCGGAAAATACGATTATGCTTTCAGCTTTGGCAAGTTCGCCGCGCTCATAGAGAATCCCCGCTTCCTTCAGCGAAGCAAGCACACGATCCCGTTCCGCTGCGGTATTGAGAAACGCGGGCAAGTTCGGAGACATATCAGTAAAGTCCCTCAATCCCTTATGAAAAAACGGGAAATTCCCTGTCAAAGTCGGAAGTTCTGAAATCTTCGCTCCGTTTCCCGATTGTAAGCTGTCGCGCGCTTCCAAGAACTCCTTCCAGCGGTCTGCTTCATCAATCGGTCGAATCAATAACGCGCCAGCATAGCAGTGAAGCGCCAGATTCGGATATTTTTGCGTGATTCGGAGCGGGAGGGAGAGAAAGTGCTCCTCAACGAGCGCCGCATAGTCCGTTACATTCACAGCAACGGCGTGATTTACCGGTATGTACGCAATGTAATCCATCACGGCCAAATCGCCGCTTTTCGCTGCCATAGAGAGCGCGCGAAACCAGTCTCCGCTTCCCTTATACCATATAGCCGCCGCCGCGTAAAGGGAAGGCTTGTCAATATCGCCGTCGCGCAGCAGCTCCCCTTCCAAAAAATCACGCAACAACGGGTGGAAACGAACCGTGCCGCCGGAAGACTCCGTAATCAACCCGGTTTGGTTAGAAAATTCATTGATATACGCCCAGGTATCGGTTCTCCCGGTAATAGCGGCGCAAAGAGACGGATGTAAAACATCGCATATGGCGCATTTTTTCAAATCATCGATGCGCTCCATATCAAATCCCTTCAAATACCGGCGTATGCTTTCATGATTAGCGATACCGGAATAACCGGTATCGCCGGAATCAAGCAAGCCCGACAGCGCGGCAGCCCAACCGCCGGTTTGCCGCTGCAAAAGTCCGGCGGCGTAATTCGTAATGGGTTTGCCTCTTTTGCGAAACAACGCCGCAATTTCATCCGCGCTGAATTGAAACCCGGTCACCGTCCGGATTATTCCCTTCATAAACTGTTCGTTTAGAGCCTCCGGCAGCGGAACGCGGCTGATCAGGATCATTGATGTGTAAATCGGCATCCTAGCGCGAAGCAAGGGCAATGTGAACAAAACATCCGGGCCGGCGCCGATGTGAAGATCATCGATCACGAGCGCAGAAGGCCAGACCGATATGGATTGCACGACGTCTAAAAAAGATTCCGGCGTTATCTCAGACGCCGCCGTGCTTTTCCCCAGAGCGTTGAGTATCCCCCCGTAAAAACGCGCGGCTGCATATTCGTCCGGCGTAAACCAAACGGCCTTCTGCCCTGCAAGCCATTGCGCGACGGCTGTAGTCTTGCCGAAACCGGCCGGAGCGTGTATGTATAAAATACACGACTTGGGAACGGCGCTCATTTGCGCGATGATGCCGTTCCGCTCTATAAAACCCGTGTCCGGAAGCGGCGGCGAAAACATCCCGGTTCTCATCAAAAAACCCCCTTCCCGAAGCTCATATTATACGGGGTAATTAAAAAAATAATAATTAACCCCCGAAGTCGTGGTAGTAAAACGTAGTATAACATAGTACTATACCAAATGTAGTCGAAATCTGTCGAAACAGATCAAAATATACAATACGGAGGATGACTTTTTATGGCGGAATACCTCTCCCCGGGCGTATATGTCGAAGAGTTTGACAGCGGCCCCGTACCAATGGAGGGGGTGGGAACCTCCACGGCGGGATTTGTCGGACTGGCTGTCAAGGGGCCTGTCGGCGGCGTGCCGCAGTTGGTAACCGGTATCGCGGATTTCAGGCGTAAATACGGCGGTTATTTAAGCGCGCTTGAATTCGGCGATTACCGCTTTTTGGCCTACGCCATAGAGCATTTCTTCATCAACGGCGGCACACGAGCTTTCATCAGCCGCGTTGTCCCGCCGGACGCAAAAATCGCCGAAGCGAAGCATGAATCACCGTTGAAGCTGACCGCCGCCAGCGCGGGCGCTTGGGGTAATGACGTAAAAGCGGTCGTAACTCCGGCAAGCAAAGCCAAGACGCAAATCATGAAACTGCTTGAACCAACGCAAGCAGCGGTGAAAAGCAGCGTTGGCTTTTACGCCGGAGACATTGTACTGCTCACCGACGGCGAGACAAAAAAGTATAACCGCGTCGTCAAAGCGCAAGACAACATTCTGGAATTCGCCGAAGCGTTGGAAGATTCCGACGTGGACGACGGGCTTGTGCCGAAAAAATTGATCTATACTTGCGAATTCAATCTGGATATATATCATGACGACGTAGCCGAAAACTACGGCAACCTCTCTTTAAATCCCACGATCCCAAACCACGCGCCGAAGAAAATGACCCGATCCGAACTGGTTCGTATCGACCTTGGGGAAATTTCGGAAGACATACAGCCGCCGTTCGCGTTGATTGCCGGAGCGGATGTGCCGGAATTGATTATCAATTTCGCGGGCGGCTCGAACGGAACCGCCGATAGCGTTTCGGCGGGAACTTTCAACGGCGAGGACAATGGGCCCGGAAAGCGGACAGGCATTCAGGCGTTTATCGACAACCCCGTTTGCAGCATCATGGCCGTGCCGGGAATCACCGACGCGAATGTTCAGCTTACACTGGTCGCGCATTGCGAGAACCTCGCTTCTCGCTTCGCGGTGCTGGATATGCCGAAAGAACTTGCGAAAACCGATGAGCTGATTACACACCGCGAGCTGTTCAACACGCAGTACGCCGCTCTGTATCATCCGTGGCTCTCCGTGTTTGACCCGTTGGACCAAAAAAATATCTTTATCCCGCCCTCCGGTTCGGTCATCGGCATATATGCGCGGAGCGACGCGACGCGCGGTGTGCATAAAGCGCCCGCCAACGAGGTAGTACGAGCTTGTACCGGCCTCAGTGTATCGTATAACAAGGGCGAACAGGACATTCTAAACCCGCGCGGCGTTAACCTGATTCGCTCGTTCCCAGGTCTCGGAATCAATGTCTGGGGCGCGCGAACGGCAAGTTCCAACGGTCTGTGGAAATATATCAACGTACGCCGCCTGTTCATCTTTGTGGAAGAAAGCATCAAAGCCAACACCAACTGGGTCGTCTTCGAGCCGAATGACGAAACACTTTGGGCTCGCGTACAGCGCACCATCGAGGTGTTCCTGTCCGGTCTGTGGCGCGACGGCGCGCTGGCCGGGGCGTCTTCGGCGGAAGCATTTTATGTTCAAGTCGGACATGCCACCATGTCGCAGGGGGACATCGATAACGGACGTTTGATTTGCGTGATCGGAATCGCGCCGGTTAAGCCCGCCGAATTTGTCATCTTTCGCCTGACGCAAAAAACCGCCACTGAATAGGAGGGGATCACATTATGCCGAATACATATCCGTTTACCAGATTTAAGTACAAAGTGGACTTTGGCGGCGCTGAGGCCGGTTTCTCCGAAATAACCGGCTTCGATGCGAGCATCGATGTGGTGGAATACCGTGAGGGTAATATGACTCCCCCCACGCCGATCAAACTTCCGGGACTGCGGAAATACAGCAATATCGTTTTCAAATGGGGGTTAACGGCGAGTAAAGCCGCCTATGACTGGATGAGTCCCAGCTTTGAAAAGGACATTACCCGCAAGACCGTATCGGTAACACTGCTGAACGAAAACGGCGACGAGGTCGCGACATGGCAAATTGTTCAGGCGTGGCCGGTGAAGTATACCGGCCCGGAATTCAACGCCACCTCCTCCGAGGTGGCTATCGAACAGCTTGAGCTGGCCCATGAGGGGCTGACGCGGACGAAATGATGCTTCAAACGGAGTATGATTTTACCCTGCCGCGCGGTTATGCCGATGAAGACGGGCAGCTTCACCGCGAGGGAAAGATACGTCTCGCGACGGCAGCGGACGAAATTCTGCCGTTGCGCGATCCGCGAGTGAAAGAGAATCCGGAGTATCTGATCTTACTAATCCTTGCCCGCGTGGTTACGTCTCTCGGTACGGTGCAGCAGATTAGCGAGGGGATTATTGAAAAACTGTTTATCCAAGATCTTGCCTACCTTCAGGATTTATACAACCGTATAAATCAGATGGATTCTCCCCGTTATGAAGAGCATTGTCCATTCTGCGGGAATAAGCTTTCAATCCCTGTAAATTTTCAACAGGCGGGGCGGTGATTACATATCCCGTGTCCCGCCTTTATGAAGAAATGGCTTTTTTGGCGTATTACCTCCACTGGCCGCGCAGCGAGGTAATGAACCTCGCGCACGGTGAGCGCCAAGAGTGGTGCGCCCGCGTAACGGGTATCAACAAAGAGTTGTCGGGCTCGCCGGACAACCTGTTTGAGGTTTAATTATGAGTGACGATTTAATCACATCTTATCGGTTTGTTGTTAAAATACAGGGAAGAACGCTGGGTTTCCGATCGATCAGCGGCATAAAAATGTCAGCCGCGTTTGAACCTCTTCAGGTCGGCGGACAAAATAAAAACCCTGTTATGCTGGCCGTGCCGGTAAAAGAAGCCGGAAAGCTGGTGATGGAACGGGGCGCATCAACCGTAGCCGCATTGAGCAGTTTTACCGTTGGAAGTAAAATCGCCGAAAACATGGAGATCGAGATCCAAAAGGAAGACGGCACGAAAGGCGTTTCTTATTCGGTGACAGCCCCTCTTCTCGAATCCATTGAACTGTCCAAACTGGACGCGCAGGACTCGACTGTGTTGATCGAAACGTTTTCGGTGTATCATAGCGGGATTGAAAGATGCAAATAAGAAATTCTGAAAATATTGACCTGCTGCATACCGTTTCCGACAGGTACGCGCGCGGGGCGGGTTTTCACAATCTGTTTACGTTATCCTATCGGCTTCGCGAGAGGAGAACCTCGCAGAAAGAATTATTTGCGCGGCAGATGCAGAGCATTCTGCAAACAGCCGGGCGCGACATGCTCCGCCATACCGAACAGTGGCGCAAGCAGTTGCAGGGCGTTGAAATGCGATGGCTGGACGCATCGCGCCGAGAAAAACGCCAAACAGAGCTTTTTGTCACGGCAGTAGAGCGAAAACTGAAAGACGAACGCCGCCGCACAGACGAACGCCTTGCAAAAACCGGCAGTGACTTACGCGATGAGGCAAAACGTCTTGCCCGCCAGAACATGCGTGAGACGCGGCTCCGAATCCGCCGGGATGCAGAATACGATACCCGGCGAAGGGGGTAATTTATGGCTACGGCAACCATGATCGTTTTAAACGATAAAGAGAAAGAAACCAGCCGCATTAATTTTGACTTCAACCCCTCCGACTTCACAGTCGACTACTCACCCAAATATACAAGCGCCAAAGGCGTTACGAAAGAGCAAGGAGAAACGGAGTTCATCGGTGAAGGCTGCTCCACGCTTTCCGTGAAACTGACATTGGACGGCTATTCAAGTGAAAGCGAAGATAAATCGACGGACATATCCGCAAAAGTGAAGAGTCTCCGCGCTCTGGTGCAGATCAAGCCGGATTTACATAAGCCGCCTGCCTGTCGTTTCGAGTGGGGCGACACAAAATTCAGCGGACATATTACATCGATGAACGTAAACTTTACAATGTTTACTTCGGAAGGTAAGCCCATACGCGCCACGGTCAATATCACCATGCAGGGGAACAAAGGTTCCCAGAAGGGTCTTGAATCGCCGGATCGCACCAAAAGGCGGGTACTACCGCAAGATACACAGCTCTATTTGATTGCGTATGACAACTACAACGACTGCGGGGAGTGGCGCCGGATCGCGAGAGCCAACGGCATCCGCAACCCGCGCCGCGCGCAGGCCGGCACGGTGTTGAAGATTCCCCCGATTGAGAAGCCATGAGCAAGTATTCGGCGCTGCGGAAGCAGTACAGTGACTTTACCATTCCCGCGTATACGATTACAATCGATAATACCAAAATCACTGACTTCTTAATCGACGACATCGCTGTGGATAACGGCATGGGAACAACTGCCGGAGCTTGCCGGTTTACGGCGCATGACATATACGAACACGGTTCCGGTTCGTTTTCGGCGTCCGCGCTCGGCAGCCTTAAACCCGGCGGAAAAATTTCAGTTTCTTTGGGTTACGGAAGCAGCGTCAGTGAAGTCTTTTCCGGCTATATCGACGAATTAGGGATGAATTTTAACGAGGATAACATCAGCCTGAGCGCGGTTTGTTTGGACGCAAGAGCGCTGATGCGGGAAGGCGCGGCTTACATAGCGGCAAAAGGGAAACCCGCCAAAACTGTCTTGGAAGCTATTTTGGATGAATACAGCCCGCTTATCAGCAGTAAAAGCGTAACGCTGGCGGCGCTGGAAAACGAGGTGAACGTGACCCAAGCGGGCGGAGACTTGGAGTATGTACAGCACGCGGCCGACTTGCGCGGATACTATTTTTTTATAGACTGCGGCGCGGCGTATATCGGCGAGGCGAAGACGACTGTTTGTTTGGAGTTTGACTGGCCGGAAGTAGATATAGATTTTAACGCGCGATATAAAGACGTAACAATTTGCGGGATGGGATATGACCACGCGAATATGGAATCGTTTACGGCGGAAAGCAGCGCCAAGGGAACGCAAAAAGATTTGCTTGCGGTCACAAAAGCCATACAGCTTCCACCCCATCTGCTGGGCGATTCGGGGACAGCCGTCGTGAAGGCGGCGGCGAAACTCGCAAAGCGGGAAACGGCGTCGGGCATCATCACTTGCCGAGGGATCCCGGAACCGAAGCTCGGAGAGAAAATTACGATCAACAGCTTCCCTCTCGCATCCCTATCCGGAAGCAGTTTTTGTATTACTTCGATAAGCCACCGAATGAGTTCGGAGGATGGGTTTACAACGGAGATCGGTATAGGAGGAATCGCATGAATGGGTTGATTCTCGGCGTCGTTACAGAAAACTATGACGCCAACCATACCGGCAAGGTTCAAGTGTCATTTCCGTCCTTCGACACAACTGGCAACGCAACCGAATGGCTTCCGGTCACCGCGCAATATGCCGGAAAGAATTACGGCGTATATTTTCTTCCCGAGAAGGGCGATCAGGTAATCGTGGGCTTCATCGGCGGTGACGCGCACTGCGGCGTCGTTCTGGGCAGCTTATGGAACGCGAAGAACACCCTGCCGTCAAATACCGCCGACGAAAACAATATCAAACGGTGTATTATCACGAAAGACGGACACAGCGTTACGTTCCAAGACGGAGACGAAGGGAAAATAACCGTTAAAAGCAAGAACGGTCATATCGTTGAGATAGACGATAAAAACAAGACGGTCAAGGTCAACACAAACGACGGCAAGCAAAAACTCGTATTGGACGAGAACAAAAGCACCGTCGATTTGGAATCCGGCGATAAACTGAACATCAAAGCAACGACGATTACGATAGACGGCACGGTGAATATGAAAGGCCCGTCCGTAACGATCGAAGCGGAAAACGCGCTTACGATGAAGGGTAAGCAGGTTAAGCTCGACGGCAGCACGATGAAAATTAACGCGCAGAACACGGAGATGACCGGCGCGAACGTCAAGGTAGAAAGCAGCGGGATTTTAACGCTGAAGGGGTCTATGACTAAGATTAATTAGTAGGGCGCGCCGCCCTCGGTGCGCCGTTTAATATTAATTGAAAGGGATGTGAGGATGGATTATACCAAAGATTTTTTGGGTTGCGGCTGGGCGTTTCCGGTCGGCGTGGACAAAGCCACCGGACGGATACGGCTTTCGCGTTACGAGGAAGATATAGAACAAGCTATCCGGATCATCTTGACGACAAGACCGGGAGAACGCTTAATGCGCCCGGAATTTGGGAGTAAACTTCACGAATATGTTTTCGAAACCGACGATTATGGTACACGCGCGCGCATCCGAGAGGCTGCAGAAGAAGCCTTGCAGCTTTGGGAACCGCGTATTACCGATGTTGAGGCGGAAGTTGATTTTCCGCAAGGCTCATCCGGCGGCTTTCGCCTACATATCCGCTACACAGTACGCAGTACCAACAATCCGTTCAATCTGGTATTTCCGTTTTTCTTAACGGAGGGAGCCTAAATGACAAAAGATGACCTGCTAGCCGAATTGGCCGCGCGCGCTCCGAATTATGTCCCTGAATGGCGGTACAATCCTTCTTCCCCGGACGCCGGAGCGGCACTTACCGAGATCTGGGCCGAACTGTTTTCCGGCACATTGGAACGATTTGAACACCTTCCCGACAATTGCCGCCGTGCCCTTCTGGATGTTATTGGCTCCCATCCGAAGCTTGCGCTTCCGTCGCGCGGGGTTTTAACATTTCAAAGCGAAGGAACGGTTCATGTTCCCGCGGGTACGGGCATTGCCTGCCGGGAAAACCCGGAAGTTGTGCTGGATACAGATCGGGCGTTGATTACATCCCCCGCCCATATCGACGCGATCTATTACGCCTCGCCGTCCCGTGATGCCGTAAGGCTTTATCCGGGGCGGGAAAATATAACGCTTTTCAATGCGGAACCTTCAGCCCCGCATATCTGGACACTGCTTCATCCATACGCTTTTCAAGTCTCACCACAGGCGTCTCTGCGTTTGCGGGTTGAACTTCAAAATATGGACACTGCGGCGCTGTGCGAACAGGATGTAATTTGGGAATATGGCGACGGAGAACGTTGGGAACCGCTGACGGCGCGTCCGGACGGAGACGCAATTCTATTTCCGGGAGAGCGTGAATTGGAATGCCGCGCACTGCGGTTTGCTCTGCGCGGCGGGATAGTCTCGGATGCAACGCTGCGCGCCGTTACGGCGCTTCCGTCCGGCAACGCGCTTTTTCCGGACGCAGTCTACGCAGGGGACATTCACCAGTCCGGTGATCAAGTTTATCCGTTTGACCGGCGTTTTCTGCCGGGGTTATGTTTTTACGTAGCTTCAGAGGATGCACTCAGCAAGCCCGGCGCGTTGATAGAGGTTTCTTTTTACCTGAGTTTTGAGGATTTTCCTATCGAAGGGTATCCCGAAACGCAGATCCGGTTGAAAAAGTTGATGAAGGCGTCTGAACTGGAACCTCCGAAGGAATATGTGATCGACATCGCAGAAGTTATATGGGAGTATTACAACGGAACAGGCTGGGCGGTTCTCCGCGCCGGAGAGCCGGACATGTTTTCGGACGGATCGTCGCGATGGTGCAAGCTGCGCTTTGTCTGTCCCGACGACATTTCCGCCGCCGTATGGGGCGCGCATGAACTGCCGTTTATCCGTGCGCGGGTTCTCACCGTCAACAATCTGTTTCGTATGCACGGGCATTACCGAACGCCGGTTATTTCCGGTTTACGGATCCGTTACGCAGGTGGATTTCCCGTTCTGAACGTCGAAGTTTTTGAACATATGGATACCCGCATTATCACGCACGGCAATTCGGTATCGCTTCGCGGAGCGTTGGAAGCCGAAGCCGTTTATCTTGCGTTTGACAACCCTTTTTCACAGGGGAATATCCTTTTTGACCTTGAACCGGGGAATTCGCTAAAACTGCGATGGGAATACGCCGTTGCGGAAAACTGGAAGCCGTTAGATATCCATGACGGAACGGACGGGCTGTCCAAAACCGGCATCTTGACTTATCAAAGTTCCGAACCTTGCTCCAAAATCCGCTTGTATGGCCGTGAGGCATACTGGATGCGGATATCCCTAATGGAAACCGACAGTTTTATGCGTCCGCGCCTTATTGGGCTCTATGAAAACGCCGTCACTGCAACGGCAAGGATTCCGGGAACAGAGGCCAATTTACCGCCCGGCGCGTTTCATACTTTGCTCACGCCTGTCGCGGGGATTTCAACCGTGTTTAACCCGTTGTTTTACGCGGGAGGAGTAGCGGAAGAGGATGAGGAAAGCGTAATACAACGGCTAACTTCCGGACTATTCCATAATGATCGGGCTGTCAGTCCGACGGATTGTGAGGCGCTGGCGCTGGAAGCGTCTCCTCTTGTACTACGGGTTCGTTTTTATAGCAGAACCGACGAAAACGGAGCGAATGACCCGGACTGTGATTGCCTCGCATTGTTTGCCGAGGAGCGCAGCAATTTTGAAACGTTGAAACGAGAGGTGCTTACCTATGTGGAAACACG
>QMCE01001904.1_pt1 | contig 11562 bp, 8 predicted proteins | sample 1821851 | NCBI WGS metagenome assembly QMCE01 (sample SAMN09453174, study PRJNA476694) | Termite gut metagenome, whole genome shotgun sequencing project. | isolation source: worker | host: Odontotermes sp. | place: South Africa:Pretoria | collected 2016-01-28
GCGCCGTTCTGTTTCAGATACTCGACAGCCCGCTGAACACTGGCGACAATTTGTGGGCTTTTGGGCGTCAATCCTTGCGCAAAAAGAGGAATTCCCCAAAAAAGCAGGCAGACTACAAGACCTATGCGTCGAAAACGCGGAAAAATGGGTGTGTCGTTTGCGGTCATGGTCGTCTCCGAGGCCGTCAAGTTTCCCTGTAGATTGTCATTTCGACCGCGAAGAGAAATCTCTCTCTTGCCAAGAGAAGGGGAATTCACGCTCCTCCGATTCGGTGAAATTCCTCGTTGCGCTCGAAATGACTTGCCTGGCTTATCCATGTTGGCACGGTATCCATTTTTGAACTCAAAGACGGCGTGTGAAAGCCCCCTAGTAAAATCAGCATCACGGTTGACATTTTAGCCAATTCTATCCAAAATACCAGCAGTTATCGATCTTTTGTCTTCCGGGTGAATCGTCCATGAACTATCCTTTCGTTTTCCGCCAACTCGGAGCCGTGTGCGTCATGCTGGGAGGCTTCATGCTTACCTGCCTTCCCTGGGCCATGCCCGCTCTGGGCGGTGAGTGGGAATACGAATCTCGCGGCGTCTTTGGGCTGCTTGTGTCCATGCTCATCTGTCTGGCCTCGGCTGCCCTTTTTTGGAGGCTTGGCCGGGAACCGCACGGTACAAACATGAGCCAAGGATACATACCGGCGGATACGAAACAACGTTATTTGGCCGAAACGCAAAATTTCTCGAAAAAAGAAGCCACTGCCGTGGTCGGGCTGAGCTGGGTGTTGGCAACCTGCCTGGGAGCACTGCCCTATCTGCTGGCTGATGTACACCGGGCCGAGGGCGTGCCGATGAGTTTGTGTGACGCCTTATTTGAATCACAGTCCGGTTTCAGCACTACCGGCGCAACGGTTTTCTCGGAGGTGGAACGGCCCGGCTTGATGCCCCGCTGCATTTTATTCTGGCGGCTTACCACGCATTTTCTCGGCGGCCTTGGCATTATGGTCCTGTTCGTGGTGTTCCTCGGCCTGGGAACGGGGGCCAAAATTCTGGTGCGTGCCGAAATGACGGGGCCTTCAAAAGCGAGTCCCAAGCAGCGAGTTCGGCAACTGGGAATCGCCGTGTTCGGAATTTACGTGGCCCTCATCGTCGCGGAAACCGTGCTACTGCTGCTGCAAGGGGTGACGCTTTTCGACTCGCTTTGCCATGCTTTCAGCTCCGTTTCCACCGGCGGGCTCAGTTCGTTCAATTCCGGGGCGGGTCATTTCGCTGCATACGGGTACGCAAACGCGGCGTCGATTGAATGGACCCTCATCGCCTTCATGTTTCTCGGCGGCACGAATTTTATCCTGTTGTATCTGTTTTTTTTTCGCGAACCGAGTCGGTTAGGACGCGACGCAGAATGGAGAGTTTACGTCGGCATTATTCTTGTCGCCACATCCGTGATTTTCGTTTCAGGATTGATCGATAACGATTTCGACAATTTCGGCACCGATGACAGGGCCACGTATTCAAGCACCGGAGAGATATTGAATAACAATACAAAAACAGAAACCGTGCCCGCCCTGACCGCTTTTCGTACGGCCACGTTCCATGTGGTTTCAATCTTGACGACGACGGGGCTTTGCACGGACGAATACGAAAAATGGAACGGTTTATCTTGCGGCATTATCTTGTTGCTGATGTTTTTCGGCGGCTGTGCAGGCAGCACGTCGGGCGGCTTCAAAATCATTCGCGTTGTTTGCCTGATGAAATCGCTGCCGCAAGAAATCGAACAGTCGTACCGGCCCAACGTGGTGCGTCCACTCCTGCTGGGCGGCGCACCGTTGGAAAAAGAAACCATACGGCATATCATGATGCACTTCGTCATGCTGACCACCGTTTTCATCGCCGCCGTGCTGGTGACGCTCGTGTTGGAACCGCTTTCCACTTGGGGAGATCGGCCTGTGCAGGGCGACAGAAAGCTGATCGACATGGCCCATGCGGCGGCCTCATGCTTGAACAACGCCGGCTCCGGTCTAGGTCTGCTCGGAGCGCGACAGAATTTCGGCGTGTTCAGTGAGGCGTCGAAATTTATTTTTACGTGGCTGATGATGATTGGACGGCTCGAACTTTTTGTGATTCTCTCGTTATTCCATCCAGGATTTTGGCATCTGAAATAAGTGACGAGGGAGGACTGTTTCTCTGCCGTCGCAAGGATATAATCATGCTCGACGGTGCGCCCTTAGTGTAGCGGCAACACGATAGCTTCCCAAGCTGTAATTGAGGGTTCGACTCCCTTAGGGCGCTTTGACTTTTATTATTTGCACTTCGGCTTCACCTTGGTTGTCGCTCAGTTGCGAGGCCACGTCGTTGATGCGGAACCAAAGCGTGCCGCTCTCTTGTGGTTGCCAAGTGTCGCCCAGCCCAATGCTGCGGAATTCCGGGCCTTTCTTCATGTCGTCCGTCCCCATCGCATCAGGAACGAGCATGGCCAGCAGCGTACCGATGGGCTTGCCTTGACAGTAACGCAGCGTGATTCCGCCGGGTTCCGACATCCACGGCCTGGGCTTGTCCGCGAGTTGAAACCGTCCGGTCGCGGTGAACCGATACGTTTGGTCGCGTTCCAATCGCAGGCCCGACGCTTGCCAGCCGCGATCCGCACGCACCCTCACCGTGTTGTCTGCGGCCATGGTCAGTGGGGTATATTCGATCAACGCTCGCGTGAAATCGTAGCCGTATTCGAGATGGGTTACAAAATCGCTCCAGTCCAACTCCAGTCGCTTAAGCATTTCCTCATCGCTTGTATTGGCATGGACCGCGTCATGGCACAGCAATTCGATAAAACGCCGCCGCACGGATTCCGCCGGGCCGCCGAGCTTCCACGCCGTGCTTCGAAAGGCATTTCGATAACGCGGATGATTCTCGCAAAAGGCCGCAAAAGCCCAGCTCCAAGCGTAGGCCGCGTTGGCGTTGTAATCGTCGGATTTCAGCTCGAAAATATCTTGGACGGATTTTTTGTTGTTGTTTCGTAACTCTTCTTGGATCGCTTCAATGCGGCCCCAGTGTTGGAGTTCCCGGCGTTCCGTGGGAAAATAGCCGAGTTGTAGGTGGTCCGTATTGTTGCTCACGCGGTGTGTGGCCAGCAGTTCCGCCGTGCCCTCTCGATACCACGGCGGCCCCCAGTCCCCGAATGCGTAGCCCATGAAAGCATGAACGCCTTCATGCAAAAACAGGTGTCGCCGGTAATAATCGCTCTGTTGGTGACGCAACCAAATTCGGCGGCGTAGTGAATAACCGTTGCGCAATGCAGGAACCTGCCGCACTGCCCCGGACGGCACGAATTTTTCAAAATCGTCGATCAAAAACGCTGCGATCCGAAAATCGTCGAAACTCTCGACGGGGAGCGTAAAATACTCACAAAGCTGCGGAATCAGGCGATCAAACCATGCTGGCAGATCGTCGATATGCTCCGTTTGTTCTACATCGGTGTATAGAACGACATAGTGCCCCTCCAAGCGTCGAACGCCGGCCTGAGCGAGGGCGGATTCGTCGATGGGCAACTCTTCCGGCCAAGCCTGCCGCACCTGCTCGCCCCGTCGAATGGCGTCTTGCGGTGTGACTGCGTCGGCGAATAACAAAGAAACGCACAGGACATGGAACAATACGGTGTGTAACATGAATAACGGTATCCCAATCACCATGTCATTTGTTTTGTGTGAGCAGCGAGCAGGAAGCAGGTTCGATTCCACGGTAAACGCCTGTTTCCTTTATTCTTTCCCTAGTTTCGTCACTTCAGCGGAGGATACCGGTTCGCATCAGCGTGCAATGCCTGTTCTCTGTTTTCTTCTTCCGCAGTCGGCCCGTCTACCAATTTGTCACAAGCCCGAACTGACCGGAATGGGCGGTGGAATGCTCGCCGAGGTCGAAGTCTACAGTCAGCGTGGAGCCAGTGCCGTCGACCGTGACCGTGCCGGTGGAGTTTGCATTCTGGCCGATGTCGACATAGTTCGCGGTCACACTTCCGCCGTTTGTGATTTCGAGCGTGCCGCTGCCGACGTAGAGCTGCGCCAAGTCCGCTGAGATACCGTCAATCAGGGCCGTTCCGCCGTTGTCGATGAAGGCATCGTCCGCTGCGGTGGGCAGTAGCTGCGGGTTCCAGTTTTCGGCGACTTCCCACTGGCCGGTTGCGACGTTCCAGTAGAATTCGGTGGCGTCGGCGGGCGCGGCGAGAAGTAACGCAGCAAGGAGGCAAAGACCTGCCCCCACTCTAGCCCTCCCCCGCAAGCGGGAGAGGGGACTTTTGTTGATGGCTCTCCGGTTTTTTTTCGCAAACAGTGTGGCAATGATGCGGTCGAGGATGGAAGTTTTCATGCGAGAACCAAATTTCGAGAAAAGGACAGAAATCCTCGGCTGTTGTCGTCATTTTCGTGCCGCAAACTTGAGAAATTTTCTCGGAAGAATGGGTCAGGTTGATGACGTCTTAAACCTTGGCCAATATCCGACCGCGCCATCCACAGTTGACGGAACCGACGCTTGGCAAAATCCGCAAATCCAGTGTATACAATGGCTTGCTTTTCCGCCATCGTAAAAACCGGCCTTTTGTCGCGGACCTGGCGTTTGGTCGAAAAAAAGGCCGGGCGGAGGAAAAAAGTCGGCAACAAAAACTCTGATACAGAAAAAACCGCCCGGTGCTTACCCGAACGGTTTCATTATGAAATCGGTTTACGCCGATATTTTTTTGTTCAACTTCCTTGTGAGAAGCCGATCAGCCCTTGTTGATTCGTTTTGGTTCGAGAAATCGCCGGCCTCATGGGACACATGATTTGGGACCTTGCCCCGTCTGCCGGTTTTCAATAGGCTTATGCAGCCGCTAAACGAGTTCTTTTCGGGAACCGATCAGTGTTCGCAGTCGTTCCGCTAACAGGGCGGAGTCGAAAGGCTTTTTGAACGTTTCATTGATGCTTGAGCGATCAAAGCTCATGGTGCTCCCGTCATCGGGCAGCAGGGCGATCAGAATGACTTCGGTAAATTCGCTGTTCCTTCGCAGGTTTTGGCAAATTTGGACCGATTCCATCTTTCCAATCGAAAAGTCAACGATAATGCAGTCAGGATGGAAACTCTCGGCTTGGATTCCGGCGTCAAAACCGCTGGCCGCCACAGCGACACTAAACGATTTATCCCGTGGAAGTTCCCGCTTGAGGTTTTCGATCAGCACCTGATCTTGAGCCACGACCAATACCTTTGCGAGGGTCTCGTCTTCGAGGTCTCCCAGTGGCATTCCATGCTCTTTCAGGAATTTGATCAAATACTCTCGTGGAATTCTTCGGTCCTGAGACCCAGGGATGCGATACCCCTTAAGCCGGCCTGAGTCGAACCACTTACTGACGGTGCGTGGGGCCACCTTACAAATTTTGGCGACCTGACCAGTTGTAAAAACCTTCATTGCAGGCTCTCCGATATTCTTACTCGATTTTTTCTCGACCTGAACGACTCTCCTTTCGATCAGGACCATAAGTGCCCTCGGTGTGGGTCAGTCTTCTTGCGGACTTCCTTGCCACAAAGACAAACTCACTTCTGGGTCAGGGCATAACGACTTCTCTTCCGACAACAGATATACTGTTGCAACAAAACAGGGCTTCTGATTCTCACGCCGGAAACGGGTCCCTCCGTTGCCATTAGGAGAACTATCGGTACGACACAATCCGAAAAATGAGTAAAAATTTCACGATCTTATCCTACGGCGGTTTTGCGTCCTTGCAACCGCCAAACTCCACGGGATAAGGTGTCGGACGATGGCGTTGCCATGCCAAACGTCGAAACTTTCTCTTTTCCACCTGCATCATACGGCTGCTTCGTGACGGCATCATGCCCCGCGAAGCAGTGACGAAACACAAATCGAAGCGGCGTCCTCGCAATTCCTTGCGGCGTCAAAGATTTCCGGCAAACATCCTTGTTGCCTTCATTCGTTGTCGCATTCCGATCATCGCTAGTAATCCCGTCAGACCTAATCATCGGTTTTGCCGTTTCCATTACTTTAGCCAGAAAAGCAGATAAAACCAAAGCAATTGCAAAAAGCGAAACGAGGGTGAGAAAAACGAAAAGAGCCGGGGACGGCACAACGTGCAATCCCCGGATGTCCGGCTCTTGTTAGCTCAGCTTGAACGCGATTTTCTGTCGTGACTGCCGGTGGCGAAAGAAACGGCGGACAAATATCAACACCAAAACAAGAATCGCGCAAAGTCCCCACGTCAAGTGCATCTCGAAGCGACCGTTCTGCTTCTCAGCGGGATGCCAAGTGGGCTGAGCACCGACAAGCATCGGCCCAAAATGCGGTTTGGGACCTTCGCCGGTTTGTCGCGGCACGCCGGTTTCGTAAACGACGAGTTTGTAGGGAATCGCCAGCACGGAAATCTGCTCGGAATAATCGGTGTCCGTTCCGGTGGGCATTCCTTCCGGCAGCGAAGGCGTGCAGAGGACCATCGGATTGCCCTGCGATTCCGGCGCAAACAGGTAGATTTCGTAAAATTTATCTATGCCGTAAAGTTTGCGGACTTCTTGGTCTTTGACCGGCATTTCGACCACCCGCTTGGCCGTACCGTGAAGCAACACCGGCTTGCCGCGGGTTTGCTTCGGATCGGTGAACAATTCTTCGACCACGGGAAGACGTTTGGTTTCCTGTTCCATCTGTTCCAACGCGAGTCGGCTGAAATCCGGATGCTGAACTGTTTGGAGTAGGCCGTAAAAGGGTCGAATGTCGGCCTCGGTGATTTTGAAAGCCCGGCGCAAAATTTCCTGTCGGGATAAATGCTGAAGCGACGGCGGCAAATCAAAATGGTCATTGTTCATATCGGTAATGCTCAGCGGCGGAACGGCCTCGAAACTGCCGACATCGAATCCCGTCCTGCCAAGCAAGGTGTCTGGAAACCATTTTAGGCGGGGCGCGACGACTCCACGATGAATTGGGGGGGAACGGAGCTGACGCAGCATTTCGGGGGTCATGACCGGTTCCGGATCCGCCAAAATCGTAAGGACTTGCTGGGGAAATACAGGGTCACGATATCGGACTCCAACCGTCGAAGCTCGTTCACACATGGGCGTATTGCGTGGCCAAGTGTCCGGTACAAAAGCACAGAGCACTTCGACCCTGTTGTAATGGTCGATTGCAAATTGGCAGCGAAAAACAGCAGGAAATAGGCACTTTTTTTGATCCTCCTGACTTAGAGGGAGTTCTTCCACAAACGTGACGTAGCCACGATTCAGTGCAATGGCTTTGCCGTGCGAAGCAGGATCACCAAAGATGGGCGCAAGTTCATCATGGTTGCCAGCTCTTGCGTTGGGAAGGGAGAAGGACACACCGTTTTCCAAGAAACTTTCGGGCACATCCCGTGTCAGCCCCAGCAGCAGGGCCAATTCCCGGCTCCCCACGGCGGTCTCGTGCATTTTGATGAGTGTTTCGGTCAGTTTGGCATCAAATTTTTTCGGTGCCGTCGCCGGGGCCTGAATCGTACCGGTCAAAAACAGTGTCAGGAGAAGTAAGAATTGTGGTGTCATGGCTATCGATCATTTGTGTTTTGAAGGCTTCGTTGTTACTCTGTGCCGGCCCGTGATTTTTGTGCCGTTGATCCCAACGCCGGGCAAAAACGTGGCAAACGAACCAGAGCGTGATGAGAAAAAGGAGTATGGCAAAATGGTAAATTGACATGGAAACGCTTTTTTGCTAGACTCCACGGGTTTATGGTCATTTCAAAATCTGGAAAGAAGATGGAACTTTAATTCGTGTTGCGAAAACGTTGCACCAACAAGTATATGTCGACGCAGGCCGCGAACAGACGGCTTTCAGCGGTTCCATAGACAGCCAATCGGTCCAAGACAACCGAGCAAGGCGGCGAGGTCGCCGTAATGATTTCTGGGATGGCGGAAAGAAGATACAAGGTCGCCGTACTGCCTTTGGAGCCATGTTTTCGTGGATGTCATGGGGTTCGTGATTGCTGTACTCATCACTCAAGTAAGGCTGGACGACGGTGTGCGGCAGTCTTATTGTTCGAGAAAGTCGATCCTGTACGATATCCTCAACTGCAAATTATCTGGGGCGACAACAAGTATCACAATCATGCTCTTGAAGCGTGGTTACAAAAATAAAGGCCGGCTGGACCGTGGAGGTGAAGGATCCGCCGGAAGGCTCGAACGGTTTCGTTGTCGTACCGAAGCATTGGATCGTGGAGCAGACATTTGCGTGGATTTGTAAATTTCGCCGAAACGCGAAAGATTACGAGCGAAACGTGGAATCAAGTAAGGCGATGGTCCACATCGCCATGATCGCAAGAATGCTCAACTACCTCGATAAACGCGATTTTTTAGTTTGAAGACTTACTCTCAGTGTCGCAAGCCTCATTGTAGCTGACGTTACGAGCACTGTAAATTCGTGATTCACTAAAAATCTCATTTTTTTTGAGATTTTTGGCCCGATTTGGAGCTCGCAACAAAGCCAAGCCGGGTTTTTTCGTGCCACCATTCAAAAGTCAACGATAATCAAAAACGCATTTTTTGCACGAAAACATGAGTGATTCACTAGTTTTCTCGTAAGGTGAATTTGAGCTTGCAAAACCCGGTCTGGCGTGATAGGATGGCCGTTGCAAGATTAGGCATAAAGTCACGATAATCTTTCCCAGGTTTCCTATTGTGCCGACTTTAACCGTTGCAAGGCAAATTCTTGACTTGGCTAGGAAAAAGTGATTAACCTGATATACTGTACGCGCTTTGCCGTATTCTAGAATGGACTTGTTCTCTTGCTTTCCAATAGGAAAGCAAGGTAAATTATCCGTCCCCCCCGCGTAAGCGGGGGCCATCGAATCCCCCTGTCCCAGAAATCATTTTCGGCCGGGGGGAGGGGAATAGTTGCGGCTTATCCAACTGCCTCCGGCCTACGCGGGAATGATAGTTGCTGAAATGGATATAATGTTACAAACGTACCGCTCCAAGAAACACCCATGAACACCGCGAAAAAAAAGACGACTACGCCGCCATCCGATGTCTCAGCCGTGCCGATAGATTTTGCCGAACGTTACGAAGGAGAGCCGGAACGCTTTTTCGATCAGCTCCTTCTTGAAACGCAAAAAGACGCCGCCAGCGATCTGTTCCTGACGCCGCGTGAGGAAAAAGTGGACCTGGCCATCCGACAAATGGGCACGATCCGCTCTTGGGGAGCCTTGGCGCGGGAAGATGGCATTCGACTCATCACGCACATCAAAGCCATCGCCGACATGGATGTTTCCCGCTCGCCGCATCCGCAAGATGGTCGGGCGCATGTGATGCTCAGCAACGGCGGCAGCATTGATCTCCGTTTGGCGACACTGCCCACGCTGCACGGCGAAGATTTGGCCATCCGGCTTTTGGATCGTAACAGAATGCTCTTGGGCGTGGAGGACATCGGATTTCATCCGACCAATTTCAATCGATTCATGTCGATCATCAACCGGCCGGGCGGCTTGGTTCTCGTCACAGGCCCCACCGGAATGGGCAAAACGACCACGCTTTATGCCGCGCTGAATTTTTTGAACGACGGCACGCGAAAAATCCACACGCTGGAAGACCCCATCGAATTTACGCTGGAAGGAATTCACCAGTCTCAGGTCAATTTGCGGCGTGGCGTGGATTTTCCCGACCTTTTGCGCGGCGTGTTGCGACAATCACCCGACGTGCTGATGGTCGGCGAAGTCCGTGATTCCGCCACCGCCGACATCGTCGTGCGTGCGGCCAACAGCGGCCAGCTCGTTTTTGCCACAGCCCACTCCGGGACAACGGCGGGAGCCTGCGAAGCGCTGCTCGTTCTCGGTGTCAAGCCGCAATTCCTCGCGTCGAGTCTGCTTGGCATCGTCACGCAACGCTTGATTCGCAAACTCTGTCCGCATTGTAAAATCCTGCTCGACACCGCCGATCCGAATGCGGACATCGAAACGACTGGAAAAGTTACAGAAAATGTTCACGCGCCCGGCGGCTGTGAGCACTGCAATTATACGGGCTACGTGGGCCGAACGGCGGTGGGCGAAGTGCTCCGGGCCACGCCGGACATCAAAAAAATGATCCGACAAGGAGCGTCCACGCAAGAAATTCACCATGCCGCCGTTCAACAAGGCATGATTGATTTGCGTGCGGATTCGCAACGAAAACTTGATGAGGGCATTACCAGTCCCGACGAAATTATCCGTGCCATTCCCGGTGGCTTCGACGAATTACAAGAAGACTATTTGTAACATGACACGCATCGTTTTTCTGATACTCTTTCTGCTGCTCCTCGTGTCCACGCCGCCGTTGCTGTCTGCGCAGACGCTGGAAGAGCTGCGTGACAAACTGGCCGCCGTCACACGAGAACCGTCGCCCGACTTGGGACGAAAACGCTTGTCCCCCGAAGAGGTTCAGATGGCCCTGACCGCTTTTGAGACGGCGCAGCAGATTTTGTCACAAGATATTTCCGAAGAATTTCGCGATTGGACCGTCAAACGCAAGGCCGCCGCTTTGATTACGCTGGCCTACGAACAAACGCCGGTCTATTTCCCGGAACTTGTTCAGGTTGTTGAAGATTTAGACCGCATCAAAGAGCACGGTCCGATTTTGATGGAAGCGGAGCGACACTTGCTCATTATCGCCACGCAGCTTGCCATCGAGCCGATGAAAACCGAAGCCGGAAAAACGATTTCGATGGCCCTGAAACCGCTGGCCGAACGCATGGTTCTTTTTGCACAGGAAAACCCGGGCCAAGAAGCGGATCGGATCATTCGTTTTTTTCTCAGTGCACTCAATCGTTCTCCGCTGCCGCGTCAACGTGACCGCCAACTGGCTCTCGTGGTGCCGATTTTCTGCGACTATTTTGTGACCCGAAACGACCGCGAAGGCCGGACTTTATCCTCGCAACTGCTCCGCGACAAACGCCGTCTCGAATTGCCGGGGCAGGCGATGCAACTGAATGGTTACGATTTAGAAGGCCGGCCGTTCGATGTGACGAAGCTCAAGGGCAAAGTCGTTCTCGTACAGTTTTGGGGCACATGGTGTCAGCCCTGCCTGCAAGAGTTGCCGCTCTTGGTCGATTTGTACAAAAAACATCAGCGCGACGGTTTGGAAATCGTCGGAATCAATACCGGCGTGCGGGGAGATGAGCGGGCCGACACAGTGAGGCAATTTGTCGAAAAGCGAGAATTGAGTTGGCCGATTCTCCATGAAGGTTTTTCCGTCGCCAATCGCGTGGAACCCATTTCCCAGTATTACGGGATCACGGAGTTGCCGTGGCTGGTTTTGATAGGGCGTACCGGAAAAACGATTGCCGTCAATCCGCCCGTGGCGACGCTGGGGCTGAGCATTCAGGAAGCATTGGACGACGTGGCGTTGGACGATCTGACCGACGAAGAAAAAACGCAGGCCCGCGAGGCACGAAAAAAGCAGGATGAAGCATTCAACCGAGACATTCAGCGTGAACTCGACGCCTTTCAGCAGAGATAGTACCGCCTCCATGAGTGTCCATGAGCGCTTCATGCGGCAGGCCCTTTGGGAAGCGCGAAAGGCCGACGAAGAAAATGAAGTGCCCGTCGGGGCGGTCATG
>QMCE01001905.1_pt1 | contig 11561 bp, 11 predicted proteins | sample 1821851 | NCBI WGS metagenome assembly QMCE01 (sample SAMN09453174, study PRJNA476694) | Termite gut metagenome, whole genome shotgun sequencing project. | isolation source: worker | host: Odontotermes sp. | place: South Africa:Pretoria | collected 2016-01-28
CGATGGCGATGCGGTCTATGGCCAGCCGCGCTTTTGTTTTGGAGTCGAACATCACCTTATTGATGAGGGCGGCGCGGGCCCCCGCCTCGATAAGCTCGGCGGCGGCGCGGTGCGCCTCGGCGGTGACGCTCTCGTAGCGGAAGCAGCCGGTATCGGTGGTAAGCCCTGTAAAGAGTGCGTCGGCCACACGCCGCGTAAGCGGTACGCCCAGCCCTTTGACAATGCGGTACACCAGCAGGCTGGCCGCCGGCGCTTCGGGGTCTACAAGCCTGTGCGGCGCGGCCATGGTGTTGACGCGGTGATGGTCGATGCACAGCCCCACACGGTTTTCCCACATCGGCCGCAGCGTATCAAGCAAATCGGGGCCGGCGATATCCACCGTTACAACAAAGCGCGGCTCAAAGGCGACGGGGGTGTAATCGCCGTATAAAAAGCGGTAAAGCGGGTCGTAGCCGCCGGGCGTTTCCACACGGGCGCGCTTGCCCGTCTCCTCCAAAACCCAAAGCAGCCCGAAGGCCGAGCCGTAAGCGTCGCCGTCGGGGCTGCGGTGGCTTAGGATGAGGATATCGTCGTGGGCGCGCAAAAGCGCACACGCCTGCGTAAGCTCCCTGGCAAGCGCGAGCTCACGGTCAGCCGTCATTGTTTTCCACATCCTCTGCGCTGTCTGCTGGCTGCCCGATATGCAGCTCGCGAAACCTTTGCCCCAGCCGCGCGCTGTACTCGATACCGTTATCGGGCACAAAATGCAGCTCGGGCGTGCGCCGCAGCCGCAGCCGCAGCCCCAGTTCGCGCCGCAAATGCCCCTGCGCGCTGCGCAAGCCCTCTACGGCGCTTTTGGCCCCCTCGAGGCCGTCCATCGAGCTGAGATACACCGTGCAATGCGAATAATCCCGCGCCAGCTCCAGCTTGACGATGGAAAGCAGGCCCGTGACGCGCGGATCTTTGAGAGTGGGGATCAGTTCGCTCAGCACCTGCCGCACATCGGCGACGGCTCTGGCGTTTTTATAAGATGGCATAACTGGCACTCCGGAGGCGGATATGGCGCGCGCCATATCCGGTATTTAATCTCTATACTGCTCCACCTCATACGCCTCGAAGATATCGCCCTCCTTGAGGTCGTTGAAGCGCTCGAGGCCCATGCCGCAATCGTAGCCCTGCGCCACCTCGCGCACGTCGTCCTTAAAGCGCTTGAGGCTGGCGAGGTTGCCGTCGGCGATGATGATGCCGTCGCGCACCACGCGGATTTTGGCCGTGCGCGTGATCTTGCCCTCAAGCACGTGGCAGCCGGCCACCGTGCCCACGCTGGATATCTTGTATACCTGCCGCACCTCGGCGCGACCCAGCTCGACGTCGCGGAATTTGGGAGCCAGCATTCCCTTCATGGCGTCGTTCACTTCGTCGATAGCGTCGTAGATAACGCGGTAGAGGCGGATATCCACGCCCATTTGGTCGGCAAGGGATTTGGCCACGGGGTCGGGCCGGACATTAAAGCCCACGATAATGGCGTTGGAGGCCCCGGCCAGCATGACGTCGCTTTCGGCCACGGCTCCCACCGCGCCGTGGATGACCCGCACGCGCACTTCTTCGTTGGCGATCTTTTCGAGATTTTGCGTCAGCGCCTCCACCGAGCCCTGCACGTCGGCCTTGACGACAATGCCCAGCTCCTTCACCGAGCCCTGCGATATCTGCGAGAAGAGGTTATCCATCGTCACCTTCTGGTAGGCCGAGAACTGCTCCTCCTTGGCCTCGTGGCGGCGCTGATCAACAAGCTCTCTGGCCAGCTTTTCGTCGGCGACGGCGTTGAACGAATCACCCGATTGCGGTACTTCCGAGAGGCCGGTGACCTCCACGGGCATCGAGGGGCCGGCCTCCTCTACCTTCTCGCCCTTATCGTTGCGCATAACGCGCACCCGGCCCAGCGCCGTGCCGGCAATGAGGATATCGCCGGTGCGCAGCGTGCCGTTTTGCACCAAGAGGGTCGCAACGGGCCCGCGCCCCTTGTCGAGGCTGGCCTCGACCACCGAGCCGATGGCGGGGCGGTCGGGGTTAGCCTTGAGCTCTTTCATATCGGCCACAAGCTGTATCATCTCGAGCAACTGCTCAATGCCGTCGCCCGTTTTGGCCGACAGCTCCACACATATCGTATCGCCGCCCCACTCCTCGGCCACAAGGCCGTATTCGGTGAGCCCCTGCTTGACACGCTCGGGGTTGGCGTCTTCTTTATCCATCTTATTGATGGCTACGATCACCTGAACATTGGCGGCCTTGGCGTGGTTGATAGCCTCCACCGTTTGCGGCATGATGCCGTCGTCGGCGGCCACAACGAGAATAGCGATATCGGTCACCTGCGCGCCCCGGGCCCGCATCGACGTAAAGGCGGCATGGCCGGGCGTATCGAGGAAGGTGATGCCGCGCCCGTGGATCTCTACCCTGTACGCGCCGATGGCCTGCGTGATGCCGCCCGCCTCGCCCGCCGTGACATTGGTATTGCGAATGGCGTCGAGCAGCGATGTCTTGCCGTGGTCGACATGCCCCATAACAACAACGACGGGGCTGCGCGGCAACAGGTTATCGTCGGTATCCTCGGCGTGTTCAAAGAGCCGCTCCTCAATGGTGACCACCACCTCGGGCGAAACCTTGGCGCCGATCTCCATAGCCACCATGGCGGCGGTATCGTAATCGATGATCTCGCCTGCCGAGGCCATCACGCCGAGCCCCATCAGCTTTTTGACCACCTCGGCGGTTTGAATCTTGAGCCGCGCGGCCAGTTCGCTGACAGCAAGCGACTCGGGCAGTGTGATCTCCAGCTTCTGGCGGCGCTCGCGCTCCATCTGCATGCGCAGCAGCTTTTGGTTTTCCTTATCTTTGCGCGAAAGAAAGGGCCGGCCCTTCTGTGCCGATTTTTGGCTGAGCTTTTGCTTTTTAACGCCGGTATCTTTGCGCGCGAGGTTGCCGGGCGCAATTTGCTCGTAGCGCTCGTTGTACTTATCGAGATTAACCTGCCCCGAGCGCATATCCACGCGCTTGCCGGGACGCTCGGCCCCGGGGCTGCCGCCGGTGCCCGAGCCGGCAAGGCGCACCGTTGTGGTTTGTTCTCTGGCCTGCGCCTGCTTTTTGGGCGGCTGCTGCCGCTTTGGCTTTTGCGGCTGGGCCTGCGCTGGCACGGCGGAGCGCTGCATCCCTGGCCTGAGCGGGCGCGGCTGTCCGGCCGGCTGCTGCCCCGCTACAAGCGGGCGCTGCCCCGGCGCCAACGGCCTCTGCCCGGAAACAGGCGGCCTCTGCCCGGAAACAGGCGGCCTCTGCCCGGAAACAGGCGGCCTCTGCCCGGAAACAGGCGGCCTTTGCCCGGAAACAGGCGGCCGGGCGCCCGGCGCCGCCGGCCTTGGCGGCTGGCCCGGTCGCTGCACCGGCTTCTGCTCCGGCCGCACAGAGGGAGGCGCAACTTTTTTAACAGGCGGCGGCGCGGCGGGCTTGGGAGTTTTGGGCTTGCGCAACGCCGCCCGGGCGAAATAATCGTCAAGGCTGGCGGAGGCGTTTTGCCGCGTGTAATGCTCAAAGACGACGCTTAAATGGTCCTCGCGCAGTTCCGTCATATGTTTGACGGTAAGGGAAGGAAAATACTTCCCCAGCAAGGCTATGATATCCTTGCTATCCACCGCGAGATCCTTGGCCACCTCGTGCACGCGGTACTTAAAGCTCTCAATCATACAAACTCTTCCTCCTCGTTTTGGCGGGCAGCCCGGGATATTTTGCCCGCCAGCCCCTCTTCGGTTACCGCAAGAATCCCGCTTCGCCGCCCTACGGCGCGCCAAACCTCATCAAGGGTCGCGCCCAGCCGGATAGTGGGGATATTATTGTTGCGCGCGATACGTTCTGTTTCTTTCACGCTTTTGGGTGAAAGATCCGCCGCCAGCGCCACCAGATGTACCGTTCGGTTTGCCCTGCTTTTTCCTTTTTGCCCGCCGCGCATGGCCGCCGCCACTTCGTCGAAGCCGGTAACCAGCAGCCCTGCCTTTTTGCACAGCCCCAATAACGAAAGCGCCTTTTCAGCAGCCTTTGCACCGCTTGGCGGGCCGCTTGCGGCACAGGCCGGCTCGCCGCCTTTTTGCCCGCTCATTCCAATGCGCCGGCGGGCTTGGCGGCTTTGCTCGCGGGCCGGCCGGTTTGCTTTTGCGCGGCCTTGCCGGCGGCAGGCTTTTCGGCCGGCTTTGCGCAGGGCTCTTCCCCTGCCGGCGCGAGGCGCGCGAGCTCGTCCGCCATGGCGGCGTATACCTCGTCGGGAATAGCGCACTCCAGCGCCCGCGCGAGGCTGCCGCGCTTTTTCGCCTGTGCCAGACACGCGTTTTTGGGGCAGAGATAGGCCCCGCGCCCGCTCTTTTTGCCGGTGGCGTCCAGCGAGACCTCGCCCTGCGGCGAGCGCACCACGCGCCACAGCTCGCGCTTTGGCCTGCGCTCTTTGCAGCCGGCGCACATGCGCTCGGGAATTTTTCTGGGCTTTTGCATCGTCTTGCGCTCCCGTTCAGGAATTGGAAAAACCGTTTGTGCCCGGAGAACATCCCTCTCAAAGCTTTCCCCGCCGATACAGTGCTTTCTAACCTATGAACACAGCTTCTTACACTACAGTATTATATCCTGCCGGAAGCCTCGCTTTCCGAGCGAATATCTATCTTCCAGTTGGTGAGGCGCGCGGCAAGGCGGGCGTTCTGGCCCTTGTTGCCTATGGCCAGCGAAAGCTGGTTGTCGGGCACAACGACACGGCAGGCCCGCAAGGCGCTATCCTCTACCGTAACACTGAGCACCTGCGCCGGCGAAAGCGCTTCGGCAATAAAATGCGCGGGGTCGTCGGCGTATTTGACAACGTCAATTTTTTCGCCGCCCAGTTCCTCTACAATATCGTTCACGCGGCTGCCTTTGTTGCCAATACAGGCGCCCTGCGGGTCGACGTTTTCGTCGCGCGAGTACACCGCCAGCTTGGTGCGGCTGCCGGCCTCGCGGGCAATGGCCTTGATTTCTACGGTGCCGTCGTAAATTTCGGGCACCTGCATCTCAAACAGGCGCTTGACCAGCCCCGGATGGGTGCGCGATATCATCAGCCGCGGCCCCTTATCGCCCGAAATCACATCGACCACGTATACGCGCACACGGTCGCCGTCGCGCAAAATCTCGCCGGGAACGCATTCGCTTTTGGGCAAAAACGCCTCGTGTTTGCCAATTTCGAGCACGACATTGCCCTTGCGGTCGTCGGCGCGCAGCACGGTGGCGGTAACGATATCGTGGGTGCGCGACTGATATTCGGCCATAAGATGCTCGCGCTCGCCCTCGCGTATGCCCTGCCGGATAACATGCTTGGCCGCCTGCGCCGCAATGCGCCCGAATTTTTTTGTCTCCATGGGAATTTCTACCTGCGAGCCCAGCTTCGCGCGTTTGTTTAGCTTGCGCGCCTGCTCGAGCAGAATCTCGTTGGCGGGGTCGGCCACCTCCTCCACCACCGTTTTGCGAAACGCCACGTAAAACCGGCCCGATTCCGGGTCGATCTCCACAACAGAATCCTCGCACTCCTCGCCGTCGCGGCGAATGGCGATGACAATGGCGTTTTTGATTTTCTCAATGAGATAATCGCGCGGAACGCCCTTTTCTTTTTCCAGCAGGGCCAGCGCTTCAAAAAATTCGGCGCTCATCGGGCGGTACCCTCGCAGGCAGGGGCGGCGGAAAGCGTGAACATGATGATACCTCCACTTTATATATGTTGTATGATTCGCGCTTTACGCGCACCATACATGGTTTACAAATCCGCCCACAGCTTCACATGGGCGATATCGGCGGCGGCAAACAGAATCTCTTCGCCGCTGTCAAGCCGCAGGCGCAGGCCGGAATCGTCCCTGCCCAGCAGCTCACCCGCAAAATCGCGCATTCCGTCGCGCGCGCGAATAAGGCGTACGGCCACGCGGCTGCCTGTGTAGCGGGCAAAGTGCTCGTCACGCGTGAGCTTCCGCTCGATACCGGGCGAGCTTACCTCGAGGGTGTAGCTCTGCTCGATAGGGTCGGCCGCGTCAAGCAGCGGGTCCATCGCGCGGCTGAAGGCTTCCAGATCCTGTATCGTGACACCGCCGTCTTTATCGATGAAGTAGCGCAGAAACCACCCGCCGCCCTCTTTTTCAAAGCGCAGATCCCACAGCGCAAGCCCCAGCCTCTCGAGTGCCGGCTGCGCCAGCGCGCGGCAAAAATCGACGGTACGCGGCTTTTTTTCCTTTGACATGGCGTGTTTTTCTCCCGCTCCAAAACAAAAGAGCGGGCTCAATCCCCACTCTTTCATCTTAACCTATTCAACAGTATATAGTTTAACACATTGTTCACGAATTTGCAAGGGCTATTTTACAAATGAGACCGATTATCCAAAACAGCTATATAGAATGGATGTATCTATCTGCATTGATTACAGGGAAGACACCCACAAAATAATTGCAGCAAAGCCAGAATAACACTTGCTACAATTATCTATCTTGTTCGATCGCGTTAAAACTAGTCACCCATACTTACACCTCCACTTAAGCTATTATATGTCAAAACACCTGAATAGTCAACACAATTATTGTTTAGGCCTTTTTAAGGTAATTGCCAACGCATCACGTAAATATACAGGAGCTTGGGATTATTAATTTCCCAATGAGCTTGACCTTCGTCGTCAAGAGAAATCGTTTTTGACATTTCGTCGTTTTTCCTCGTTGCTGCCATTGATTCACAGATTATTTCTCTTACTCCATATACCGGCGGAATCAAAATATGTATGTTTAGCTTGGCAGTTGGCACAACAACCTGTGTCGAAAGAAAGGGGACAAAGCTATATGCCGGATCCGGCATAGTTCCTTCTATCACAAAACTAAAAACCTCTCCTCTACGATATGTCCGGTTAAACAAAACCTCATACTCTATATATGCATCCTTTCTGACAAGCTCAATAAGTGAATATTTCCTATTTGTGCATTTCAAAAGGGCCTTTCCGCTCCCGCTCCAAGTGTATTTCCCATAATATCTGTCAAGATTATTCTTTTTTGACTTGAGTTTAATTTCCAGCAGATATTTGCATGCGCCCTTTCCATATTCAAGGCGCATATTTTTGCGCAAAATCTCATAATCGCAAACCATGGATGGAAACCTTGGTTTACTATTCGACAGTCTGGATAAAAGCTCTAAATAGCCCAAAGTAAAAACAATTACGACAAGTATTGCTATCCATTTTCTGTATTGGACTGGAATCTGATTATATGCCGCGACTGCGTTTGCGGCATAACCAGTAATCCCTCCACCAGTTAACAAACCGATAATCAACTTTGCGCCATCATAGATGGAGTTGCTGATAATCACGTCCTTATATTCTATGAGCTTATCCTTCAATATGTTACACATCCTTATAATTGTCAAAAAGCTAAAACGAGTATACACTAACAGGGACAACCAAGTCAATGGCTGAATCCAAATAAACAGAATCTGTCTTGTGCATAGAAACAAGCTGATCACAATATAAAAAAAGCCCCCAATTCGAGAGCTTCTTGTTCAAGTCAACAGCCCACTGGCATAACCGAACCTCAAAACAACGCCTCGTCATCCTCCGTAAAAATATTGCCAAGCACCTTCTCGTCCCCCGTCAGCAGCGCCATAATTCCCTTATACACGGTAAGCGGAGCGTTGAGGAAGCCTCTGCGTATGGCCTCGTATTCGTCGCGCGAGGGGGCGTAGACACGCACGCACAGCAGCTCGCCTGCCGTTTCGTCGGGGATGGCGAGTTCGACGGTGTAGCCGTCGCCGCGCGGGAGGGCGCGCACGCGCAGCTCGTCGAGGCGGCGGCGGCGGGCCAGCGCGCGCCGCGCCGCGTCCACGGCCTTTTCGCGCACCGAATAAGGCAGGCTGCGCTCCAGCTCGTCGCCGGCCGCGCGCCCGGCCGTGGTGGCCGCGTAAAGAGCGGGCGCGGACACATCGCCCCCGGCGCGCTCCTCCACCTGCCCGAGCCGGCACAGCTCGTCGAGTATCTGGCGCAGCTCAAAGTAGTTCACGAGGCTGTTTTCGCTCAGCGCCTCGTGCAGCGTATCAAAGGTCATCGGCTCTCCAACGCGCGAGAGCAAAAAGCAGAGCAGCGTTTTTACCTCCAGCCCGGTGGAGGGGGCGCCGGGCGCCACGCCGGCGCGAAAAACTTCGCTTTCCATTCCATGTTCCATTTCAGAGTTGCCTTCATTCCGTTTCATCGGCGATCCCTTACAGTTTTCGCCCCTGCCTTCGGCGGGGGCGAAAACTGTTCTTAATGGCTAATCAAAATACCCTTTCGCGGCCAGCAGCTCGGCGGTAAGCACCGCGCCGCCCGCCGCGCCGCGCAACGTATTGTGCGAGAGGCAAACAAACTTCATATCGTAAAGATGGTCTTCGCGCACGCGGCCCACCGATACGGCCATACCGCCCTCGAGCTCGCGGTCGAGGCGGGTCTGCGGGCGGCTCTCGTCGTCGAAAACATGCAGGAACTGCTTTGGCGCGCTGGGCAGCCCCAGCGTCTGCGGCTCTCCCTTGTAGTCGCGCATCAGCGCCTTGGCCGTTTCGATATCAGGCTTCTTCTCAAAATTGACAAATACCGCGGCCATATGCCCGTCGGTAACGGGCACGCGAACGCACTGCGTGGTGATAACGGGCGCTTGAGCCATCACGATCTCGCCGCCGGCGATCTCGCCCCACACCTTAAGCGGCTCTTTCTCGCTCTTTTCTTCCTCGCCGCCAATGAGGGGAATAACGTTATCGATCATTTCCGGCCAGCTCTCAAAGGTTTTTCCCGCGCCCGAAATGGCCTGATAGGTACAGGCAACCACCTGCCTGAGGCCAAACTGGCGCAGCGGGTGCAGCGCGGGCACATAGCTTTGAATAGAGCAGTTGGGCTTAACGGCGATAAGCCCCTTGCGCGTGCCCAACCGTGCCCGCAGCGATTGTATGATCTCGAGATGCCCGGGGTTTACCTCGGGCAGCACCATCGGCACGTCGGGCGTGAGGCGGTGCGCCGAATTGTTGGAGATAACGGCTACGTCCAGCCTGGCATATCTCTCTTCAAGGGCGCGAATCTCCGCCTTGGGCATATCGACAGCGCAAAAAATAACACGCACCGTCGAGGCTATTTTCTCCGCGTCGGCTACGGCGTCCAGCACCGGCAAACCGGCGATCTTTTCCGGCATTGGCGATCGCATCTGCCAGCGGCCCGCCACCGCGTCGCGGTAAGGTCTGCCGGCGCTGCGGGCCGACGCGGCCAGCGCCGTAACTCGAAACCACGGGTGCTCCGCCAGCAGCGTGACAAACCGCTGCCCCACCATACCTGTGGCGCCCACTATCGCCGCATCATACTGTTTCATGAGTTTCTCTCCTTTTTGGTGTGTTCGTTCACAGCCTATTGCGCTTGCCGTGCGCCGTTCAGTATCTCGCGCGCAAACTGTCCGGCCTTTTCTATATCCTCCGCATCGGGACGTCCGTTTCGCAAAAACATATAGTGACCGGGGCAATGGTATTCCCGCGCCGAAACGGTAAGCCCCCGGTTCTCAAGATGCTTTTTAGTCTTTTCATAGGCGGACTTAACAACTGCCGCCGTGCTGAACACCACGACCGTTTTGATGCCTGCCGGATGCAGGGCCGCGATATATTCCTTTAGCTCCGGGTCGATATCAAAAGCGTAGACGCCTGTTCCCAAAAACAGGATATCAACTTCGCCCCGTACCGGCTCGCGGATAGATTCCGCGGTTACCCCCGCCTGTTTTGCGATAGCGTCGGCAATTTTCTTCGTATTGCCCGATCTGGAATAGTAACGCACTGCAACGTTCATAAAAGCAACTCTCCTTCTACAAGCCGGCGGCAACCGCCGGCCTTGCAAACCGGATGCGGTTGCTCTATAATATGTACGCCGCCCGCGCGGTGACCATCGTGCCGATTACCGTTCAGTTTAGCACCGGCGGGGCTGTTCTGTCAAGATTTTGAAAACGGTATGCGCGTTTTCTTTTCCGCCCGCGGTGAGGAGCGGAAATGTACGACCGTATACCCGGTTGGTGAAGCCATGAAAACGTCCGATTTCGATTTTGCGCTGCCCGACGGGCTTATCGCGCAGGAACCGCTTGCGCGGCGGGATGCGTCGCGTCTGCTGTGTCTCGGCAGGCAAAGCGGCGCGGTGACCCACCGCCTCTTTTGCGATCTGCCGGATCTTCTGAATGCGGGCGATGTGCTGATCCTAAACGATTCGCGCGTGCTGCCGGCGCGGCTGCTGGGCCACAAGCTGCCGGGTGGCGCGGCGATCGAATTTTTACTGCTCGGGCAGCGCGGCGACAGTATATGGGAAATCATCACCCGCCCCGGTCGCAAGGCGACGCCGGGGGCGCGATTCTCGTTTGGCGGCGGGCGGCTGCTGGCCGAGATCACCGATGTTCTGCCAAACGGCAACCGTGTGGCCCGCTTTACCTGCGACGGCAACTTCTTCGCCGTGCTCGACGAGATCGGCCTGATGCCGCTGCCCCGCTATATCACGCGCGAGCTTGCCGACAAAACCCGTTATCAGACCGTTTATGCCCGCGAAAACGGCTCGGCGGCGGCCCCGACGGCAGGGCTGCATTTTACGCCTGAGATGTTCGCCCGCCTGCGCGGGCGCGGCGTGAACATTGGCTTTGTTACGCTGCATGTGGGGCTGGGTACCTTTCGTCCCGTAAAGGCCGCCGCGCCGGAGGAGCACCACATGCACACCGAGCGCTATACCCTCCCCGCCGGAACAGCAACGCTCATCAACACCGCAAAAGCGCGCGGAAATCGCGTTGTGGCTGTGGGCACCACGTCGTGCCGCACGCTGGAATCGGCCGCGGCGGCCCACGGCGGCAAGGTCGTGCCCTGCTCCGGCGCCACCGCCCTTTTTCTCTACCCCGGCGGGCCCGATCAATTCAGAGTGCTGGACGGCCTTATCACCAACTTCCACCTGCCAAGGAGCACCCTTATCATGCTGGTGGCCGCTTTCGCCGGCTACGACGCCACAATGGCCGCCTACCGCGAAGCCGTTAAGGAAAAATACCGGTTCTACTCGTTTGGGGATTGCTGCCTTATTATATAAGGAATAAGAACAACCACCCCGCCGCCTGCGGCATCCCCGTCATAACCACCCCGGCGTTGCGGCATCCCCGTCATAACCACCCCGGCGCTACGCGCCACCCCTCCAAAGGAGGGGAATTTAAGGGCAAGCACCCCGTCGCCTGCGGCATCCCCGTCATGACCACCCCGGCGCTACGCGGCACCCCCGTCATAACCACCCCGGCGCTGCGCGCCACCCCTCCAAAGGAGGGGAATCAGAGCAAGAACAAGCGCAAGCCCCGCCTGACAACTCCGCGCGCAGCGCGAGGATGAGTAAAGTGCAACACGGCTTTACAGATAACAGCCCAATTGGCAAGAGGAAAAAGACATAGAGGGAGCAGCCATGTTCGTGGTGCGGCAGGGGGGTCGGAGGGGTTCTCAGGGGAACTCGCGGGGGCGGCACGCCCCCTGTTCCCCTGAGCCGCCTTTTCTGGTTACTC
>QMCE01001906.1_pt1 | contig 11560 bp, 11 predicted proteins | sample 1821851 | NCBI WGS metagenome assembly QMCE01 (sample SAMN09453174, study PRJNA476694) | Termite gut metagenome, whole genome shotgun sequencing project. | isolation source: worker | host: Odontotermes sp. | place: South Africa:Pretoria | collected 2016-01-28
GCAAACTGCACCCTTGCACGCCCCTAAAAACGGGCCGCGCAAGGGTCGCGGGCGCGCTCGCATTCATAAGCAAGGGGGGTATGGCTGTGTGAGCAAGCTCACAGCCATACCCCCCTTGCTTATATGCTCACTTTGCTTACGCGCAAGAAACCCCGAGGGGTTCGCTGGGCGAACTCCTCGGGGTAAACGTCATTGGTATGGAAACCAACTTATTCAAACGACTTCTGCCAATCCTCCATCTTCTGGATGGCCGCGTCAATCGTCTGTTGGGATATGTCGGGAAGCTTGCCGCCCCACGCCTTCTCCGCCTGCTTAAAGCCCTTCTTCATGGCGTCAATCATCTTGTCTGCCTGATCGGGGTCTCCACCGGATAGGGCGATGGCCATGTCAAAAAGTCGGTCGGAAGTTTGTTCCACTCCCCAGTAACCGTCTTCCCCAATATCCGCTTGTGCCTGTGCCGCAGTGGCCGAGTCCACGTTCAATTTGCCGGTCCTCAGCAAGTCGTACATGTTCTTGCCCTGCAAATCCTTGTCGCCTTGCTTTAACAAAAGCTTCTCGACAAGACCCTGTAACTGATTCTTACGATAATCCAAATCTGCATTCAGTCGATTAATCGTTACGTCGTCCCTTTTGTAAATCTTCTTGCTGGAATCTTTATCCGTCGCTTTACCCGACTCATACACGGCGGCTTCTGACGCTTTATCATTTTGCTCGGTCGCCGATGAAGAAGCCGTCGAGTTCGACTGAGATGAATAGTCCGTATACGAATAATTACTGCCGCCAACTCCATTTACACTCATAATCTTCCCCTCCTTGGTCAATCAACAATTCTCGGACATTGGTTTCTTGAACTGTATATCGGTGCGACGACGAAATAAGTTAACAGTAATTAGTAAAATATTTCGTCCACAGCCGCATGGGGGGGGCCTAAGCATGTTTGACAATCAGGATGTGCGTCCCGACAGATGCGGGAAGCCGCTTTTGCCACTGCGGAATCCAGAAAGACGCCAAATACGCTGGGACCGCTCCCACTCATTAAGGAACCAATGGCTCCGTGCTGAATTAAGAGTTGCTTAATTGTAGATATTTCGGGATGCTCGGGAATGGTTACCGATTCCAAAACATTTTTAAACTTCCCACACATAGATGCGAGGTCTTGGTTGCGAACGTCGTTAAGGATGCCGTCAATATCCGGATGGTCCGTCTGGTCGTCGAGTACGAGTTCGTCGTAGACGTATTTGGTCGATACGTAAGTGTTGGGCTTGACGACGAGTATGTGGCAATCCGCCAAAGGGGGGAGGGGCGTGAGGATTTCCCCTATGCCTTCGGAGAGGGAGGTACCCTTCTCAATGCAGAAAGGTACGTCCGCTCCCAACGTAAGCCCCCGCTCCATCAGCTGTTGCTGGTTCAACCCTAATCGGAACAAGTGGTTGATGGCAATCAGGGTTGCGGCGGCGTCCGAGCTGCCCCCCGCCAACCCGGCGGTGACGGGGATGTTTTTCTCCAGCTCAATGATGAGCTTGTTGCGGATGTTAAATTCAGATATAAGTAGCCTTGCGGCCTTAAAGGCTATATTGTTCTCGTTGCGAGGAAGGAAGTTCAGATTGGAGTGCAGGGTGACGCCCCTCCCCCTTGTGCGTCGAATGGTTAACTTGTCATATACGCCAATGGTTTGCATAACCATTCGCAATTCATGGTAGCCGTCCTCCCGACGTCGAATGACGTCCAGACCCAAATTAATCTTGGCAGGGGCAAGAATGCGGACAACGTCTGATACTGTCATGTGTATGGCCTCCCTCCTGTTGGCGTAACGCGACGCTTGCAATTGGCAATGTGGCATGGCTTGCGATACCACAAAATTAAATGGCGCTGTCCACAATTGTAGCATGAAAGGGGCCATAGTGCAAGACTAACCCACATGTGGAAAATGTAAGAGTCGCCCAATTTGTTTGTGGGATATAGACAAAAAAGAGCTGTTGATTTTGTGTGATTTGTGGATGGAAAAGAGTTGTGTTCCATGTTAAGTTATTGTTGTAGACATGTTGACAATCGAACGTTACGGAGGAAAGTAAAATGGAGAAAATTGAATTTGGTGGGTGTGACTGGTTAGTACTGGACAAGAAAGATGGGAACACGCTTATACTACGAGAAAAGTTGGGTGAACCGAAACCCTATAACGCTGAGGCCACGAATGTAACTTGGGAAACTTGTGATTTGCGCAAGTACCTAAACGGCGATTACTTCAGTCGCTTTTCCGCAGAAGAACAAGCAAGAATTGTAGAGGTAACGAACACAAACAAGGACAACCAATGGTTTGACGACGGCAAAGGTGGGAACGACACGATTGACAAGATTTTCTTGTTGAGTATAGAGGAAGTCGTTACTTATTTTGGAGATAGCGGACAATTGGCAAACGGGAAGCCCGATGAAGACGATGAGGATTATGACGAAGAATATTACGTTGACGGGGAAGCGGAATTACACGATATGTACTCGGAAGAACGGATTGCCTACGATGAGGATGGCGAAGCACAATTTTGGTGGTTGCGCTCCCCTGGTTCAGACAATGAAGAAGCTGCTTTGGTTAGTGACGAAGGACTGATAAGTCTTGCTTGCTGGGAAGTTAGTGAAGATGACGATGGTTATACAAAAATGTGTGTTCGTCCGGCATTGTGGATAAAATCTGAATAATAGAAGCATAGGTATAGATGCCCCCTGCGGTTTCCCGCAGGGATTTTTTAATTCATACGTATATTTCTCGAAAAAGGGGATATTCTCTAAATATTATAATTAAAGAAGGAGTATATAAAATGATTGGAACGGATGGAAAGAGAATGCGGGCGTGGAAGAAAGGTTGCTACATAGTGCTTTTGTTGGGAACGATTGGGGCGGTGGCGTGCCTTACGGGAATGAGGACGGTGGCCTTTCAAAGGAAGGGACGCATACAGGAGTCCTTGGCGGACAAGGTCATACGCCTGCATGTGGTTGCAAATAGTGACGGGGCGGCCGACCAAGAGTTGAAAATTAAGGTGAAGGACAGGGTAGTGGAGGCGTTAAGGGGAGAATTAATTTCCGTGGAAGGCAAAGGTGATGCGGAGGCGGCCATACAAAGGAAGATACGGGAGATGGAGGCAATGGCGGAGTCCGTCATTGGCGAGGAAGGGTATTCTTATACGGTAAAGGCTTCCTTGGGACGTTGTTGGTTCCCCGTCAAGAGATATGGGGACATGGTGTTCCCGCAGGGAGAATATGAGGCGTTAATCATTGAGATTGGCAAAGCGTCGGGAAAAAATTGGTGGTGCGTCATGTTTCCCTCATTGTGTTTCGTGGACGAGACCTATCAAGTCGTCCCCGAGGATTCCAAAGAGGCGTTAAAAAAGGAATTAACATATGAGGAATATAAGGAAATAGCGAATGGCGGGGAGGGCGAGGTTGAATATCAGTGGAAGATGGTCGATTGGTGGAAGGGCTTGTGGTGATAGAATGTAATTGACAATCTGTGCGTGACAGAATATAATGATACTAGGGTCAAAAGGCCATGTGTTTCATGCTGGCATGAAAACACATGGCCTTGGGACCCGCAAAACATGAGAACGTAGCCCGACTAGGGCGGAGTTCGAATGTTTGGGGGCTGCGAGAGCATGAAATGCGGAGTGGTCCACGGTATCGGAGCGACAAAATTTTTTGTCGCTCAAATCATGTGTTTCAAAACCAATTACAAGTGAAAACGAGGGAAGGCGGATGGGTAACGACGCACCAATCGGCGTTTTTGATTCCGGCATAGGGGGATTGACCGTAATGCGGGAAATCATGCGTCAGATTCCGAACGAGGCCATTCTGTATTTTGGGGATACGGCCAGGGTTCCCTATGGTAACAAGTCCAGCGGAACCATTATCGAATATTCCAGGGAGATTTCAAGATTCTTACTTAAAAAAAAGGTGAAGGCCCTTGTGATTGCATGCAATTCGGCCAGTGCCGTCGCATCCGACGTGGTGAAGGAGGAGCTGGACATTCCCGTAATCGAGGTGATTCGACCGGGGGCCAGGGCGGCGGCCAAGGCCACTAAGAATGGCAAGATTGGGGTGATAGGGACTGAGACGACGATTAACAGCCAACTCTATCCTGAATACCTCAAGGAGATTCAGCCCGGAGTAAAGGTGTTCTCCAAGGCGTGTCCCTTATTTGTCCCTTTGGTGGAGGAGAATTGGCTGTATGATTCCGTGACGGTGGAGGTGGCCGGTCGTTACATGAGCGAAATCATAGGGTACGGCATCGACACTTGTGTGCTTGGTTGCACGCATTACCCATTACTGTTCCATACGATACAGAAGGTTCTTGGCGAAGAGGTGACCCTCGTCAATCCCGCATACGAGACGGCGCTGGAGTTGGAGAGGGTACTGGTGGAGCAACGGATCTTAAATGACGGGCAAGTAGCGGAACACGAAGCAGCGGAACACAAAATATATGTGAGCGACGGCGCGAAGAAGTTCAAGGCTTTTGCCAACACCATACTTCCTTGCGAGGTGGAAGAGGTCAAGAACGTGAACCTCGCCATATAGCCATATAGGGGGAATGCATATGAGCAAGGACGTAATCGTGTCGGTATCCGGCACACAATTGGGAGTGAATCCAAACGAACCAATCGAAGTCATCGCGATAGGGGAAAGGTACGAATCCGAAGGGGAGACGTACGTACAGTATGAGGAGGTTGTAGAAGATGGGCCGGAGGGCGCCATCGAGTTGATGGAGAACACCATCAAGTTTGGAGAGGACTGCGTGGAGCTAATTAAAAAAGGCGCCAACAGCACGCACATGGTGTTTGAAAAAGGGAAAAACCACATGGCTTCCTACAACACTCCCTTTGGCAACCTGATGATAGGCGTCTATACGAAGGACATATTTGTGAATAGGAAGGGTGACGCGGTAGGCGTGCAAATCAACTATTCATTAGACATCAACTATTCCCACGTCTCCGACTGTAAGATATTGATTCGAGTCGTACCCAAGTGAAAGGGCAATTTATTTCTTGCCCTTTTTGCCTTTGGCGCTCTTATCCGTCTTCGCATCTTCCGCAACGTAATCCTTGGCCTTTTTCTGCATACGCTTGAAGAATCCCTGTTTTTTCGTGGGGGCGAGCAGGTGTCTGGAGTCTTTTGCCGCCATAATGTAAATACCGCTTAATACGACCCTTAACTCCTTCTTGATGGGCAACTGGTTGAAAACCCCGTCGTCACACATCAAGGACATAATCTGTGGGCCAATCTTTGCCTTTACAATGGGGACTTTGGAAGCTCGAAGGTATTTTGGCGTCTGCTCCACGACGATTTTCGGTAGGCCGGCGTCCTTAATCTTCATGCGCTTCTTGTCAATGACCAAGATGGATACCGTCTGTGCGGCGGCCTTCATGGCTTCTTGCGACTCCGTCTGCCTGCGTTGAAGCCTTCTGCCAACGATGCTTAATACGACGATGGCGACAATGACGACGACCAATACAACGATGAGAGTAATTAAAAGTGGCGACAAGGCGGCCGCCCAAATGGGTAACGTCTGAATCTGCATTTCTCTAGTCCTCCAAAAGTGAATTTTCCGAAAAGCTTGAACTAATTATACCATATATTTCATGGTTGTCAAATGGTATGGACAGAATTTTAGACCACATCCCTTTTCAAAAAATCCACCACAAAGACAAGGGCGCAAGCCTTCGTCTCCATGGTGGTTCCTTGTTTGCGCGAAAGGTTGTGCGGGTTGCCGCACGAGGTTCGTGCGGCGCGTCCGCTAATTAAAGATGTAAACCATTAGGTAAATGAAAAATCCAAGGAGCGCCAAAACAAGCAGGATGTGTACGATGCGGTCACCCAACTCAATCTTGTTGCGTATTACGCCCTTGCGGGTGTTGGCGTTGGCAATACGGGTCAATCGTTCGGCAACGGTTTCGTTCTCCAGCCGCGCCTCGTCACTTACAGCTCTAGCGATAGGCCCCTGCTTCTCCAAAGGCGTCTGTTCCTCGGCTGCGCCTTTTTCTTTATTCTTGTCTTGTTTTGCCATACTACGAACCTCCTCAGTTGCCGCTATAGGGAAGCCAATTCTTTATAACGTCCCTCTAGGGATGGATACAAATTCTTGTAGATCTTGTGGAATGCGTTGTACTTGGCCGTATTGTCAGGGATGGGGTCGCAAGCCTTGTTGGTTTGGATCATTTTGTCACACGCCGCCTCCACGCTCTCGTAGAGGCCCGCGCCTACTCCCGCCAATATGGCCACGCCGAGGGCGGGGCCTTCGGTCGCCGTCACCGTCATCACCCTACAGTCGTACATGTCGGCCAACATTTGTCGCCAAATGGGACTTTTGCCGCCGCCGCCGCACGCCATCATGTCGTCAACCTTCGCACCCATTTCCACCAACACGTCGTTGCAATCCTTGAGGGAATAGCCCACGCCCTCCATTACGGCGTGAATCATGTCCTTCTTCCCGTGCATGCTGGAGAGTCCGAAGAATACGCCGCGGCAATCCGGGTCGAGATGGGGGGTGCGCTCCCCGTTCAAATAGGGGAGATAGAGTATCTTGTTGCTGCCGATTGGAACGTCGGCCACCTCTTTGTCAATGTGGTAGTAGATGTCGATTCCCTTTTCCTTCGCCTCCGCCACATAGTCTTGACAAAGGTTCTCGGCAAACCACTTCAAGGAATGGCCGGCCGCCTGCGTGACGCCCATGATGTGCCATGCGCCGGGTACCGCACAACAAAATGTGTGTACGCGGCCCTTGGGGTCGATGGATATTTGGTCTGTATGGGCGAATACGACGCCGCTGGTTCCGATGGTGGTAAACGCCCGCCCGTCTTTGACGACGCCCGTACCGACTGCCGCCGCCGCATTGTCCCCCGCACCGCCGACTACGCAAGTCTTGGTGGAGAGGCCGGTCTTGGCGGCCATTGCCTCGCTAATGTAACCGGTAATCTCCGGGGACTCGTATACCTTGGCCAGTAGGCCCTTGTCGACGCCCAACTTGTCAAGTACCTCGTCCGACCACTTTCGGGCGGGTACGTCCAACAGCTGCATGCCTGACGCGTCGGACACCTCGGTGGCGAAGTCGCCCGTGAGAATGTACCTGAGATAATCCTTGGGCAACAAAATGTGCCTACATTTTTCGTAATTCTCCGGCTCGTTGTTGCGAACCCACAGTATCTTCGATGCGGTAAAGCCCGTCAAAGCAGGATTGGCGGTAATCTCAATCAAACGTTTGGCGCCGACCTTTTCCGTAATCTCTTCACATTCCTTGGCGGTACGTTGGTCGCACCAAATGATGGAGGGGCGGATGACTTCGCCGGCCTCGTCAAGCATAACCAAGCCGTGCATCTGCCCGGAGATGCCAAGACCCTTGACGTCTTCCCCGGATACGCCGGACGTCCCCATCACCGCGGAAATGGTTTCAATAGCCGCATCCCGCCAATCGCCGGGGTTCTGCTCCGCCCAACCATTGTGTGGCGTATACATGGGATACTCCTTGGAAGCCGAAGCGACAACGTTCCCGTCCTCGCTAAACAGGACGGTTTTGGTGGCGGACGTTCCCAAGTCAATGCCTATCAAATAATTCATGGATTCCTCCTAGTTATCATATTATACTGTTGGTGGCGGCGATTTATGCCGCAGTGCCGCTTGTGCGCCGCACAAGGTTAAAACGGGTTCTCCGTCCTGTAACGCATCCCCTTGGGTTGGTTGAAGCCAATCTCGTCGGGGCATACTCCCAGGAGCTTAAAGGCTTCATATATTTGCTTGCCAAAATGTCCGAACGCGACGGCCCCATGGTGGGGATAGTTGCCCTCGATTAACACGTGGCGGTAGAAGCGTCCCATTTCAGGGATGGCGAAGATGCCGATTGCGCCAAAGGAACGCGTGGCGACGGGCAGAATCTCTCCCTGTGCGATGTAGGCGCGAAGTTGGGCGTCCGCCGTACTCTGTAGGCGGAAGAACGTGATGTCGCCGGGAAGGAGGTCGCCCTCCAAGGTACCCTGCGTAACCTCTTCCGGAAGGGCCCTCGCCATAATCAACTGGTACTTCATCTCAAAGGCTTTAAGCTTCTTGGAGGCGGTGTTGCCGCAGTGGAAGCCCATGAACGTGTCCTGTTGGGTGTAGTTGAACTTACCCTTGATGTCCTCGTTGTAGAGGTCGCCCGGTACGGAGTTGTTGATGTCGAGCAAGGTCACGGCGTCTTCGCTGATGCAGTAGCCGATGTACTCGCTCAACGCACCATAGATGTCGACTTCGCAAGCGACGGGGATTCCCCTGGCCGTCAGACGGCTGTTGACGTAGCAAGGGACGCACCCAAACTGCGTTTGGAACGCGGGCCAGCATTTGCCGGCGAGGGCGACGTACTTGCGGTAGCCCTTGTGTTCCTCTATCCAATCCAACAAGGTCAGTTCGTATTGCGCCAAACGCGCAAGGACTTCGGGCTTCTTGTTGCCGGCGCCCAGTTCTTGTTCCATGTCCTTGACGACTTCGGGAATCCGTTTGTCGTCCTTGTGGTTGTTGAACGCCTCGAACAAGTCCAGTTCGGAATTCTCCTCAATTTCAACGTTTAAATTATACAATTGTTTGATGGGGGCGTTACAGGCCAAGAAGTTGAGGGGCCTTGGGCCGAACGTGATGATCTTAAGTTCGGAAAGTCCGATTACCGCACGGGCAATGGGGATGAACTCGTGAATCATGTCGGCCACCTCTTCGGCGGTCCCAACGGGATATTCGGGTATGTAGGCTCGTATGTTGCGAAGCTTCAGGTTGTAGCTGGCGTTCAGCATGCCGCAATAGGCGTCGCCCCTGCCCTGTATCAAGTTGTTGCCGGTCTCCTCCGCCGCCGCCGCAAACATGACGGGGCCGTCAAAATGCTTGGCAAGCAAGGTTTCGGCAATCTCCGGACCGAAGTTGCCAAGGTATACGACGAGGGCGTTGCAACCCGCCTTCTTTACGTCTTCCAAAGCCTCCACCATGTGGATTTCACTCTCTACGATGCAGATGGGACACTCATAGATTGCCGATGCGTCATACTTGCCATTGTAAGCTTTTAATAAAGCCTCTCTTCTGGATACGGATAATGATTCCGGAAAACAATCCCTACTAACCGCAACTACTCCAACCTTTACGTCTGGTATGTTTCTCATTTTCCTTACACCCCTTCTAATTTATTTGTTTGGCCGGGGACGGCGTGTCCCTTGGCATTAATATATATATAATAACACACGCGGGCGAAAATGCAAGGAAAATTCGCTTTATCACGCCACCCGTGAAAAAAACTTTTGATTTTGGCAATGATTATGATATAATAGGTTCACGCGATGCGTGAACCTTTAGGAGAATGCGATGCGTGAACCTTTAGGAGAATGCATCAACGGTAGCGGTTATACGAGGAATGGGAAGCACCCGAGAGGATACGGAATGGGAGGTAACAATGAAAAGAGTGGGTTTCTTGACCAGTGGTGGCGATTGCCAGAGTTTGAACGCCACGATGCGGGGCGTTGCAAAGACGCTGTACCAAAAGTATCCCGAGATTGAGGTATATGGTATTCTGGATGGATACAAAGGGCTGATTTACGGGAACTATAGGATGTTGCAGCTGTCGGACTTTTCCGGCATACTGACGATAGGCGGAACCATTTTAGGTACTTCCAGACAACCGTTTAAGTTAATGGAGGAGCCGGACGAGAACGGCCTGGACAAGGTGAAGGCCATGATTGACCATTATTATGAGTGGGAGTTGGATTGTCTCGTCGTCTTGGGAGGGAACGGCACCCATAAGACGGCGAATTTGCTAAAGGAGAAGGGGCTCAACGTGGTAACCCTTCCGAAGACCATTGACAACGACATCTGGGGGACGGACATGACGTTTGGCTTTCAGAGCGCGGTCAACCTCGCCACGGCCGCCATTGACTGCATCCATACGACGGCCGCCTCGCACGGGAGGGTGTTCATCGTCGAAGTCATGGGCCACAAGGTGGGTTGGTTGACCCTTCACGCGGGCATTGCGGGAGGGGCCGACATCATTTTGATTCCCGAGATACCGTATGACATTGATTCGGTGGTCAAGACGATTCAGAGGCGCACCGACATGGGCAAACGGTTCTCCATCTTGGCGGTGGCGGAAGGAGCGATTTCCAAACACGACGCCAAGCTGAGTAAAAAAGAGTTGAAGAAGAAGTTAAAGGACAATCCCCACCCTTCCGTTTCCTACAAGATAGGAGCAGAGATAGAGGAAAAGACGGGCCAGGAAGTGCGCATCACGGTTCCGGGCCATACGCAGAGGGGCGGGATTCCCAGTGCGTACGACCGCGTGATATCCAGCCGCTTGGGGGCGGCGGCGGCGGAATTGATTATACAGCGGCAGTTCGGCTACATGGTGGCCATCCGCAACAACGACGTCGTCCCCGTACCGTTGGGCGACGTGGCGGGTCGACTCAAAATGGTGGACCCCAACTCCGAAATCATCCGACAGGCAAAGAGCATGGGGATTGGATTTGGGAACGACGAGTAGGGAGTTGCGGTTCAAACGTAACGCAAGGAAGTCTTCGCACAAGGTTGCCGGACGCTGAGAAAACATCATGAAACGGGAGGAACCACCCATGTCATACACCGCGCTGTACCGCAAGTACCGCCCCACACGACTGAACGACGTCAAGGGTCAGGACCACATCGTCACGACGTTGCGCAACCAATTGAACGCGGGTCGCATAGGGCACGCATACTTGTTCACGGGGACGAGGGGGACGGGCAAAACCAGCGTGGCGAAGGTGTTTGCCAAAGCAGTTAACTGCGAGAATCCCAAGGAGGACGGGCCGTGCAATGAGTGTGCGATGTGTAAAAGCATACAAGCAGGTTCGTCCATGAACGTGATAGAGATTGACGCGGCGTCCAACAATGGCGTGGACAACGTCAGGGAGATTGTCGAAGAGGTGAGGTATTCTCCCGCAGAGGGCAAATACAAGGTCTACATCATTGACGAGGTGCACATGTTGTCGGCGGGTGCGTTCAACGCCCTGCTCAAGACGTTGGAGGAGCCACCATCCTACGTGATATTCATATTGGCGACGACGGAGGTGCACAAGATTCCCATCACCATCCTTTCACGGTGCCAGCGGTATGATTTTCGCAGACTGTCCATAGAAATGATAGAGGGGCACTTGCGGGCGTTGGTAGATGATGAAGGGGTGGAGGCGGAGGACAAGGCGTTGCGGTACGTCGCCAAGATGGCGGATGGCTCCATGCGGGACGGATTGAGTCTGCTTGACCGGTGTATCGCATTCTACTTTAACCAAGCCCTCACCTATGAGAATGTCTTGGACGTGTTGGGGGCCGTGGACGTAGACGTTTACGGTGATTTTCTGGAAGGGGTTCTGGAAGGGGACGTTGCCGGCTGCCTGTCCCTCATTGAGGAAATGGTCATGCGGGGCAAGGAGTTGGGCCAGTTCGTCACAGAATTTATATGGTACTTGCGCAACCTCCTAATCCTCCAAGCCTCTCCGGAGGCTTCGGACATGGTTGACGCCTCGGGGGAACAGATGGCGCGCCTTCGAAA
>QMCE01001907.1_pt1 | contig 11559 bp, 10 predicted proteins | sample 1821851 | NCBI WGS metagenome assembly QMCE01 (sample SAMN09453174, study PRJNA476694) | Termite gut metagenome, whole genome shotgun sequencing project. | isolation source: worker | host: Odontotermes sp. | place: South Africa:Pretoria | collected 2016-01-28
TAGGCGATGCGCGCGGCCATCTTGAACGCCATTTCGGAGGAATCGACCGCGTGGAAGCTGCCGTCGTAGAGCGTGCAGCGCAGCCCGACCATCGGATATCCGGCCAAAACGCCCTTTACGATCGCCTCGCGCAGGCCCTTTTCCACGGCGGGTATGAACTGGCGCGGCACGACGCCGCCCACGACCTTATCGACAAACTCGAATTCGGCTGAGCCGTCCGTGATAGGCTCGAACTCGACCCAGCAGTGCCCGTACTGGCCGTGTCCGCCGGATTGCTTCTTGTGCTTGCCTTCGGCCTTGACGGCCTTGCGGATCGTCTCGCGGTAGGGAATCTTCGGGTCTTGGAGCATCGCTTCGACGTTGAACTTATTCTTGAGCTTCTGGCAGATGATGTCAAGGTGCATCTCGCCGAGGCCCGAGATGATGGTATCGCCCGTAACGACGTCCTTTTCGAGCTTGAACGTCGGGTCTTCTTCCTCGAGGCGGTGCAGCCCGGCGAAGACCTTATCCTCCTCGCCCTCTTTCTTGGCGGTGACGGCGAGGGAGATGCACGGCTGCGGGAAGGCCACCGGCTCGTACGCAACCGGGTTCGCCGGGTCGCAGAGCGTGTCGCTGGTCGATGTATACGCCAGCTTCGCGACGGCGCCGATGTCGCCCGCGCAGAGCTTGTCTACGCTGACGAGCTTCTTGCCGCGCATGATGTAGAGCGTGCCGACCTTTTCGTTCTTTTCGGCGTTGGCGTTGTAGAGGGGGGAATCCGAGCTTATCGTACCCGAGTAGATTTTGAAGAGCGAGATCTTGCCGACGAAGGCGTCCGCGACGGACTTGAGCACCTGCGCCGACAGCGGCGCGGCGGCGTCCACGGCGCGCTTTTCCTCAGCGCCGGTCTTGGGATTCTTGCCGGTGCGCCCGGGCATCTCGCTCGCGCGCGGGAGCAGGCCGGTCATCGCGTCCAGCAGCGGCTTTACGCCGAGGCCGCTGGGCGCGGCCGTCACGCACACGGGGAACGCGGAAGACTCCAGGACGGCCTGATGCAGCCCCTTGACGACCTCTTCCGTGGACAGCTCCTCGCCGCCGAAGAACTTATCGAGCAGCTCTTCGTCGGTCTCGGCCGCGGCTTCAACCAGCGCTTCGTACGCGGCCTGGGCCTCGTCCTTTAAGTTTGCCGGGATATCGGCTTCTTTTATGTTCTTGCCGTCGAACATGAACGCCTTCTGGCGGATGACGTCCACGACGCCCTTATAGCTCGTCCCGTCCATAATCGGCAGCTGGACGGCGGCGACCTTCGAGCCGAACTTGTCCTTCAGGCCCGCGAGCGTCTTTTCGAAGCTCGCGTTTTCGCGATCCATCGAATTGACGACGAACATGCGCGGGAGCTTGTTCTTTTTGCAGATATCGAAAGCCTTTTCCGTCCCGACGACGACTCCGGCGACCGCGCCCACGACGATAAGCGCCGCGTCCGCGAACGCGATGGCGGCGGAGAGCTCGCCCGCGAAGTCGAAGTAGCCCGGCGCGTCGATGACGTTGAACTTGACGTCCTTCCACATCAGCGGCGCCATCGCGGTGGAAATCGAAATTTGCCGCTTGGTCTCCTCCGGGTCGTAGTCCGTCGTGGTGGAGCCGTCTTCCACGCGGCCCTGGCGGTCGATCAGCCCGGCGGCGTAGAGCATGGCTTCAGCGAGCGTCGTCTTGCCTTCGGAGCCGTGACCCGTCAGCGCGACATTGATGATGTTGTTCGGTGTACTGACATTCATAATCGGTGTCCCCCTCGAATTTATGCGGTGCGTATGCGGACATTTTTACTGTTTACCATTTTAACAGCGCCGTTTGGCGTTGTAAAGTTATTTGAGGATTTTTCGGTTCAGCGCCTCGGACATGACCAGCGTAAGCAGCGCGAACAGCAGCATAAACGGCGGATAAAGCCATATACCGGCGTAATCGGCAATCACGCCGAACAGCGGCGGCATGAACGTTATGCCCACGTACGCCGAGGCCATCTGCACGCCGATGACCGCCTGCGAGTTGTCCTCGCCGAAGTTGCGCGGCGTCTCGTGGATGATCGCTGGGTAGACCGGCGCGCAGCCCAGCCCGATTACGACCAGCCCGTTCAGGCACAGCCAGTCGCCCTCTATCGGGAGCCATACGGCGAGTATGCCCAATAAGGCTACACCCAGCCCTATGCGGATCATATTGCGGTTGCCGACCTTTTCGGAGACGAGCCCGCTCAGGAACCGCCCCGCCGTTATGCCGATATAGAACAGCGCCGCGTAGCTCGCGGCGACCTCCGCGCTTACGCCCCGCTCCATGACCAGGAAGCTCGACGCCCACAGCCCCGCGATGGATTCCATAGCGCAGTAGCCAAAAAAGGCGATAAGGATGAAGCCTACGCCGCGCAGCTTAAAGATGTCGGCGAATTTTTTCGGGCGGCCGCCCCGGGCGGGGTCGGGCGCGCCGCGCTTTTTCCAAAGCGGCAGCGAGACGAACAGGATAGCCGTAAGGACGATTTGGACGATAGCTATGCTGCGGTAGCCCGACTGCCAGCCAAAGCCGCCCGTAAGGCAATAGCTCATCACATAGGGGCTTATTGCCGCGCCCACGCCCCACATGCCGTGCAGGAAGTTCATATGCCGCGAGGAGTAGTTGAGCGCGACGTAGTTGTTCAGCGCGGCGTCAACGGAGCCCGCGCCGAGGCCGTAGGGTATGGCCCACAGGCAGAGCATCCAGAATTCACCCGAAACGGAAAAGCCCCAGAGCGCCGCGGCGGTCATCAATACGCTGAGCGCCGTCACAAGGCCCGCGCCGAGCTTTTTCGTGAGCTTGTCGGAGAGCAGGCTGGTGACGATCGTCCCGCCCGCGATGATCATCGTGACGACCCCGGCGTGGGAAAGTGGCGCGCCCATCTGCGCCTGCATGACCGGCCACGCCGAGCCCAAAAGGGAATCGGGCAGCCCGAGGCTGATGAACGCGAGGTAGATGATGGCGATCAGAAGGCTTATCAAGGAGACTATTCCTCTGTATGGCTGGCAACCAGCCGATTGACATTAATCATAGGCATCGTATAGGTAGGCGACAATCCGATGCAAGCCAATAAGCCGCTGAGCTGTCCGCGTATAATGGATATCTGCGCGGACAGTCCATTGTATCTCAAAAGCCTTTCGAACCGGGCGCGCGTTTCGGCGTCTTCATCCCCTTTCATCGAAAAAAGAGCGGAGTGAACCAGATGAACCTTGCACACCGGCTTTTTTTTGCCGCCAAAATTCAAATCCAGGGTTGTTGTCAGCTCGCCCAAAAATGAAGCTCCCTCATACTGAATTTCTTCGGTGAAATCAATAGTTGGAATCGGTGCCGGAGCCCTGTTATCGCCGCTCGGGAAAAATCTGTAGGTGAAGCGCTCCGTCGCATATCCAACCATTTTGAAAGAGGATGTTATGTCCACTTTTGTATCTCCTAACTTACCAGTTCATCATCGACTTGAATCTCGACAGGCGAGTTTGCGGTAATCTTGCCGTCGGCATAGATCGTATGGACTTTGGTGTCGTAGACCGTTGCCGATCCCAAATCGAAGCAAGGCGAAAAATCCCCTCCGAGCGCGCAGGCGATGTCATGAAGATGCTCAACGGTAAAATTGTAGTCGCCGCTCTCCATTTTTGAGACCATCGCTTGGGTTATACCGAGTTTTTGCGCCAAGCCTTTTTGTGACAGATTATGCGAGCGCCGATAGTCGATAATCTGGATGCTAAGATTCTCCAAAATATAGTATAAATCCGACAGGCGCTGGAATTCATTTTTCTCAACGTCCAAATTGCTCAGCAATTCAGAAAAAGCAATTAGATTTTTCATGATCCTTTTTCCTCCAAAGCTTCCGCCAAAATCCTCTCCGCCCGGGCGATTTCGCTTTTATAATCGCCTCGGTTCTTCTCTTGAAAAACCGAAATCAAGAGAGGGCCTTCGGGCAAGTCAGCGTATAATACCCTTGGGTTTCCTAATTTTTTCATCTTATCGAAGCGGATACACATGAGCTTTGTTCCTTCAAGCGCTTCGTATCTATCCTCGTAAATCCTATAGTTTGGATTTTCGCTCATAAACCGCAGCCTGCTCGCCAATTTTGCGCTGAAAATCATTACTGTGCCGCTTTTTTCGTACAGTGACCTTATGTCGTCTTCGATGCTGGCAACTACGTCAACATCGAACGAAATCGGGTAGGTCAGTTTAATGATATTCCTGACTCGCGGCATTGGTTCCCCCTAATAATATAACCTAAAGGTTATAAAATCAACCGTGCAGAGAAAATTTATTTGTTTCTTGCTGGGCTTGACAATTATGGCCGATTTCCTTTCTATAGGCTTGTACTATATCATATAACAATAACTTGCGACAAGATTTTACATGATTATTATATTTTATGCCTTGTTTTCAGACGCTTGAAGCTTTTCAGAAACTACTCTATAATAGAACGCAAACACTAGCAAGGACGGACAAGAGTCTATGAAAATATCGGACATTCTGGGTACCGGCAAGGTCACCGTATCGTGCGAGCTGTTCCCGCCCAAGTACGGCTCGGAGCTGGATAAGGCCAAGAGCGTCGTGCGGGCGACGGCGGCGCTTAAGCCCTCGTTCATCAGCGTCACGTACGGCGCGGCGGGCAAGACGGGCGAGCACACCGTGAGCCTCGCGAAGGAGGCGCAGTCTGCGGGCGTTACGGCGTTGGCGCATCTGACGTGCGTCGTGGCGAGCCGTGAATCCACACGAAGCGTTTTGGACGGCTTCGCCGCGAACGGCATCGAGAATATCCTCGCGCTTAGGGGCGATATCCCGGAAAACGATCCGTCTTTGTCGCCCGGGAAATACGGCCACGCCTGCGATTTGATGAAGGAGATACGGGATTACGGCGGCTTCTGCATCGGCGGCGCGTGCTATCCCGAGGGGCACCCGGAGGCGGAGAGCCTGCAAAAGGATATCGAGAGCCTGAAGATCAAGGTGGATTCCGGCTGCCAGTTTCTGACGACGCAGATGTTCTTCGACAACAACGTCCTCTATAATTTCATGTTCCGGCTGCTGAAGAGCGGCGTCTCCGTACCGATCATCGCGGGGATAATGCCGGTAACCAACAAGAATCAGATCGAGCGGATATGCAAGCTGTCGGGGACGGCGCTGCCGCCGCGCTTCCGCGCGATTGTCGATAAATTCGCGGACGATACCGCCGCGATGAATCAGGCGGGCGTGGCGTACGCCACGGATCAGATCATCGACCTAATCGCCAACGGCGTGAACCATATACATATTTATACGATGAACAAGCCGGATATCGCGGGGCGGATCATGGGCAACCTATCGGAGATATTCAAGTAGATGGACGTTTCGGATCGGGAGGTCCTCAGATATTTAGGCTATGGCGCGGCCGGCGCGGACGGGCGCGTTTTGGAGATGATCAAAACGCTCGCCGGGGAGCTGTCCGCGTGCGCGAAGCCCAAGAGCGCATACGGGATATGGCAATGCGCCGTGGCGCCGCCGTACGTTACAATCGGCGAATTGCGCATACGCAGCGCGGGCCTCGCGCGGCACTGGGAGGGCGCGGAGCTTGCGGCGCTTATGGCCGCGACGCTCGGCGCGGAGGCGGACGCGCTGCTCCGGCGGTACGGCGTGACCGATATGGAAAAAGCGTTGGTTGCCGACGCAATATGCACCGCGATGATCGAGGCGTACTGCGACGAGGTCGAAGAGGAGCTAGCGAAGAACGAGCGGGTCGCGGGGCTTTGCGCCGCGCCGCGCTTCAGCCCGGGCTACGGCGACCTTGATATAAGCTATCAAAAGGACATCCTGCGGATGCTGGACGGCACTAAGCGGATCGGCCTCGCGCTGACCGGCGGGATGATGCTCGCGCCGTCCAAATCGGTAATCGCCGTGATCGGCTTCGGGCGGGACGTGAAGCATAGCCGCAGGAAGTGCGATAGCTGCGATAATACGAGCTGCCCTTTCCGCAGAAACGACGCGTAGGAACTGTCCCCAAACCGTAGGGCGGGGGCTCTGCTCCCGCCGTGTGTATTCGCTTTATCGGATACGGCAGGAGCAGAGTCCCTGCCCTACAGTCTGGGGTCTAGCCTTCGGGGTCAACCCCAAAAACCACGGTATCGATTTATCACGGACGCGCAATGCGCGCCCCTACAGCATGGAAGAATTGAAAGGAAGACCATCAAATGACCATCAAAGACCGCCTCGGCAAGGAAATGCTGTTTTTCGACGGCGCGATGGGCACCATGCTCCAGGCGGCGGGCCTTGCGAGCGGCGAGCTGCCCGAAATCTGGAACATGACGCGAGCGGACGCCGTTTGCGATATCCACAGGGCGTACGCCGGAATCGGCTGCAATATCATCTCGACGAATACGTTCGGGGCCAACCGCCTGAAGATGATGGGCATAGGCTACAGCGTCGAGCAGGTCGTATCGAGGGCCGTGGAAATCGCCCGCAAAGCGGCCAGCGAAAGCGGCGCGTACGTCGCGCTGGACATCGGGCCGACGGGCAAGCTGCTCGCCCCCTTCGGCGATCTGGCGTTTGAAGCGGCGGTCGGGCTATTCGCGGAGATGGTTTCCGCGGGCGCAAAGGCGGGGGCCGACCTCGTTTTAATCGAAACTATGGGCGATCTATATGAAATCAAGGCGGCGATGCTCGCGGCGAAGGAGAACTGCGAGCTGCCGATTTTCGTATCGTTTACGCCGGACGAAGCCGGCCGCATGTTTACCGGCGGAGATATAAAGAGCGCCGTCTGCATGATCGAGGCGCTGGGCGCGGACGCGCTGGGGATGAACTGCGGCCTCGGTCCCAAACAGATGAAAGCGCTGATGCCCGCGCTCGCGCGCTGGGCCAGCGTACCGCTCCTCGTCATGCCGAATGCGGGTATCCCGGAGCTCGTGGATGGCCGCTCCGTCTTCAACGTAAGGGCGGAGGAATTCGCAGCTACGATGGCGGCAATCGCGGGTTCGGCGCATGTCCTTGGCGGCTGCTGCGGCACTACGCCGGAGCATATCTCGGCGGCGGTAGAGGCGTGTAAGGGCATGAAGCCCCCCGCGCTAACGCCGAAAAGCGTTACCGTCGTATCGTCCTATGGGAAGGCCGTAGAATTCGGGGAACGCACAGTCATCATCGGCGAGCGCATCAACCCGACGGGCAAGCCGCGCTTAAAGCAGGCGCTTAGAGAAAACGACATGGGCTATCTCTGCCAGGAGGGGCTGAACCAGCTCGAATACGGCGCGGAAATTCTGGACGTAAACGCGGGAATGCCCGGCATCGACGAGGCGGAGATGCTCGCGAAGGCGGTCTTAGCCATCCAGAGCGTGACAGACGCGCCGCTGCAAATCGACACCGCCGACGCCAAGGCGGCGGAGCGCGCTCTCAGGCTCTATAACGGCAAGCCGCTGCTCAACTCCGTAAACGGCAAGCGGGAATCGCTGGAAACGATCCTCCCGCTCGCGAAGAAATACGGCGCGGCGCTCGTCGCGCTGGCGCTGGACGACGCGGGAATTCCCGAAACAGCTGAGGGCCGCATAGAGATAGCCAAGAAGATCATCGCCGCCGCCGAAGGCTACGGTATCCCCAAGAAGGATATCGTCGTGGATGCGCTGACGATGACGGTATCCACCGGCGGGGACAACGCGCGCATTACGCTTAATGCCCTGGAGCGCATACGCCGCGAGCTGGGCGTGCATACCGTGCTGGGCGTGTCCAACGTCTCCTTCGGCCTGCCGGAGCGGGAGCGCGTCAACGCGGCGTTCTTTACGCTCGCGATGGAGCGCGGGCTGTCGGCGGGTATCGTAAACCCCATGAGCGCCGCCATGATGGACGCGTATTACACGTATCTGGCGCTCAGGGGCCTGGACGTCAACTGCGAGGCGTATATCGGGCGCTTTTCGAGGCCCACCGAGCCCGATCCCCCCGGCGGAGGCGCTCCGAAAGAAAATATAACGCCCGCCCGCAAAGCGCAGGCGCGCGAAAGCGCCCCTAAGGATCAGGCCGTAAGCCTGTACGACGCCGTACTGAAGGGGCTGAAGGAGCAGGCCGTAAAAGCCGCCGGAGCGCTGCTTAAAAGCGAGGAGCCGCTCGCGATTATAAACGCGCACCTCATCCCCGCGCTCGATCGGGTGGGCGTGGATTTTGAGCGGGGGGCGCTCTTCCTGCCGCAGCTCCTGATGAGCGCCGAGGCCGCGAGGCAGGCGTTTGAGGTGTTGAAATCGCATCTTTCGAGCAAGGGGCAGTCGCAGGAGAAGCGCGGAAAGGTCGTCTTGGCGACGGTGAAGGGCGACATCCACGATATCGGCAAGAATATCGTCAAGGTGCTGCTGGAGAACTATAATTTTCAGGTGATCGACCTCGGCAAGAACGTGGAGCCGGAGGCGGTCGTGGAGGCGGTCATGGCGGAGCGCGCGGGCCTGGCGGGCCTCAGCGCGCTGATGACGACAACGCTCGCGCACATGGAGGAGACGGTGCTGCTTTTAAAGGAGCGCGCGCCGCAGTGCCGCGTGATGGTCGGCGGCGCTGTGCTGACGCAGGATTACGCCGAGAAGATGAACGCCGATTTCTACTCAAAGGACGCGATGGGCGGCGTACGGTACGCGGAGAGGGTGTTTACGCCGCGTCCAAGCGCATAAAGCACACGGAAAACGGTAAATGCGCGAAGCTCTTCGTGCCCGTTTCGATAAAGCCGAGCTTAGCGTACCATTCGAGAAGCCGCTTGTTCTCGTAGATGATGCCTATTGATATCGCCTTGCCGCCCATCTTGCGAACGTACTCCACGGCATAGCGTACAAGCGCTTCGCCGCAGCCCTTATGCCTGTATTCCGGCAAAACGGCCAGCTTTTCGAGATAGAACGTAGCTTGGTCTTTCTGTTCAAGTGCGGCAAAACCGATTTGCGGCTCATCCGCAAACAGCCCGAACATCTTTATGCCGCGCCGGTACTCTTCGAGCAGCCTGCCGTCGTCTAAAAACGCGCCGTTTGTCGGGGCGTTTTCTTTGGTCAAGCCGAACTCGCCGGCGACGGTTTGGAACGCGCGCCTAACGATATCGGCGCTGGACGCGATCTCTTTTTCCGTAATTTCGCGAATCATATAAAACCCAAATGCTTTCTATATTTATATACTCACATCCACAGCCGCCCCCGCCTCCGGCGCGGCCGCGGCCGGAGCCGCAGCGCCTGCGGAAACGACGGCTGCCGCCGCTTGCGCTACCGCCGCTTCCGCTGCGGCCTCCTCGCCGCCCTGCGAGGGCTTTTCCACTGTAATCGGGAAGCCCTCGTGCTTCTCATCCTCCTCCTTTTGCTTGCGGCGCTCGACCATTTGAAGCCGCGCGATGGCCTTGCGCAAGGCTTCGAGCGCCTTTTGCAGCTGCTCCTCGGAGGGCGCGTCCTGGTTCAGCAGCTTCTTCGCGCCGCCGTACGCCTTCATCAGCGCGTTCCAAGTCTTGGCGGAATATATCCTCGGGTTCATCGCCTCAACCTGGCGGCACATGCCGCTTAGAATCATCTGCTTCGCCTGGCGCGGAGCTTCCTTCGCGTATTCCTCCATGCCCTTCGCTACGCTCTTCATCTCCTCCAGCTTTTCCTGCATCTCTTCGAGCTTGGACTGCTCTTCCTCGTTCGCGAAGTACGCGCCGCCCGGCGCGGCGCTGCCCGACACAGCGCCGCCCGCGTTCGTATAAGGGCTTGCGTTCATGCCCGCGTTCAGACGCGTATTCAGGTTTATACCCATATTCCGCCCTCCCTGGCCTGTTTAGATTATATCCCAGCAATCATATATGTTTTGTTCGGACTGCAAAAATCAGCCTCTATAGTGTTTTATCGGATTAATTTTCAGCCTATTTAATATAATCGATGCGATTAACCGCGTTTGGCGCGCGTCTCAAAAACTCCCGCTTGACAGTTCCCCTATCCTTCTGTATAGTGTTCACCAATAATACTCACGGAGGCTCACGAGTGAACGAGCGCGCCCGCATACTGAACGGCCTGTACTTTAGCGAAGCTTTTGCTGCTTCGTTTATTCGGTTGTTTACGTTTACGGGGCCGGTTGTTCACGGAAGCGAGCCGGGATTATAAAAATCCAAGAGAGCGCGCCCGTGGCAATCGGCTTGCCGCGGGCGCTTTTTATATTGCAAAGTTTTATTATAAAGAACCGATAAACAGAAGGAGAAAAGATTTATGGACCGCTACTGGAACAAGACCGTCGAAACGATGGAGCGCGAGCAGATTCGCGCGCTCCAGCTCGAAAAGCTGCGCGCCACCGTCGAATACGTGTACGCGAACGTACCCTACTACCGCGAAAAGATGCAGCAAAAGGGCATGATCCCCGGCGACGTCAAGACGCTCGACAACCTCAAGGACCTGCCGATTACCACGAAGCAGGACCTGCGCGACACGTATCCCTTCGGCCTGTTCGCCGCGCCGATGGAGGATATCGTGCGCATACACGCGTCGTCCGGCACGACGGGGAAGCAGACGGTCGTGGGCTATACCCGCCGGGACATCGACGTCTGGGCGGAATGCATGGCGCGCTGCCTGGTCATGGCGGGGGCGGACAAGCAGTCCCGCGTACAGGTCAGCTATGGCTACGGCCTGTTCACCGGCGGCCTCGGCGCGCATTACGGCGCGGAGAAGCTCGGCGCGGTCGCGATTCCCGCCTCCTCCGGCAATACGCAGCGCCAGATCACGATGCTGGTCGATTTCGGCGTGACGCATCTGTGCTGTACGCCCTCCTACGCGATGTACATCGCCGAGTCCCTGCATGAGATGGGCTATACGAAGGACGATTTGAAGCTGAAAGCCGGATGCTTCGGCGCGGAGCCGTGGAGCGAGGCCATGCGCGCCGAGATCGAAAATAGACTCGGGCTGCGCGCGCACGATATCTACGGCCTGAGCGAGATCATGGGGCCGTCGGTTTCGCAGGACTGCCGCAGCCAGAGCGGGCTGCACATCTGGGAGGACTACTACATCCCGGAGATCACCGACCCCGACACGAACCTGCCTGTCGCGGAGGGCGAAAAGGGCGATTTGGTCATCACGACGATCGGCAAGGAGGGCATCCCGCTCATTCGCTACAAGACGCGGGATATCTGCTCGCTCACGTACGAAAAGTGCGAATGCGGGCGCACGCACGTGCGCATGTCCAAGCCCACGGGCCGCACGGACGATATGCTGATCATCCGCGGCGTAAACGTATTCCCATCGCAGATCGAATCGGTGCTCCTGCAAATGGGCGAGGTACAGCCGCACTACCAGATCGTCGTCGAGCGCGCGAACAACCTGGATACGATGACCATCGAGATCGAGGTATCCGAAAGGGCGTTCTCGGATCACGTTAAGGGCATCGAGGACTTCGAGCGCAATATCGCCAAGCAGATGGAGAGCGTGCTGGGCATCAGCGCGAAGATACGCCTCGTCGAGCCGAAAACCATCGCCCGCAGCGAGGGCAAGGCGAAGAGGGTTATCGACAAGCGAAACCTGGTTTGAGATAAATAATTGTAGGGGCGGCCTTTGGCCGTCCGCGACCACGGCAATTGGTAATTCCGCGGACGACCAA
>QMCE01001908.1_pt1 | contig 11558 bp, 8 predicted proteins | sample 1821851 | NCBI WGS metagenome assembly QMCE01 (sample SAMN09453174, study PRJNA476694) | Termite gut metagenome, whole genome shotgun sequencing project. | isolation source: worker | host: Odontotermes sp. | place: South Africa:Pretoria | collected 2016-01-28
ATGCTACGAATTGGGTTACGAAAATATTACAAAATACATATCTTTGTTAAAAATAAAAAACCATGAACCGCAACACTTATCACACATATGGCGAGATCATGCAGCAGCCGGCAATGTGGCTCGAAGAGTATGGACTGCTGCTCCGGGAGAAGGGAAAGATAGAGGCCTTTCTTCTAAAATACCTCGACGAAGGGTATGAAATAATCTTCACCGGAGCCGGAACATCGGCTTATATCGGAGACATTCTGGAAGTAGCTTTGTCCGAAACCCTTTTCAGGGGAGGACGGTCGGTACCCACGACCGACCTCATCACCAACCCCTACGACTACCTCTCGCCGGAGAGGAAAACGCTGATGATCTCGTTCGCGCGCTCCGGCGACAGTCCCGAAAGCCTCGGCGCCATAAAACTTGCCAACTCGATCTGCAAACAGATAGGGCATATATATATAACGTGTAACGCCGAGGGCGAACTCGCACGCACCGCCGACAGGGAGAATACGCTGCTGCTGTTGCTGCCGCCGGAGACCAACGACGCGAGCCTCGCCATGACGAGCAGTTTCTCGACCATGCTCTTTACCTGCATGATGATCGCCGACATAAAGAACATCGAGGCGCAGGCTCCGCTCGTGCGTTCGCTCGTGGAACGCTCGACCGGAACGCTCGCCCGCTTCGACGATCCGATAGCGGAGATAGCACGCAGGGAGTTCGACCGCGCCGTTTTTCTGGGATCGGGCGAACTGAAAGGGCTTGCCGAAGAGTCGCACCTGAAATTGCAGGAGATGACCGACGGCAGGGTCGTGTGCAGTTTCGATTCGTTCCTCGGATTCAGGCACGGCCCGAAGGCGGTCGTGAACGAGCGCACCATACTTGTCTATCTCTTCTCGGGAGACCCTTCCGTCCGCCGTTACGAGAGCGATCTGGTGAAACAACTCAACTCGAACAACCATGTCGTGGCGCAGATCGCCGTGGCGGAACGCGAGGAGGATGTCGCGGAGATGTCTTTCGACCTCACGGTCGGTCTCGACGGGGAGGGCTCGCAGGGCATCTTCAAGTGCATACCATATATATTCGCCGCGCAACTGCTGGGATTCTACAAGTCGCTGGAACTGGGACTGAACCCCGATTCGCCCTCGGTTTCGGGCAATATTTCGCGGGTGGTGAAAGGAGTTACAATATATTAACGGAGTAAAATGGCCAAAACGGAACAACTGCTGAAGAAAATATCGGAACTGGAGTCGGCAACGGGCGTTAAGCGTACCGTGCTTGCCGTGTGTCCCAATTCGACCGCCGTGATCCGCGCCTCGTTCAGGGCTGCGAAGCGGAACAACGCCCCTGTCTGTTTCGCGGCGACCCTCAACCAGATAGACACGGACGGGGGGTACACGGGGCTGACACAGGCCGAGTTTACCAAAATACTCGAACAGGAGGCAGCGGCGGTGAACTACGACGGCATTTACATCGTTGCCGTAGACCATGGCGGCCCGTGGCTGAAAGACATTCAGGCCAAAGAGAGGTGGAGCCTCGAAAAGGCGATGGACGCGGTCAAGAAATCGTTAGAGGACGCGGTACTTGCAGGCTACGATCTGTTGCACGTCGATCCCACCGTCGATATTTTCGTTCCGCAGGGACAGACGATAGATATAAGTGTGGTTGTCCGGCGCACGGCGGAACTAATCGACCATGTCGAACGGTTCCGCCGCGCACGGAACCTTCCCGAAGTCTCCTATGAGGTCGGAACGGAAGAGGTTCACGGCGGACTGGCCGACGAAGCCACATTCGACACCTTCCTGTCGGAACTTCGGAGTGAACTCGACGGACGCGGTCTCGGAGATGTGTGGCCGGTGTTCATCGTGGGGAAAGTGGGCACCGACCTGCACACCGCGACGTTCGACCCGGTTGTGGCGGGCGCGCTCACCGCGAAGGTCGCACCACTCGGGAGCTACATCAAGGGGCACTACTCTGACGGGGTGACCAATCCCGAGCAGTATCCGCAGGCGGGAATGGGCGGCGCCAACGTGGGCCCCGAATTCACAATCGGCGAGTACGACGCTCTGGCCGAGCTCGAACAAAAGGAGTTGGAGATCGCCTCGAAGGGAGAGGTGGCCAAGTTGTCGAACATCACGGCGACCCTGCAACTACTCGTGGACGAGTCGAACCGCTGGCAGAAGTGGCTGCAACCCGAAGAAAAGGGACTCGGGCTCGACGAACTCTCCCCCGAACGCAGGCTGTGGATAGTGAAGACCTGCGCACGGTACATCTGGCAGAAGCCCGAAGCGCTCGTTGCGCGCACACGGCTTTTCGACAACCTGCGCCGTATCGGAATGGAGCCCGAAGAGATACTTCTGGGGCGCATCGAACACGACATGGACAAATACTTCACAGCATTCAACCTTGTAAATCTTAACGATCTTTTATAAAAGATGAAAAAATTCGACATAATCGCCATCGGAGAGCTCAACGCCGACCTGATACTCAACCGCATCGACGGGATGCCCGTGGTGGGCAAGGAGATATTCGCCCACGACATGCTGCTCACGCTGGGCAGTTCGACGGCCATCTTCGCGGCCAACGCCGCCTCGCTCGGCGCCGCGACGGGATTCGTCGGAATGATAGGTCGCGACGATTTCGGACGTCTCGTGCGCACGAGCCTCGACGCCAAAGGGGTGGACACAGGCTTCCTTATCGAAACGGACAAGTGCCCCACCGGCGCGACGATAGTGATGAGTTACGGCGAAGACCGCGCGAACGTCACCTTCCAGGGGACGATGGACCTGATGGGTTTCGACGATATCGACAAGTCGGTTTTCGACAGGACGAAACATATTCACATCTCGTCGATATTCATGCAGTCGGCGCTCAAACGCGACCTGGTGAAGCTGCTCGAATACGCCAAAGAAAAAGGTGTCACCACCTCGCTCGACACACAGTGGGATCCCGCCGAAAAATGGGATCTCGATCCGGAAAAGGTGCTTCCGCTCGTCACCGTGTTTATGCCCAACGAGACCGAGCTGATGCTGCTCACGGGCACGAAGAGCCTCAAAGAGGCCGTGGCGAAGGTCAAGCCGCACATCGGATCCGCCCTCGTGGTGAAGTGCGGGAACAAAGGCTCGATACTGGTGACCAAAGACGGACATGAGAATATCCTCGGCTCGTTCCTCAATACCGAGGTGGTGGACGCGACCGGCGCCGGCGACAGCTTCAACGCGGGGTTCGTCTACAAGTTCACGAAAGGGGCGTCGCTCGAAGAGTGCCAGCGCTTCGGGAACCTCACGGGGGCGATCAACACCACCGCCGCGGGAGGCACGGGCGCGTTCACGAGCAAAAAAGATATAGAAAATACCGCCGACGTGAAATTCGGCCAAAAGATAAAATTATAAAAGAGAAGCAAATGACCGTAGGGGAAAAACTGCGAGAGAGCAGGAGCCGGGGTTCGGCGATACTCGCCACCAATTTCTACAACTTCGAGACGTTGGCCTCGGTGTTGCGTGCCTCCTCGCGGACAGCCTCTCCCGTCATTTTGCAACTCACCCGCAGTTCCATCGACTATATGGGACTGGGAATGGCGGTCGATATGGCACGGCGCGGGCTGACCGACTACGGGCTCGAGGGATGGCTGCACCTCGATCACGGAGGTTCGGTGGAACTCGTGCAAAGATGCCTCGACGCGGGTTTCGACTCGGTGATGATAGACGCCAGCGAGCGCCCCTTCGACGAAAACGTGGAGACGACGCGACAGGTGGTCGAACTGGCAAAGCCCTACGGCGCCAATGTGGAGGCGGAATTGGGATATGTAGCCAAACTCGGTCAGCAACAGGATGGAGCAGGATTTACCACCCCCGAAGACGCCGCCCGGTTCGTGAAAGAGACGGGAGTGGACTGCCTCGCGGTGGCCATAGGTTCGGCACACGGATTCTACAAGCAGGCTCCGAAGCTCGACATTGAACGGTTGAGGGAGATCGCCGCCGCCACCGATGCCCTGCTCGTGCTGCACGGCAGTTCGGGCATTCCCGACGACCAGATACGCGCGGCCATCGAGGGTGGCATCGTAAAGGTGAACCTGGCGACCGAGATCAAGGATAACTTCATGCGGGCACTGAAAAACGTACTCGCCGAAACAGACGAAATAGACCTCCGGAAGGTGTTCCCCGCCGCAATGGCACCGACAGTGGAGATGCTCGAAAGAAAGTACCGATTGATGCGAAGATAGCCACCTCCAAAACCGACAAATCGGACGGATGCGGCTTCGCAAAACCTAAAACCCGCAAAAATGAAAAAACTGTTACTGTTTGCCCTCACGGCGGCCATCGCGGCAGGATGCTGCGGACGGCGTGGAAGCACGGAAGAGAGTCCCGAGACCCTTCTCCTGAAAGATTTCGCTCCCGTGTCTGTCTTCAATATCGAACAGACAAAGGTCGATAAGGCGAAGTTTCCCGTAATCGACGCCCACTCCCACGACTATGCCGCCGACAAGGCGGAGATCGCCGCATGGGTCGAGGCGATGGATGCGGCAGGCGTGGAGGTGACACATCTTCTGAGTTGCAACTGGCTGGGACAGCCCCTCGACTCGATGATGGTGAAATATACCGACTACCCCGACCGGTTCCGCTTCTGGTGCAGTTTCGACTACACCGGTTTCGATCAGCCCGACTGGGAAGAGCGCGCACTCGCGTCGCTCCAAAAATATTACGACCTCGGCGTCGTGGGGGTCGGCGAAATGGGCGACAAGGGTTTCGGCGACCTGTACGGCCATCCCACCCCGGGAGAGGGAATACATCTCGACGACCCACGCCTGAAACCCCTTTTGGAGAGGTGCGGCCAGCTCGGTATGCCGATCAATATCCACATCGCCGAACCGATCTGGATGTACGAACCGGCCGACGCCTCGAACGACGGCATGATGAACGGCGCCGAATGGCATGTCGACACCACCGCGCACGATTGCCTGGGCTACGAAAGGCTGATACGTACGTTCGAAAGGGCCGTGGCGGCCACCCCCGGGACCAACTTCATCGCCTGCCACTACCTGAACATGACCCACGACCTGCCGCGCCTCGCGCAGATGCTCGACAAATATCCCAATATGTACGTCGACCTCGCTGCGAGGATCCCCGAATCGGCAACCATCCCACGTGCAATGCGCAAGTTCATCGTCAAATACGCCGACCGGATACTCTTCGGAACGGATGTCGGTATGCGGGTCTCGATGTACCGCAACCAATACCGCATACTCGAAACGGAGGACGAACACATCTACTTCCCCGACTTCAACAACTACGGATATATCTGGGCCTACAGCGGTTTCCACCTGCCCGACGATGTGCTCGAAAAAATATACAGGGGAAATGCACTTAAACTTTTTAGAAAATAGAACATCAATGAGGGGAGTGAATAAAATAGATTGGTTTTTTCATTTTTGGGTGGTGACAGTTGCCCTGCTGCTGACTTCGTGCGGCGGCAGGGTGCTGTCCGTTACCAACGGCGAGGTGAACATGACCATCGACGGCGCAATGCGCGTGAAGGTCTCTTCGCTCGATGCCGGCACCAAAGAATTCTACCGCGGACGGATCTCTTCCGACGCGCTTATGGCGGACGAATTTACCGCGTCCGACTTCCGGCTGAAAGACGTCTTCGAGGAGACGGAGGAGGGAAATAGAGTGTATCATTTGGTCGGCGTCTACGACAAGGACGGCTTTCAGATAGAGAAACATCAGAAAATAACCCTTCCGGCCGCTCATCCGGGAATGCTCCTCTTCGAGACGCGCTATGTGAACACAGGCGAGCGCGAAGCGACGCTGACAGGGTGGAAAAGCCACGAATTGAGGATCGCATCCGACTCTCCCGTATGGTCGTTCCAGCCCTCCTCGTCGAGCGAACGAGCCGACTGGATGCTCGAAGTGGCTCCGGGTTACTACAAGAAGAACTGGCTCGGCATGAATGACAGCGACTACGGCGGCGGGATGCCGATGGTCAATATGTGGCGCAGGGACGGAGGGGTCGCGACAGGCTTGACCGAAACGACGCTCAAAACCATCTCCATGCCCGTCCGGTGGAAAGAGGGCGAAGGTTACGCCTCGATAGCGTTGATGTACGAACTGCCCGAAAAGAAGAGCTTTGCTCCGGGAGACGCCATCGAGACCTACGATACTTTCGTGTGTGTACACAAAGGCGACTTCTACGAACCGCTCGACCGTTTCGCACGCGTCATGGAGGAGAAAGGGATGGAGTTCCCCGAATCGGTGCCCGAAGCCTACGAGGCCGTCTGGTGCGCGTGGGGCTACGAGAGGACATTCACCGCCGACGAGGTGATCGGCACTCTGCCCAAGGCGCGGGAACTCGGATTCAAATGGGTCGATGTCGACGACGGATACCAGATCGCCGAAGGGGACTGGGACATGAACGACCGTTTTCCGGGCGGCGACCGCGACATGAGGCGCATAACCGACGCCATACACGCCCACGGAATGAAAGCCAAACTGTGGTGGGCACCGCTCGCCGCCGATCCGGGTTCGCATCTTCAGAAGGAGCATCCCGAAATGATACTCGTGACCGAGAGCGGAGAGCCCGAAGAGATAACGTGGTGGGACAGTTGGTACCTCTCCCCTGTCAATCCTTTCACAAAGGAGTACACCGACCGGCTTCTCGAAAAGTTCTTCGTGACGTGGAACTTCGACGGGCTGAAACTCGACGGACAGCACCTCAACGGCTGTATGCCCGACTACAACGGGGCGAGCGGTCTCGAACACCCTGAACTGTCGATGGAGCTGATGCCGACATATTTCGAGAATATTTTCCATAAAGCCTCCGGTTATAAATCCCACTCGGTCGTTCAGTTCTGCCCCTGCGGATGCGCCTGCAACTTCTTTATGATACCTTTTATGAATCAGGCCGTGGCCTCCGACCCGACGTCGAGCAGGCAGATACGCATGAAACGGAAAGCCTACGGAGCGGTAAACACCTCGCTGGCCTACTACGCCGACCATATAGAGTTGAGCGACGGCGGGAACGACTTCGCAACCCAGATAGGCATCGGCGGGGTCGTCGGTTCGAAGTTCACATGGCCCGCGGCAAACCCCAACGTCGAAGGCGACGGTTATCTGCTTACCCCCGAAAAAGAGAAACTCTACAAAAAATGGGTCGGCATCTACAACGACAAAATGCTCTCGCGGGGCGACTACCTGAACCTCTACGACATAGCCTACGACAAGCCCGAAACACACGTCATAGGCAAGGACGGGAAGATGTACTACGCCTTCTACGCCGACGAGTGGAACGGCGGGGAGATAGAGTTGCGCGGCCTCGAAAACCGCCCCTACACCGTGCGGGAATACACCTCCGACGAGGGACGGGAGTACGAAATAGACGGCTCGAAACCCTTCATAACCCCCGTTTTCAACGGGAGCTACCTTATCGAAGTTTATTAACCATATATGAGTATTTAACCTAAATATCAAACCACAATGAATGTAAAACTACTTAAAAAAGGTGCATTTCTCTGCCTGGGATTCGTCTTTGCGGCAACCGCTCCGGCATTGTCCCAGAGTAATGTGTCAGGCAAGGTGACATCGGCCGAAAACGGAACTGCGCTCGCAGGGGTACAGGTGCTCGTCAAAGACTCCTCCGTTGGAAGCATTACCGATGCAGATGGTGCTTTCGTCCTGAGAGCCAACCCCTCCGATGTGCTCGAATTCCGCTATCTGGGATACGCGACACAGGAACAGACCGTCGGCGCGCGCGCCGTCGTCGACGTGCAAATGACAACGGACACCTACTTTATGGAAGATGTCGTGATAATGGGTTATTCGAGTACAAAAAAGGCCGAACTGACAAGCTCCATCGTCACGCTCAAAGCCGAGCAGTTGACCGATGTGACCGCCTCCGACGTGGGCAATATGCTTCAGGGTAAGGTGGCGGGACTTATGGTCTACAACGTCTCCGGACAGCCGGGCGAAGCGGCCAAGATGCGTATCCGCGGTATCGGCTCCCTGGGTGCAGGGGCAGCTCCCCTGTTCGTGGTGGACGGTATTCCGGGAGGTTCGTACAATCCCAACGACATCGAGACGCTGACGGTGCTTAAAGACGTCGGCGCAACGGCTATCTACGGAGCGGCGGGAGCCAACGGGGTAATCGTGATCACGACCAAAAAAGCCACCGCCAACCAGCCGGTCAAGATCGAATTCAAAGCCAACGGCGGGATCAAGGAGGCGCTCTTCGGACGTTTCAAACCGATGAACTCCGAGGAACATTACGCATTCCGCGAAGGGCTCTATTCGGCCGCTCTGATGGCGAGAAATTATCCCGAATGGCTTAAAGAAGAGGATTTTGACTGGATGGACGCCGGTTTCAATCTCGGTACCGTCCAAAACTATCACGCGGCTGTCTCCGGAGGAAGCGAGAAGATCAATTTCCGCATCAGCGCCGACCATTACAGGGAGAAAGGAACTCTGATCAATACCCGGTTCAACCGGTCGGCGGCAAGGGCCAACCTCAATGCCAAGCTCTTTAAGAACGTCGACATGAGCGTCAGGGTCGACTACTCGGAGGCAAACAGGGACACTCCGTACTGGACGCTGCTGGAGGGTCTGTACAGAAGTTCGCCGTGGGATAATCCCTACGATGCCGAGGGCAATCCCGTACTTATTACGAGCTCCACCCGTCCCGACCGCCCTGCGGCGGCCGATGGACGTCCCACGTTGAATAACAAATGGTGGGGTGATCCGAACCAGAACGGGAACGTTCTCCACAATGCCGAACACAACTACAACAAAGGAAAGGACAACAGTCTGATGGCGGACGTGGTGCTCAAATGGGAGATACTTCCGTGGCTCTCGATATCGACCACCAACCGCTTCAACCGCGGTATGTGGAACTCGTCCGGCTACTATGACCGCATCACCAAACCCGGCATCAACACCAGCGGGTCGATGGAGTATTCCGAAGGTTTCAATAGCAGTTTCCAGACCTCCAATCTGTTGAACGCAGGGCACACTTTCGGCAACCACACCCTGAGCGGGCTCTTAGGCTGGGAATGGGGCGAAGGCCGGTTCAACAATATAAACCTTGCCGGGATCGGAATGCCCACGGGTATGGATTCGTTCTCGTCTTCGACACCCTCCGCTGTCGGCGGCAGCCCGACAGGTACCCCCCATTGGGGCTGGTCGGCATTCGGACAGTTGCAGTACAACTACGGGAGCAGATATTTCGTGACGGCAATTTTCCGTGCCGACAACAGCTCCCGCTTCGCCCCGAAAAAACGCACCGGCTATTTCCCCGCTATTTCGGGAGCATGGATCATCAGCAACGAAAAATTCCTGCAAAACAACAGGGCCCTCACCTTCCTGAAACTGAGGGCGAGCTACGGCCAGACCGGCAACGACCAGATCGGCGATTTCAGGTATCTGGACGCATTCTCTCTCAAATATGACTATATGAGTGCGGTAGGGGCAACTCCCAACAGACTCCCTAATCCCTATTTGCAATGGGAGGTCGCTACCACGTTCGACGTCGGGCTCGACATCAACCTTTTCGACCGCGTGGAGATAAACCTCGACTATTATTTTCGTACCAATTCCGACCTGCTTATGGACAGGCCGAAGGCTCCGAGTTCGGGTTTCTTCAGCCAGTTGGAAAACGTAGGTGAAATGCAGAATACGGGAGTCGAATTACAGATAAATTCGACCAACATACGCACGAGGAGCTTCCGGTGGACGACCTCGTTCAACATCGCGTGGAACACCAACGAGATGATCAAACTCATCCCCACGGATGACAATCCCACAGGGGAATTCGTCAGGAAACTGGGTGCGCTGACCGACTCTCCGGGACAAAAGATCCAGAACGGGAGCAACATCTATTCCTGGTTCATGAGAGAGTGGTACGGCGTCGATCCTGCGACCGGCGCTCCGCAGTGGGTCGGTGCGGACGGAAATCCGACGAGCGTATACAACGACGCTCCGGAAAAAATACTCGGCACCGCTATGCCTTCGCTCTACGGCGGGTTACACAACTCTCTCACCTGGAAATGGCTGACGCTCGACTTTAACTTCTCGTTCAGCTACGGCAACAAGATATACAACTATGTCAGGACATACATGGATGCCGACGGTCTCGAATCCGTTCATAACCAGATCTCGCTGGACAACGGTCTGGGTTGGAGCCGCTGGCAACAGGAGGGAGACAAGGCAACGCACCCGAAACTCTCGACCAGATCCACCAACAGCAACAGTGCGTCGTCGCGCTATCTGGAAGACGCCAGCTATCTGCGCCTGAGAAACGTCACCCTCTCTTTCAACCTGCCGCAAAAGTGGCTCAACGCGATGAAGATGTCGTCGGCAAGGATATACGTTTCGGGCGACAACCTGTTCACCCTCTCAAAATTTTCGGGTATGGACCCCGAGATAAATCTCGATATCACGAGTTCGGCGGTTCCCGGCATATACCGCGAAACCCATCCCGTGGGCAGGGTGTACACCTTGGGTCTGGACTTTTCTTTCTGATGTTAAACGGATAAAAACGATTGTAAAATGAAAAAAATATTGATCTTAACGGCCGTCCTGTCGGCATTCGCATTCCAGTCTTGTCATCGCGAAGGTTTTCCCAGCGGCGAGATGACTTCGGAACAGTTGAAAAGTAATCCCGCGTCGGCCGAATACATGACCCTCGGCAACTACGCAATGTTCAAGGAGCCGATAGCCTATCTGAGCGAAGACGAAGATTGGCCGCTGGGCAAGAACACCTATATGCGCCAATTCTTCTTCATGACGGAGTTCCGCGGCGACAACATTAGCCTTAGCTACATCACTCCGGACGAGCTCGCCAAATCCGTGACCTATACCGATACTCCCGAGCTGATAAACTTATCCCATTTCTGGTTCGTATCGTATCGCATCATATTCGGTGCCAACGCGGTGATAGAGTCGCTGAGCGAAGGGGTGTCCAACGAACTCGACCACATGAAGGGCGAGAACTATTTCCTGAGAGCCGTCAGTCATCTGAATCTGGTGACCATGTACGCCAACCCTTACAGCCACGGCGCGAACAATCCGGGTGTGATCATTCGCACGAGCACCGACACGTCGGTCACCGAGCGGGCAACGGTCGGCAAGGTGTACGAACAGATCGAGGCCGACCTGCTGGAGGCCATCCGCCTGATGGGCAAGAGCTCCGCTCCGCGCATGGGCAATAACAAGGGCTTTGCCTCGAAAGCGGCCGCCCAGGGAGTATTGAGCCGTGTTCTGCTCCATATGGGACGCGACGCGGATGTGATAACCCTGGTCGACGAGATGCTCGCCGGAGCCGCTCCCTCTTCCAAATTACACGCCGATATTGCGGCCTACTATCCGAACACCCTCACCTCGGCCGAAACACTGTGGGCGATAGGTATGACCCTGGCGGATGTCGGCTCGGACGCAGGCGCTAAAATAGCCTCGATGTATTTCACCGACGAGAAAGGCAGAGGCTGGATTGCATATGGGCGGTCAGGCTAGCACCCAATTCCTTTGAGGAAAGGGGGTGGAGCCATGTCGATATATCAAATTTTAGATTTGGTATTGAACGCGATT
>QMCE01001909.1_pt1 | contig 11556 bp, 10 predicted proteins | sample 1821851 | NCBI WGS metagenome assembly QMCE01 (sample SAMN09453174, study PRJNA476694) | Termite gut metagenome, whole genome shotgun sequencing project. | isolation source: worker | host: Odontotermes sp. | place: South Africa:Pretoria | collected 2016-01-28
AACGACATCCACCTCGAAACTTCCTCTGCCTACGATATTCACATCATCAATTCGCTATACGAGGAGGGGATCATCGAGAAGAGCACATATATTATATGCAACGGCTTCAAGCGCCCGCAGTATGTCGAGAACATCGCCATGCTGGTCAACAGCGGATTCCAGAACACGATCCCCATCTTCGACAACAAGGAGGAGATAGACCTGTTCGACGGGGTGCTCGAAAAGAAATGCAAGATCGGCATCCGCATCGCCGCGGAAGAGGAACCCAAGTTCGATTTCTACACTTCGAGGCTCGGTATCCGCTACAACGACGTGCTCGATCTCTACAAGCAGAAGATCAAGTCGAGCAAAAAGTATGAGATGAAGATGCTCCACTTCTTCATCAACACCGGCATCAAGGACACCGCGTACTACTGGAACGAGTTGAACCGCTGCGTGAATCTCTACTGCGAGTTGAAAAAGATATGTCCCGAACTCGACTCGCTAAACATCGGCGGAGGCTTCCCGATCCGCACCTCGCTCGGCTTCGAGTTCGACTACGAGTATATGGCCGAGGAGATCGTCGCCCAGATCAAGAACATCTGCAACAGCCAGGGCATCGAAGAGCCTAACCTTTTCACCGAGTTCGGTTCGTTCACCGTGGGCGAGAGCGGGGCGGTACTCTACTCGATAGTGAACCAGAAGCAGCAGAACGACCGCGAGTTCTGGTACATGATAGACAGTTCGTTTATCACCACCCTGCCCGATACCTGGGGCATCCACCAGCGCTACATCATGCTGGCCATCAACAACTGGGACAAGGAGTATCAGAGGGTTTTCCTCGGCGGGCTGACCTGCGACAGCGAGGACTATTACAGCGGTGAGGCGCACACCAACGCCATCTTCCTGCCCAAACTGATCCAGAACGAGCCTCAGTATATCGGATTTTTCCACACCGGGGCGTATCAGGAGTCGCTGGGGGGCTTCGGCGGCATCCAGCACTGCCTAATTCCCGCACCGAAACACATCATCATCGACCGCGACAAGGGCGACACCGAATACTACACTCGCCTCTTCGCCAAAGAGCAGTCTTACCGCTCGATGATGAGAATTTTGGGGTATTAATAACTTTGGTTCAATGAGAACAATCGCATCGAAATTCGAGATTAACGGACAGGCGGAGAGTGTCGCGCCATTCGGAACAGGGCTTATCAACGACACTTACCGCGTCGTGACGGACAAAGCGGGGGAGGGGGCAACCGAGTATGTGCTGCAACGCATCAACCACGCCATTTTCCGCGACGTGGAACTGCTCCAAAACAACATCGAACGCATCACCGGCCATATCCGCGGGAAACTCGCGGCGAGTGGCGCCGAAGAGATCGAGCGCAAAACATTGAGGCTCGTTCCCGCGCGCGACGGCAAGCTCTACTATTTCGATGGCGAGAGCTACTGGCGCATGACGGTGCTGATCCCCGGTGCCCGTTCGTTCGAGCAGGTCACGCCCGAACTCGCTTACAGGACGGGACGCGCGTTCGGCGATTTCCAGGGTATGCTGGCCGACCTGCCGGGAGAGCCTCTCGGCGCGACCATCCCCGATTTCCACAATATAGAGTTTCGTCTGAAACAGTTGGATGACGCCATCCGCGAGGACAAGGCGGGACGGGTGGCCGAAATGCGAGAGGTGATAGACGAGATCACGAGCCGCGCCGACGAGATGTGCCTCGCCGAGAGGCTCAACCGAGAAGGAAAACTTCCGCGCCGCACCTCGCACTGCGACACAAAAGTGAACAACGTGCTTTTCGACAGCGCGACGGATGAGGTGCTCTGCGTGATAGACCTCGACACTACTATGCCCGGATTCGTGATGTCGGACTTCGGCGACTTTATCCGCACGGCGGGCAACACCGGCGACGAGGACGACCGCAACCTCGACCGCGTGGGGCTTAACATGGATATTTTCAAAGCCTTCGCCAAAGGGTATATGGAGACTGCAAGAGGGTTCCTGACCGACACGGAGGTCGAACTGTTGCCTTTCGGTGCGCGGCTGCTGACCTATATGCAGACGGTGAGGTTCCTGACCGATTATCTCAACGGCGACACCTATTACAAAATCTCGTCGCCCGACCACAATCGCGTGCGCACGCTGGCGCAACTCGCCCATCTGCGCAGCCTCGAAGCACACGAGGGCGAAATGAAAGAGTACATAAACTCCCTAAAATAGCAGCAATGAAAAGAATAATTTTACTGTCGTTGGCCTTCGCCGCACTCTTTGCGGGATGCGACACAAAAACCGGGCTCATCCGAACCGAGATTCCCGTCCGTCCTGCGGGACAGACCGACCTGGTCGGTTTCGCGGTCGATCCCATCCCCGTTGTCCGTGTCGGTTTTATCGGCCTCGGAATGAGGGGGCCGGGTGCGGTGGAGCGTTTCACCAACATCGAAGGGGTCGCAATAAAGGCCCTGTGTGACATGGAGCAGTATAACCTCGATCGCGCGCAGGAGATCCTCGCCAAGGCGGAATTTCCGAAAGCCGACGAATATATCGGCGACGCCGAGGCGTGGAAAAAGTTATGCGACCGCGATGACATAGACCTTGTGTATATCTGCACCCCGTGGCAGTTGCATACCCCGATGGCCGTTTACGCTATGGAACAGGGACGGCACGTCGCCATCGAAGTCCCGGCGGCAATGACGCTCGATGAATGTTGGGCGCTGGTGGATACCGCCGAAAAGACGCGCCGCCACTGCATGATGCTCGAAAATTGCTGCTACGACTTCTTCGAGATGGCCACACTGAACATGGCGCAACAGGGCGTTTTCGGTGACATAGTACACGTCGAGGGAGCTTACCTGCACGACCTGCGCCGCTTGAGCTTCAACGAACGCCTCACGGAAGGCTCGTCCTATCAACCCGGAGTCGGGATGGGCCCCGACGACCAGCAACGTAATCTTCCGGGGGTTTCGGGCTACTACGAAAAATGGAGGCTCGAATACAACGCCGTCCACACCGGCAATCCATATCCCACCCACGGCTTGGGGCCTGTGGCGCAGATACTCGGCATCCACCGCGGCGACAAGATGAACTATCTGGTGTCGCTGTCGAGCGCCCAGAAAGGTATGACGGCATACGCAAAAGAGCGTTTCGGTGAGGATTCTCCCGAAGCCAAACGCGAATACAAGTTGGGCGACATGAACACGACCCTGATCTACACCGAAAAGGGACGTTCGATGATGATCCAGCACGATGTCACCTCGCCGCGTCCGTACAGCCGCCTGCACACGGTGAGCGGCACGAAAGGTTTTGCGCAGAAATATCCGGTCGAAAGCATCGCCCTCGAGCCCGATGCCCATAGCCCCATGTCGGCCGAGGCGCTTGCAGCGTTCCTTGCCGAGTGGGCGCACCCCATCACCAAAGAGGTGGGCGAAAAGGCGCGCCGCGTGGGCGGTCACGGCGGTATGGACTTCATCATGGATTACCGCCTGGTCTACTGCTTGCAAAACGGCTTGCCGCTCGACCAGGATGTATACGACGCCGCCGAGTGGTCGTGCATCGTGCCGTTGAGCGAACTCTCTGTCGAGAACGGCAGCATCCCTGTCGAAGTCCCCGACTTCACCCGCGGAGCTTGGAACAAGGTACAGGGCTTGCAGTTCGGCAAACACAAATAAATTTGCATTTGCGCTCACCTTGTACTATCTTTGCAGATACAAAACCACTTAACTGTAAAATGATATGAAGACATTAGTAGAAAAGATCAACGAAAAGATCGACGCATTCCAGATGAATGCAACCAGCCACATCGACAAGGCGAACAAAGCCGCCGGAACCCGTGCCCGCAAAGCATCGCTCGAACTCGAGAAGATGCTGAAAGAATTCCGCAAAAAATCGCTGGAAACACAGAATAAGGTAAGTTAACAAACACGCAGACAAGACAGAGGCGCACCGTTCAATTTCGGTGCGCCTCTGTTATTTCGATTATCCCGAACTCAGGCTTGTTTTGTACTCTCCGATAAAAAAAATGATTTTTTATTGTCCCGGGCTTGCGTATGTTAAAAATTACCTATATCTTTGTCGAAAATTTAACAAGCACAGATGTTTATTCGCAGAAATAATTTTTGGTGGTGGCACTCGCAATTTTCCGGATTCGTGAAGTGCTGATGCCGTATATTTATATGTAGTAAATTACAGAAGGGCTGTCGGATTCACGACAGCCCTTTTTCTTTTTGCACCGGCAGGAAACTTTTTCGCACAATTTCAAACGCTAAAAAATATGAACCACAACATCGACAAGGAAGGTTATTACGGAGAATTCGGGGGAGCCTATATCCCCGAAATACTCTACGCCAACGTGGAGCGGCTCAGAGACGCCTATTTGCGCGTGATGGACGAACCGGAGTTCCGGCGTGAGTTCGAAGCACTGCTCAACGACTATGTCGGGCGTCCCTCGCCGCTCTATCTCGCCGAGCGGCTCTCCGAAAATTATGGAGCGCGCATCTACCTCAAACGCGAAGACCTCAACCACACCGGCGCGCACAAGATAAACAACACCGTGGGGCAGATCCTCCTCGCCCGTCGGATGGGTGCCACGCGCATAATTGCCGAAACGGGCGCCGGACAGCACGGGGTGGCCACGGCGACGGTGTGCGCACTCAAAGGGATGAAGTGTGTTGTCTACATGGGCGCCACCGACATCGCGCGGCAATCCTTGAACGTGCGCAAGATGGAGATGCTGGGTGCCGAGGTGCGTCCCGTCGAGAGCGGCAACAAAACCCTGAAAGACGCCACCAACGAGGCGATACGCGACTGGTGTTCCAATCCAGGCGACACCCATTATATAATTGGTTCGACCGTCGGGCCCCACCCCTATCCCGACATGGTTGCGAGGTTTCAGTCGGTCATCAGCACCGAGATAAAAAAGCAACTCGCCGAAAAAGAGGGTCGCGACTATCCGGACTACCTCGTTGCCTGTGTGGGCGGAGGAAGCAACGCCGCGGGGACTTTCTACCACTACCTCGACGATGAACGTGTGAAGCTTGTCGCCGCCGAAGCCGCCGGGCAGGGCATCAACAGCGGAAAGTCGGCCGCCACGATACATCTGGGCAAAAGGGGCATCATACACGGCAGCCGCACCCTCGTCATGCAGACCGAAGACGGGCAGATAGTGGAGCCATATTCGGTGTCGGCGGGACTCGATTATCCCGGTATAGGACCTCTGCACGCCTCGCTCGCAACGACGGGGCGCGCGCGCGTTCTCGCCGTCACGGATGACGAGGCTCTCTCCGCCGCGCTCGAACTCACGCGCCTCGAAGGGATAATCCCCGCTCTCGAATCGGCACACGCTTTGGGAGCTCTCCCGAAGATCGGCTTCGCTCCCTCCGACGTGGTAGTGCTCACCCTCTCTGGACGCGGGGACAAAGACATGGATACTTATATAGAAAAACTTTAATCCGAGCGTCATTGCGAAGGGCATAGCCCGAAGCAATCCAGTCCATTTTTCTGGATTGCTTCGCCCTGACGGTCTCGCAATGACGCTCTGAACATCAAAAACATAAAAACATTAAGGATATGAAAACAGTTTTGACAGTAAAAACACACCGCCTCCTCGCCGATTTGCAAACTCCGGTGGGCATCTATCTCAAAATAAGGGATATGTTTACCACGTCGGCACTTCTCGAAAGCTCCGACTACCACTCCTCCGACAACAGTTTCTCTTTCATCGGCGTCGAACCGATAGCCCGTTTCACGGTGCAGGACGGCGTGGCGACGATGCTCCGTCCCGACGGCGACACTTCCACCCGCAAAATAGGGAAACCCGACTCGCTGGCTGACATTCTGAACGATTTCATAAGCAGCTTCGAGGTAGAAGGCGACAAGGGAGTGGGCAACGGCTTTTTCGGATATACGTCCTACGATGCGGTGGAGTATTTCGAAAACGTGAAGATAGCCCCCGGCACCGACGGACGGACAAACAAAATCCCGCGTGCGGTTTACGTTCTCTACAAATTCGTAGTGGCGATAAACCATCACAGCGACGAACTCACCATCACCGAGAATATCCTGCAGGACGAGGAGAGCCGCGCCGGAGAGCTTATCTCGGTTATCGACAGCCGGAACTTCCCTGCTTATGATTTCCGGACTTGCGGCGAGGCCGTCTCGCGTACCTCCGACGAGAAGTTCATGGCGATGGTCGCGCGCGGCATCGAATGCTGCAAAAGCGGCGAAGTGTCGCAGATTGTCCTCTCGCGCCGCTTCGAGCAACCGTTCACCGGCGACGACTTCAAGGTCTACCGTGCGTTACGCTCCATTAATCCCTCGCCCTATCTGTTCTACTTCGATTTCGGCTCATACCGCATATTCGGCTCGTCGCCCGAAACACACCTCAAAATAGAGGGTGACACCGCCACCATCGACCCCATCGCCGGAACTTTCCGCCGCACGGGCGACGACCGCAGCGACGCCGAACTCGCCCGGAAACTGAGGGAAGACCCCAAGGAGAATGTAGAACACGATATGCTTGTCGAGCTGGCGCAGGCCGAGCTTGGCTGTAACGCCGTCTCGGTGCGCATAAAACGCTACAAACAGGTGCAGTTCTACTCGCACGTCATCCATCTGGTGTCGAGGGTGTGCGGAGAGATCGCACCCGAAACCAACCGTATGAAGGTCTTTGCCGACACATTCCCCGCGGGTACCGTCTCGGGTGCGCCAAAAACACACGCCCTGCAACTGATCGACGAGATAGAGGGGGCACCGCGCGGGATCTACGGAGGATGTATCGGCCACATGGGTTTCGACGGCAACCTCAACCAGGCCATCACCATCCGCTCGTTCGTCAGCACCGGAGGAGTGCTTTACTCGCAAGCCGGCGCGGGAATAGTCGCCCAAAGCGACCCACAGCGCGAACTCGAAGAGGTCAACAACAAACTCTCGGCGCTGGGCAAGGCGGTGGAAATCGCGAACGAATTGAAATATTAGGAGCCATGAAAGAGATATTGTACAAACTTTTCGAGCATCAGAACCTCGACCGCGAGGAGGCGCGCCGGGTACTGGTGCGCATGGCGCACGGAGAATTCAACGCTTCTCAGATGGCAGCGCTTATAACGGTCTATCTTATGCGCAGCATCACCGTCGACGAGTTGGCGGGTTTTCGCGACGCGCTCCACGAAATGCGCGTAGCGATCGACCTGTCGGAATACGACCCAATAGACATTGTGGGGACCGGAGGAGACGGCAAGAACACCTTCAACATCTCCACGGCGGCCTGTTTTGCCGTTGCAGGCGCGGGTTTTCCCGTAGTCAAACACGGCAACTACGGATCGAGCTCGGTGAGCGGTGCCTCCAACGTGCTGGAACAACACGGGGTGCGATTTTCCGCCGACACAGGCTCCATGCGCCGCTCGCTCGACGAATGCGGGATAGCCTATCTGCATGCACCGCTGTTCAACCCGGCGCTGAAAGCGGTCGCCCCGGTAAGAAAAGAGCTGGGTGTACGAACCTTTTTCAATATGTTGGGACCGCTGGCCAATCCAGTGGAGCCGAGGCGGCAAATGCTGGGGGTTTACAATCTCAAACTGGCGCGTATGTACCACTATCTCTATCAGCAGAGCGGCATTGAATTCGCCGTCGCAACCTCGCTCGACGGGTACGATGAAATTTCGCTCACCTCGGAATTCAAGGTCTTTACTCCGGATGGAGAGGCCATCTATACCCCGGAGGAGTTGGGCTTTGCCCGTGCGGGTCAGAGCGAACTTTACGGCGGAGAGACGGTGAACGAAGCGGCCGCTGTCTTCGACGCCGTGCTTGCGGGTTCGGCCATCCCTGCCCAAGTGAACTGTGTCGTGGCCAATGCTGCCTTCGCGATCCGCACCGCCGCCCCCGAAATGCCACTCGCCGATGCCGTGACTGCGGCGCGGGAATCCATCGAAAGCGGACGGGCGCTGACGGCATTCCGAACATTTGTGGAACTGAACTCGTAGAATGCCATGAACATACTCGACAGAATACTGGAAACAAAACGTGCGGAAGTGGCCGTTGCCAGGAGCGTGCGCGGCTTCGACGAGATTTTTGCCGAAGCAAAGGCCGTCGAAAGGCGGGTGGTCTCATTCTCGGGAGCGTTGTTTGCCTCACCCACCGGCATTATCGCCGAATTTAAACGCCGCTCCCCCTCCAAAGGGTTTATAAACGAGGATGCGGATGTGGCCGGAGTTGTCGGCGGTTACGCGGCGGCGGGTGCGGCGGCCATCTCGGTGCTTACCGACATGGAGTACTTTGCCGGCTCTTTGGATGATTTAAGGAGGGCGCGGCAGATTGTGGCCGATGTGCCTCTACTGAGAAAAGATTTCATCGTCGACGAGTACCAGATATGCGAGGCGTGCCTGGCGGGAGCAGACGCGGTACTGCTCATCGCCGCCGCATTAAGCACGGAGCGTTGTGCGGAACTCGCCTCGTTCGCCGCCTCGCTCGGCTTGGAGGTGTTGCTCGAACTCCACAATGAATCCGAACTCGGCCACATCTGCGACAATGTCAGCGTGGTGGGAATTAACAATCGCGACCTTGCAACTTTCGTTACGGACACGGCTGTCTCCGAACGCATGGCCGGACTTCTGCCCTCCGGCATTGTACGCATTTCCGAAAGCGGAATATCTTCGCCCGAATCGGTGTTGCGACTGCGGAAGCATGGATTCGGAGGGTTCCTGATGGGCGAAAATTTCATGCGCCGACCCGACCCCGCCGCCGCGCTCTTAGAGTTCTTAAAAGAGCTTGCGCCATGATGATAAAAGTGTGCGGAATGCGCGAGCCGCAAAACATCGAGGCCGTCGCCCGCCTCGCGCCCGACATGGTGGGTTTCATATTCTACGAATGCTCGCCGAGATACGCGGGCGGCCTGCCCACTGACGCGCTCGACACCATGCTTCCGGCCACTCGGCGGGTAGGTGTTTTCGTCGACGTGTCGCAGGATTATATTTTGGAAACGGTGCGAAAGTACAGGCTCGATTTCGTGCAGTTGCACGGCGCGGAGACGCCCGAAATGTGCGCCCGGTTGAAAAAGGCCGGTCATGGTGTGATCAAGGCTTTCGGCGTGGCCTCCCGCGAAGATGTGGAACACGCCACCACCTACGAAGGTGTGTGCGACTACTTTCTGTTCGACACCCGAAGCGCGGCACACGGCGGGACGGGACGCCCCTTCGACCACTCGTTGCTCAATGCTTACACCGGCCGCACGCCATATCTGTTGAGCGGAGGGCTCGCCTCCGAAGACGCGCCCCGCCTTGCCTCGCCAAAAAATCCGCTTTGTGCAGGATTCGACATCAACAGCCGCTTCGAAACGGCACCGGGCATCAAAGACCCCGAAGCGATAAAAATATTTATGGAGACTATCAAAAATCAAAGACAATGAACAGAATAGACAGACTTTTCATGGAGAAACCGGGCGGCGTGCTTTCGGTCTATTTCACCGCCGGATACCCCTCGTTCGAAGATACCGTCCCCACCATCCTCGCCCTTGCCGGCCGCGGGGTGGATATGCTCGAAATAGGCATACCGTTCTCCGATCCGATGGCCGACGGCCCCGTCATCCAACACAGCGGCACGGTGGCGCTCGAAGGCGGAATGACGCTCCGTAAACTCTTTGCTCAACTTGCAGGAATACGCTCGCAGGTGGACATTCCGCTCGTGATGATGGGCTACCTCAACCCCGTGATGCAGTACGGTATCGAGGCTTTTTGCGCTTCCTGCGCCGACGTGGGCATCGACGGAATAATTATTCCCGACTTGCCTTTCGCCGACTATCTTCGTAACTTCAAACCTCTCGCCGAACGCTATGGCCTGCACTGCATCAACCTCATCACGCCCGAAACCTCCGAAGAGCGCATACGGCTTATCGACGCCAACACTTCAGGATTTATCTACATGGTTTCGACCGCATCGACCACGGGCGCAAGGGATAGTTTCGACGAACGCACACTCGAATATTTCCGCCGCATCGACGCAATGGGACTACGTAATCCGCGCATGATAGGTTTCGGGATATCGAACCGTGCGACTTTCGAAGCGGCAGTGGGTAACGCTGCCGGAGGCATAATCGGCAGTGCGTTTATCCGCCTGCTGGGTGAGAGCGACTCCATCTCCGAAGCCGTGGACAGGCTCATCGAAAAGATCCGATAGTAGATTTATAAAAAGTACGCATCCTTTTCAGATTAGTCGCCGAAAAGGACACGAAAAAGCGGGAACGGGAGATTTCAAACAATCTCTAAATCTTTGGCTTGCGTTTTCGCGGTGTGTTGTCTGCCATCCATGCCCTCAGCGCTTCGACCTCGAACAACAGTTTTCTCCCCTGTCTTATGAAAGGGATTTTGTTCGTGGAAGTTAGTTTATAGATCGTCAGTTTTGTCCTGCCGATCATTTCGACGGCAGTTTCGATGTCGACCAGTCCGTTATCTGCCACAGCAGGTTTGGAATCGACAGCCACAGGCATATCTGCATCAGACTCGACGCTTCTTTCCTTGGACGCCTCATCTATCGCCGCTTTCCAAGCAGATTGATTCATAAAGCAACGAACCACATCGTCCTCATAATAGAACGTCCTGCGCCCTTCGGTGTGTGAGAGCAACACACCCGAAACCTCCAGTTCGCTGAGCATTTTTGGACGGATTTTAAGCATCCTTAAAACCGTCTTTTTGTCCATTGTGGCACGGTCGGGAGAGAGCAGTTGCTCGATCTTGTCGAGTCTTCTCTCCATTACCGTTACACGCCCGATGAGTTCGGGGAGAGCCGTGTGGTCCGATCCTTCAGTCGTGAGGATTTCCAATATCTTCTCGACTGCTGCCGGCAGGTTGTCAAACGATACTTTCTTGGCCATAATCTTGTTAATTAGTTATATTGGCGCAAAGATAGCAAATAAAACGGACAGTATCAACAAAGAGATTAACAAGGGGTTGGCTATGATCTGCAATGAGTTGGAGGGGTCCGGCTTATAAATTGGGTGTAAATAAGGTTCAAGACAACTTTAGAGATAAACCACTAAAGTTGTCTTGAACCAAACTAAATTAGAAAATGAAAGCGCTAATCGAAAAAAAGTTAGAACCGTTGAAAACGGATACGCTTTTCCGTGTTTTCCACCCATAACGCAAAACAGAAGTGCATTGGCTCGGCGAAAAGGACATACTCTTCCAATGGCGGTGGTCCGCAACTCCTGTTACCTATGGGGTATGTCTTGTGATCTATGTTCCACACCACACTTTCGGTACGTTTCAGTTGGCTCGTGTCGGTCGCATTCGACAGGTTGTCGAGAGAGAAGTGCATCGCGCTCGATTCGATGTACGGTATGCCCTCTACCAAAAGGCCGGTACCGTCATCATCTGTAAGGCTGACCCACGAACAGCGATACTTGTTGCCGTTCTCCTGCGGATAGGGGTGGTCGGTGAATTGCTCGTCGACACTTCCGGAGTATTTGCCCAGACGCGCTCCCGAATGGCGGTCGTTGTAGGTGTCGTAAGGACCATAGCCATACCACGAGAATACCTCGTTGCCCGGCTTGGCGGTCATAGTGTAGCCTACGCACGGAAAACTTATGATATCTC
>QMCE01011450.1_pt1 | contig 11556 bp, 11 predicted proteins | sample 1821851 | NCBI WGS metagenome assembly QMCE01 (sample SAMN09453174, study PRJNA476694) | Termite gut metagenome, whole genome shotgun sequencing project. | isolation source: worker | host: Odontotermes sp. | place: South Africa:Pretoria | collected 2016-01-28
GTCACGGCGCCGCCCAGCCTCGTCACCAGCTTCACCATCGCGCCGGCCGTGCCGCCCGTGCCCAGAAGGTCGTCCACGACCAGAACCTTCTCCCCCTTCCGGACCGCGTCCTCGTGGATGTGGAGGACGGCTGTGCCGTATTCGAGCTCGTATTCCTCGTGAATGGTGCGCCAGGGGAGCTTTCCCGGCTTCCTGATGGGGACGATGCCCCAGTCCAGCTTGTAGCCGATGGCTGCGGCGAACATGAAGCCCCGCGCCTCGGCGGCGCAGACCTTTGTCGCGCCGGTGTTTTTGAACGCGTCGCAGAACCAGTCCACAGCATATTTGAACGCCTTCGGGTCTTCGAGAACAGGCGTGATGTCCTTGAAGATGATTCCCGGCTTGGGGAAGTCGGGGATGGAGCGGATGATTTTTTCAATGTCCATGGTTTCTCCATAAGGACAACGGCCCGGCCGGCGACGGCGGCATACGAAAAAAGTGGAAATGCCGAACACACGTATTTATAGACATTCGTCCAACGCCTGCCAAGCACAAAACAACCATATGCGTCCGCCCCCCCCTCTCAAAAAAAAATCCCGCCCGGCAAAGGGCGGGAGAGAGCGTCTGCTGCGCGCAGCCGTTTCGTCAGCGCAGGATCGCGATGGCCTGCGGGCGTTTGATGCGGGGGACGAGGGTTTCCATGACGCGGAAGACGTGATCCAGCTTTTCATTGCCCATGTACGCCGTGATCATGTCCTGGCCGATGACCAGATCGATGTTCTGCGGCTCGCAGCAGATCAGGCACGCGGTGTTTTTCTGCAATCCGGAGGAGTGGAACACCTTCCCCGCGAGGCTCCGCACGCGGTCGATCTCCATCAGCCCGGTCCCCTGCTGGATGCGGTGCAGCTTGGCATGGAGATCGGTCGACATCACCAGGGCGCGTTCGCCGGAATTGCCCTTGTCGATCAGCGTCTCGATCGCCTTCGCCACATCCGCCACCGCGTTTTCGCCCTTGCTCCAGTCGGAAATGGCGATCCTGTTCGTTCCCTTCGCGGTGAAGACGCCGTCTATCCCCAGCTTGGCGTCTCCGTGGAAAATGATGTCGTCCTCGCGTCCGGCCGCGAGGGCGGCCGCGTCGCGGGCAGCCTGCACGCCTGCGCCGCGCTCGTTTTCAATGTCGCGCCAGGAGATCATGAAATCGGCGTACAGCGCGGCCAGTTCGACGAATTTCCTGCCGCCCACCCCGATCGCCCCGCCGTCCTCCCTGCCCCAGAAATCGGCTCTGGCGGCTGCCGCGGTTTCCGTCCTGTCCAAATGGACGTTCTGCGCATGCGCCCCGACGATCCTGACGTCGAGAAACCGCCGCCCGATCAGCCTGCCGGACGCTTCGGAGACGACCGCCCTGTCTATCTGTTCCCATTGCCCCCCGGTGAGGGGAGCGCTGTCGCGCATAAGATACCGCATGGTTGCGTTCCTCCGGAAAAGATTATTTAGAGCCTATCCCAGTAGGTCTCGCGGGTGCTTTCCGCCGTCGGCACTCAATCTTGCCCGGCGACGCTTCGCACCTATGCAATAACATAGCTTTGTCGCGTCGCCGGGCAATCTTGAGCACCGACGACGGAAATCACCTCACGATGCCTACTGGGACAGGCTGAACCGGGCTCCGGGGCCGCGCCGCGCGAAATTCCCAGGCTCTCCATCATTTCCGCAACCTCGGTCTCGCCGCCCGCCAGATGATCGGCTTCCTTCGGATCAAGGTGTTTGAGAAGGGCGTAGAGTTCGCCGACGTGGACGCGCTCCTCGTCCCGGATGTCGGCGAGGACGGCCTTGACGACAGGATCGTCGGCGGCGGCCGCATGGGCGTCGTAAAGGAAAATCGCCTCCAGCTCGCCTATGATGTCTGTGCGGATTGCCTGAATCAGATCGTATCGGGTGAGCTTTTGTCCGGAGAGATTTGCCGCGAAGGGATTGGGCATGTTCGGCATGGCAGTGGCCTTTCAAAAAATGATGGACGAAAAAGGCGGACGCGCTCCATCGCGCCGCATCGCCGCGACAGGGCGCAGTATATCAGACAATGGCGCGTTAATGCAAAAATCATTCGCGTACATCCGCTTTTTTCTCACTGCGCGGCCGGCGCCTTCCCCACATACACCAGACTTCCTATCGCCGCGGTGAGGGGCGCGACGAGGACGAGGCCGAAGCTGCCCGCGAGGGTGTGGAGAATTTCGGAGGAGACGTAGGTGATGTTGAGGATGTTCGGCGTCGGCACGCCCTGCCCCATGAACAGCATCAGCATGGTGAGGTAGCCGCCGGAATAGGCGAGGATGAGCGTCGTCGTCATGCTGCCGATGACGGCGCGGCCGACCATCAGACCCGATTTGAGCAGCCCCAGCCGGCTGACCGCCGGGTTGTGGGCAACCACTTCGCGCATGGCGGCGGAAATGTCGATGGCCAGGTCCATCGCAGCCCCGGACGCGGACAGGAAAATGCCGGCGAGGAATATGCGCGTCAGGTTGAGCGAGCCGAATCCGGCGAAGAGGAGGGTTTCGGAAAACGGCCGCACCGCGCCGTTCACCTTGAGCGGCTCAGCGAACGACAGCGCGAGGACGCAGGTGACGGCGAGGCCGATCACCGCGCCCAGAAACGCCACCAGCCCCTTTTTGTTGATCCCCGCCACGAGGAAGATGATGACCGCCGTGAGCACCGTGGTGACGGCGAAGGCGACCGCTATGGGGTCGTGCCCCTTGAGGAGGGACGGCACAATCACCTTCCAGATGCACAGCCCCGTGAAGGCGAAGGACAGCACCGCCTGGCAGCCTGTGAAGCCGCCGTACAGGACGAGGAAGAGGACGAACATCCCGAGCAGAACCCATTCGGCCCGCAGACGGTAATGATCGGCCGCGTTCGCCCAGACTATTTTCCCCGCTTCGACAGACACGTCCATGAGAGCGCGGTCGCCGGGGATGAATTCCTTGTCCAGCTCCAGTTTGCCCAGAAAATTGTTGTGCGCTGTGACGGTCTCGCCCTTGAACGGGCCTTCAAGCAATTCAACCGTGAGTATCTGGCCGCCGACGCGGACCAGGCCGTGGTTCGTCATGAGGGAATTGTCGACCGAGGCGATCCGGCCCTCGACTTTCAGGGAATCCGCCGGCAGGCGGTCCTCGAAGCCGTTCGGCATGAACCAGAGGATCAGGCAGAGGACGATGATGACGGCGGAGAAAACCGCGTCCTTCCGGCTTGCGCCGTAGAGGAAGAAACCGGCGAGTGCGCGCAGCATGGTTGCGTCCTGAAAATTTTCAAAAACGGGGACGCGATGGCTCGCGTCCCCTGCTGATGAATGTGCTCCGTTTCACTGCTCAATACGCGATGGCGACGACCTTCTTGAAGATGTCGGTGTTGTCGTAATGGCCCATGAACGACTCCGCGCCGACGCCGATCGCCGAGACAGGCGTGGGGAGGCCCGTGTGGGAGAAGGTCGTCCAGCCGATGCCGGCCTTGTTGTTCAGAATCTGGGTCATGGCGACGGTGAGGGGCTCGTAGGAGCCGTAATTCGCGTAGTAGAAATCGTCGCCCGGCCGCTCCTTCGAGGGAGTCCAGCTCATGGCGATCGCCTTTTTGATCTTCTCCACCTCGTAGGGCTGGAGGGCGTATTTGAGCTTGTCGATCGCGACGACGTCTCCGGAGGCCGCCGCCTTCTGCATCGCGTCCATGTCGTCCTGCGAATACAGCTGGAGGCCGAAGAATTCGCGGACGGCGGGGAGAACGTCGTCGACCCCGGCGTTGGGATAGTTCTTCCTGAGCTCGGAGACGACCTTGTTGAACGAGAGGTACGAGCCCTTCTGGTTGTTGATCCTGTCGAGGAAGGTGTCGTAGCGCGTCCCGGCGAAGCCGACCGTCATGCCGCCTGTCTCGTGGTCGCCGGTGACGACGATGAGGGTGTCGTCCGGGTGTTGGCGGTAGAACTCGTGGGCGACGGCGACAGCCTCGTCGAAGGCGAGGACGTCCAGAATGGCGGCGATGGCGTCGTTGGCGTGGCAGGCCCAGTCGACCTTGCCGCCCTCGGTCATGAGGAAGAAGCCTTCGTCGTTGTCGAGAAGCTCGATGCCCTTCTTCACGAATTCGGCGAGGGTGATTTCGCCGTTGCCGCGATCCAGCGCGTAGGGCAGGGCGTCGTCCGCGTCGAGGACGGGATTGATGGCGAGGGCCTTGCCGTCGTAGCGGGAGAGCGCGTCGAAGCCGGCGCGGGTATTGGTGATTTTGTAGCCGCCTTCGCGGAAGACGTCGAAGACGTCCTTCTGATCGCCTTTCGCGCCCCTGGGCTGCTTGAAGCTGCCGCCGGCGAAGTAGTCGAAGCCCGTCTCCGGAGCCTGAAGCGAGATTTCATAATAGCTGTTCCGGCTGGGCTGGCAGGCGTAGAACGAGGCGGGCGTGGCGTGATCGAGGGAGACGGAGGTGACGATGCCGACCTTTTTGCCCCGCGCCTTGGCGATTTTCGCCATGGAGGTGAAGCGCACCTTCGCGTCCGCGTCCATGCCGACGACGCCGTCGCGGGTCTTGTTCCCCGTCGCGATCGCCGTGCCGGACGAGGAGGAGTCGGTGATGAGGGAGTTCGCGGAATAGGTGGTGCTGATTCCCTGAGCGGGGAAGGTGTTCATGACGAGGCGCTTTGTCGCGGGCTTGAAGGTGGTGATGCCGGTGTCTTTCGAAATCTTCTTCTGCGCGCGGAGGATCGCGGGCTCGACGTCCGGCGCGGCGGCCCTGCTGGCCTGGTAGAATTCGGCCGCGTTCCGCTGCGGGAACGAGGTGCCGTCGCCGATGAAGACGAAGACGTATTTGGGCTGTTTGACAGCGTCCTGCGCCGGAACGCTTCCGGTCTGGGCGAGGGCGGCGGCGAACGCGAACAGCGCGGCAAGGGCTATCTTTCGCATTGCATTCTCCTCCTGTCGGCGGCGAACGCGAACAGCGCGGCAAGGGCTATCTTTCGCATTGCATTCTCCTCCTGTAGAAGATGGGAAAGGGTTGTGGCGTGTATTGCAGTGACGATTAGAGCCTGTTGCTGAATTCGCTTTGGGTCGATTTTTCGCCCGTTTTGCGCTGTGCTTCGCCCGCTTTTCTCGACAATGTTGACACATTGCCTTCGAAAATCGGACTCGCCCAGCACAAAACGAGCGAAAAATCGACCCAAAGCGAATTCAGCAACAGGCTCTTATATCAGGAATGCTTCGGGAGGTCAAGAAACGCTTTCATCGCCGCGTCCACGGAATCCGGGGCGGGGTTCTCGAAGAACAGTCTCTGGACATGGGCGATGAAAGAACATAGAGTGGACTCCGGCAGGCCGTTCCGGAGCCGAATACAGCGGTTTAAATCGCTCTAGGCGCTATGCGGGGGAAGTCCCGGCGGAACAGAACACTTTCAAGACGGAGCCGGTCGATTGTGCGTACAATGATTCTGCCGGAGCGGGCGCGCATCCTCATCGTGCGCCTCTCCGCGATAGGCGATACGATCCAGACGCTGCCGCTGGCTGCTGCGCTCAAAAAGGCGTATCCGGACTGCTTCGTCGGGTGGGTCGTCGAAACGCCGTCCGCGCCCCTCATCGCCGGCAATCCGGCGATCGACTGGCACTATACGCTCCCCAAAGGCTGGCTCAAGTCGTGGTCGGCCGTCTCCGGGCTGCGCCGCGCCCTGGGCGGGCAACGCTTCGACATCGCCCTCGACCCGCAGGGATTGACGAAAAGCGCCGTCGCCGCGCTCCTGTCGGGAGCGCGGCTGCGCATAGGATTCCGGCGCGGCGAAGCGCGCGAGATCGCGCCGCTGCTCGACAACCGCCTTGTCGCGCCGCGCGGCAGGCATGTGGTCGACATGACGCTCTCGCTCTTGGACGGCCTCGGCCTCCAGCCTCCCGGACGGCCCGAGTTCGCCTTTCCCCCCTGTTCTCCCGAGGAAAAAAGACGCATCGACGCGGCGATCGGGGCGGCCGGATGCGCACACGGCTGCATCCTCTTCGGCCCGTGGGCCATGAATGCGTCCAAATGCTGGCCGATGCACCGCTACGCCGAACTCGCGGAACGGCTGCGCGGGAAAACAGGCTGCTGCGCGCTGGCTCTCGGGCATGGCGAAAAAGAACGGGCGGCTGTCGCGGAAGCGGCGGCGAAGTCGAACGGCGCACTGAAGCCGGCTCCGGAGCTGTCGCTCCCCGGCGTGGCGGAGCTGGAGCGCCGCGCGAAGCTGTTTGTCGGCGGCGATTCCTTTCCGTTGCACATGGCGTATGGGGCAGGGTGCCCTGCCGTGGGCTTGTTCGCGGTCAGCGATCCGGAGCGCGTCGGCCCGCTTGGCGACCGCGCCCTGGCTGTGTATGAAAAACTGACCCTGACTTCGTCGAGCCGGGAGCGGCAGCGGCTCGACCAGACCAACATGCTGGCGCTCGGCGTCGACAGGGTGGAACAGGCATGTCTGAAGCTGCTTGACGCCGCCCGCCCTGCATGACCCGCCATTCGGGCCTTCTCTTCATCATGGCGCGTTCATCGCGTCGAGTGCGGCCGCGAACACGGATTCGGGGGCGATTGCGGCGAGGGCCTGTTTCGCCTGTTCCCGCGCGGCGGGGGTCGAGAGATCGACGTCTTTCGCCTCGCCTTCGCCGGCATACCGGACGCGTCCGCCCAGAGGCCGCGTCCGCGAGGGGTTTGTGATGCCGAAGACGACGACAGACGGAATGCCCAGCGCGCCCGCCGCATGCGCTCCGCCCGAATCGCCGCCGACAAACAGCGACGAACCCGCCAGCAGGCCGATGAATTCGTCCAGCGCGGTTGCGCCCGCGAGGTTGACCGCCGCCTCCTGCCTGTCCGCCACAGCCTGGCACACGCCTGCCTGTCCTGCGCCGCCGGTCACGACGACCGGCAGATTCGCCTCGCGGTTGACTCGCTCCACAAGAGCGCGGTAGTGATCCGGCGGCCAGTCCTTGACCAGACCGTAGGCGCTGGCGGGCGCGATGACGGCGTAGCGCTGCCCCTCTCTGATTCCCTTTTCCCGCAACCGCGCGGCAGCCGCTTCCCGCGCCGCGTCGCCGACGCGGATGGACGGCGTTGCGCGTTCAGGCTGCGCGGCATGGGCGGGCGGCGCGGATTCGGCGTGCAGGGCGATCCATTGGTAGTATTGGGTGAAGTGCCACGCCTTTTCCCGTTCGCCGCAGGGGATGGGACAGGTCAGGAGGGCGCTCCTGCAATCCGTTGCGTAGCCGATCCGGCGCTTCGCTCCGGCGCGGAGCAGCCATGCGGCTGTGGAGAGGGAATTGGTGAAGAGCAGCCCCGCGTCAATCGCGGGGAGGCCCGCGTCCCGCGCCGCGCGTTGCGCCGAGGCGAGGCTTTTGACAAGATGGACAAAACCGCTTTGCGGCGTCGGGACAAAGCCGGCGACGTTTTTTTGACTGAGGAAAAACTGCCGGAACTGTTCGCGCCCCGCGAGGAAGAGCCGCGCATGCGGATAGGCTTCCGCAAGGCGCTTCAGGGCGGGCATGGCCATGACGCAGTCGCCCAGCCAGTTGGGCATGCGGACGAGGATGGTTTCTCTTGAATCCACCGGCGCTCTTGTCCTTTACTTCTTCGCCAGCCTGTCGATGTGCGGCTGCATGGCGGCATCGTCGTATTTGGGGAAAAGCACTTCGGCGTCGCCCAGAACCTCGCCGCCCCCGAGCCTGCCGGGCGCGTCCCAATCCCCCGGCGTCAGTCCGGGAAGGCCCAGGAACGTCCGCAGCCTCGCCGCCGTGTGCGGCATGAACGGCGCCATGAACACGCCCAGCGCCTCGACAAGCCGCACCCCGACATGCATCGTGCGGGCGCAGGCCGCCATGTCGGTCTTCCGGGACTTCCACGGCTCCTCTTCGGCGAAATACTGGTTGCCCTTCTGCGACAGGCGCATAAGCCTGTCGAGAGCGGCCTTGAAATGGAATTCGTCGAGCAACTCCGCCATTTCCCTCCGGCAGTCGTCGATTTCGCGGAGAACCGCCTCGCCCGCCTCTGTCAGGGCGTCCGCTTCCGGGACTTTTCCGTCGAAATACTTTTTGCAGAACGTGAGGTTCCGCTGGATGAAATTGCCCAGATTGTCCGCCAATTCGCCGTTGTTCCGCTGCTGGAACTGCCTCCAGGAGAAATCCGCGTCCGCGGTTTCGGGCGCGATCGCCGTCAGGTAATAGCGCAGCGGGTCTGCCGGGAACGCTTCGAGATATTCGTCGACCCAGACGGCGTAGTTGCGGGAGGTGGAGATTTTGTCGCCTTCGAGGTTGAGGAATTCGTTCACGACGACGGCGTCGGCGACGCGGTATTCCCCGTGCGCGAACAGCATGCCGGGGAAGATGACGGTGTGGAAAACAGTGTTGTCCTTGCCGATGAAATGCACAAGCCCGTTCTCCGGATTCTGCCAGAAGTCCTTCCATTCGTCCGGCCTGCCCTGCGACTCGAAATAGTCCCGGCTGAACGTGATGTAGCCTATGGGCGCGTCGAACCAGACGTAGAGCACCTTGCCCTCCCCTCCCGGAAGCGGCACAGGCACGCCCCACTCCATGTCGCGCGTGATGCCGCGCTCCCTGAGGCCCTGATCGATGAGGCCGTAGGAGAAGCGCTTGACCGATTCGCGCCATTCGGGGTGGGAATCGAGGTATTCCCTGAGCGCGGCGGAAAAGCTGTCGAGGCGGAAATACCAGTGGTCGGTCTGCCTGACCTCGATGTGGCCCTTCGACTCGCGGCCCATGGTTTTGCAGACCATGCATTCGGGATCGAGCAGTTTGGTCGCGTCGATGGGGCGGCCGCATTTTTCGCACTGATCGCCCCGCGCGCCCGGCGCCTTGCAGTCGGGATAGTGGCAGATTCCCTCGATGTAGCGGTCGGGGAGGAAGCGGTTGCAGACGGTGCAGAAGACCTGTTCGCCTGTTTTCCTGACGATGTGGCCGCGCTCGTAGAGGCGGAGGAAAAAGTCCTGCGCGATTTTTTCATGGCGGGGCGTGTGCGTGCGGCCGTAGAGGGAGAAGTCCACGCCCAGGCCTTCGAACGCCTGTCTGATGGACGCGGTGTAGCGGTCGACGATGTCCTGCGGGGCGACGTTTTCCTTCATGGCGCTGAAGGTGATGGGCGCGCCGTTTTCGTCCGATCCGCAGATGAAATGCGCTTCGCGGCCCCGGAGCCTGCAATACCGCGCATAGACGTCGGCGGGGAGGTACGCTCCGGCGACGTGCCCTATGTGGAGGCGTCCGTTCGCGTAGGGGAGCGCGGCGGTGATGAGAATTCGTCGTTTGTCTTTCAGGTCCACTGGTGCGCTCCTTGTGCGGTTGTTTATACCTGTGACGTTTGATTTTTCGGGAAACGTCAATCCCAATCCCGAAGCGCGCATTGAGGTTGGGGGATCGAAAAAGCGAATTTTCAGCGCGCTTCTTTGTCAAGCGTGAAGCTGAGGCTTGATATTTCCCGCAGAGGCGGATAGAGTGGATAGAGGAGACATGCTCATGACGACCGATGTGCAGCGCTACGAATTTCGCACCCCGTCGGGAAAAACGCTGAGAACATCCCGACAGGCCGCCGTCGCCGATGTGGATCGCCTGGCTGCGGAGGCGGATGCCTGGTATGAGCGGAATAAGGGCCTGTTGCAAGGGTACAGCGTCGAAACGTTCCTGGAGGAAAAGCGCCGGGATGTCGCAAAGGGGTTGCTGTGATCCCCGTGGTTGTGCTCGACGCATCCGCGCTTCTGGCCATCGCCCTGCATGAACGGGGGCGCGACAGTGTTTTGCGGCGCATCAAAGGCTCCGGCGCGAATGTCCTCATGCATTCGGTCAATGTGTTTGAAGTAGATATTCAGGCATGAACCAGACGTTTGAGCAATTTTCGCTGTCGTGGGGATGTCTTGTCTGTTTTGCTTTTCCCCGATGCGCCTGAAACAAGCTTTTTTCGTGCTTTCTTCTCCGCTATTTCCGCCTCCAACTCAGCGATCATTTCCCTGGCTGTCGGCACAGGGTGCGCTCTGTCATGCGCCACAAGAGCGTCTATTGTCTTGAAATGCCTTGTTCTGGCCACCCGAAGCCTGTGAAGTTCCTCCACCGGATCGGCGTCTTCATTGAAGTCGAAATGAAAAGCCTTGCGTGTCATCGTCAATCTCCAGCAACCAGTTCATCGGGACGGAGCACTATCGATGGAGTATACCCCATCTCCCGTATGGCTGTATACACTCCCTCAATGCGATCAGGATTGGAAAGATGCCGCAGATTCCACGTCGCCAGGCAATCCATTCCGCACACTGCGGCGATGGCGACATGCCGCGCGTCGTCCAGAGCTTTTTCCGGCACCGCATTGGCGCTCATCAGATGTTCGGCCAGTCGAACAGCTTCATGGGATTCTGGAAGCACCGGCAATCCATCCGCTTTTCGCAGCCGCCTGAGAGCCGCTTCCGGATCGCCTCCTCTGATTTCGCGCATCACCGTATCAGAAACAAACAGATCCCACCGGTGACGCTGTTCCCATAGATCTGCGGTTACAAGTTACCGGAGGCGTGCAATCGTTTTTTTCGCCGGTCGGGCGGTGAGATAACTGATCACCGATGATTCGACATAAACGCGCTTTTTGGCCATGCAGGACGCTCCCTCAACTCTTGTTGAATTCGTATTGCAACAGGTATGGCGTCTCCGATTTTTCCCCCTGTCTCCCGTATGGATTCGACTCCGGTGAGTTCGGCAATATGAATAGCCCAACCGGGATATTTTCCATGAGGCGTCCTTTTCTTGCATAGTAACCTTAAAGTTATCTATGTCAAGCAACGAATGTACAGCATCTCAAAAAAGCAGGCCAACCCTTTCGGGTCGGCCTACTTTGTGGGGTGTTGCGTTTTTCGTGTCACGCTGTTTGGTATGGCTTAGAAGCTGAAGCCGGCGTGGACGACGAAGGTGTCGCTCTTGTACTTGGTGTGGACGTCGCCGATACGGTCGGCAAACTTCAGGTTGTCATGACGCCACGCAGCCTTGAACTCGACGCCGTAGGGCAGGTTGTAGATGAGACCCGCTTCGTACGCCATGCCGCGCGCCTTGTTCCAGATGATGCCGTTGCCGTTCTTCACCCGGAGGTAGTCGCCCGTGCCGTAGACGGTGAGAGCTTCCGTGATGTCAAAGCCCAGACCGAAGTTGATGCTGTCGGAGTCCTGATTGTCAACCCAGCCTTCGTTCCAGCCATGGGTCCAGCTGGCGAACGTGTTCACGCGGTTGAAGAAGCAGGGACGGTATTCGAAAGCAAGGTTGCTGGCGAAGTTGTTGTTGCTCGTCCGGAGGTGGTTGTTATGACCCGAGATAGCGTCATCATACACAAATCCGGCCGTCTCTTGACCGCGAACCCTGTTCCACTTCGAACCAGCGGGGTTGCGGGCGTACTGATTCATGAAGCTGCCGCTCAGGGTCAGGCCTTCGATCGGCTTCCATGTCAACCGCGCGCTGTAGGAGCCGAAGCCATGGTTGATGCTCTGACGGTTCTGCGTGGCGTAGAAGCCATCGCCATCCACATACCCATTGCCGGGGTAGGTGCCGTGCATATACTCGGTCACCTGGAACCAGGAAGC
>QMCE01001910.1_pt1 | contig 11555 bp, 14 predicted proteins | sample 1821851 | NCBI WGS metagenome assembly QMCE01 (sample SAMN09453174, study PRJNA476694) | Termite gut metagenome, whole genome shotgun sequencing project. | isolation source: worker | host: Odontotermes sp. | place: South Africa:Pretoria | collected 2016-01-28
GAGCTCCCTTCGTGAACAAGGTCACCAGTAAACATTACGAAATTAGGAGTAATACCAGACTCACTAAGTACGTTAGACAAAGCATCTGTTACTTTGTCTTGTTCATACTTATACTTATCATCATTCCGAAAATGGAAGTCAGTAATATGCAAAATCTTCATATTAATAAATATTAATCATAGTCTTTTTATAGGTCGATTTAGAGAGCTTTATTACTCAAAATCTATAACCTCTTGCGATGGAACGCGGAACGACATTGTTGTTTTGCCTTTGAAGTTGCTTATTGCAAAGTCGCCTTTCGATATCAAATCCATACCTATCAGAAGTCCTATGCTACCGTCATTGGAGAGTTCATCACACTCGGTAACATCAACGACAAGTGATATATCACAATCCCTAAGTGCAATTTTGACATAATAGACAGGTACCGTTTTTACGCCGTGAATACCTCGCACCTTTGTATAGTTCAGTATAGGCAAATTAAGTGCCTTTGCAACCGATTCCGTAACTACAGAATTTGTCGCTCCGGTATCCCAAATACCAATGGTTTTCAACCCTTTACCAGTGGTAACATCTTCAACCCAAACATCAGTAGTGATACAGTTTACGACCTCTTCGTATTTGATGGTCGTAGCGTCGCCTTTTCTTCTTTTCATACTACGAAAAACGGACGCGTGAATGGAACATACGAGTATAAGCCTCTTCGCCGGGAATGCAAAACTGCACCAAGAATGTGCCTATAGGATACGTTTTTGCAGATTGCGTAACAGCTTCTTCTATTGTCGCATAATCGCCGACTACTTTATTGCCGATAATAACAATGTATCGTTGGTTATACTCCTTTACCAACTCGTCTTGATGGGCAATAAAATAATTGAACTCTTTCATTAATGCTTTTTTCCCTTTCATAACACAATCAATTTATTGCTACAAAGATAGTTATATTTATCAAATATAAAAAAACCCTCTATAAAAGAGGGCGCTCTCGCAGATTAAAATTGATTGTTTAGAAAGAAAAGTAGTTAATTTGATAACCTATTCCGAATTTCAACTGCCCAGCAGTTGGTATAGAGTTCCGAAAGTGTCGCTTTGTCCTTAATGGTTACAGTCATCAGAAGTTCGCCGATGGGGAGTTTCATCGCTTGGTCGGCTAAAAGTGTAAAATTATAGTGATGATCATCTTCGATATAGATTTTCAGGGGATTTGTCGGCGAAAGAATACTCGTCGCCTTAAATAGTGCCGGCATCTCACGCGTTCCCAGTTCCACGAATACTCGTGCCGCAGAGAGTGAGGTAATGGGGTCGCCATCAGCGAACTCCACACAACCTCGGAACGTAAACGGCTCGCCTTGGTAGATAATACCCAACTTGCGAGATTTCGGCAGCAGACTACGCAGTGTTGATTGCCACGACACCGATATCCGATATCCGCGCTGACCGCCCGCTTCGGCGGCAAGAACCATCTCATTGTTTACCGTTATCGGCAGCTCGTTGGCACCCATTTCTACCGTTAGACCATTTACATCTGTGAATCGGAATGTGTCTACGAAAGAAAGTCGTATCATCAAAACATTGATTTGGTCTGATATACCCGACACAATGAAATCAAGTGAGTGTTCGACCAACCTGCCCGCTTCCGTTTTGGTATCAGACGAAGAGTACCCCGCGGAACCAGCACGGAATGGCAAGTTATGGAAGTCTAACTTACCGCGTAATCGATATTCGATTTTATGAATTGTGGCTATATTGCTCATAAAAATTAGGTCTAAAATAAACGTAAACTTTTTTCAATGTGGTAATTTGGTATTTCTTATGTAGAAATATTTCTTTTTCAGCATCAGACCGAGTCTGTCCCGTGCAGACATCTCTTTGCGATAGTATCTCTTTTTCAATGTCTCTTCGTCCACAAGTTCTTCCAACCCCAATTCATCAATAAACATCTCTATGGCTAATTTAAGTTTTATCCGAACCATTCGCCGGGTAACAATGTAATCGAAAAAATGTGCATTGAACTCTTTATCTAACAAAGTCTGCAATTGCCGCATAGCAAGTGGTGGAATGTCAATAAAATGACCTCGTAGATGTTCTGTATATCTATTTATCGGTATTTCTATCACTATATTAGCAGGATTTGCACTTGTAACTTCAATTGGACTATCAACCATCCTACAATTACAACATATCCACGAGCCGATGATGCTGTTCGAATTAATTTTAACCGATACACCATCACGTTCGGAAAATTTATGAAGGAAAAACCTTCGCAACAGAGGAGATTTTATTGTAACGAGTGCCAGCATTTGCCCTGTTATTATTTGCAATTATTTGCAAATATAGCCATTTTTGCAAATACAAACAAAAAGCCCCTTTTCGGGGGCAGAAAAAAAGTACGACACTAAGCACTAATCGAGATACCATTCGGCACTTAACACTAATCTAATCACCAGTGACGGCAACAGTCACAAGCCTTGGCATCGTACTATGTTATGGAATAGAAATTATTCGTGATGAATACTCCACATCTTGTCTATTATTGGTCGGGACGTTTGCCCTGTTCTTGATTCGTAATTGGATACCGCTTATATTCGAAACTCGCTCCCAACCATAAGGTCCTCTGCCTGTTTTTTCCCATATAGCAAATCCCACCTCCAACTTGTTACGGCAACCGTTATACTTAAACCTGCAAGTAAAAGAGCCATCAGGTTGATCGGAATAGTGTGCTTTGGCAATGAGGCTTAAAACATTGAGGGCATAAATTGCATTATGTATGTCCGTCTCAGTCGGTAGTTGATTAATAACCTCGCTTGGAATATCCGAAACACCTTGTTCTTCTCCATCTGAAAACTCTTGTTTTGCGCGAATATTCTGTATTAAGAACATTTCGCCGTTTTTGATTGGAAGAAACCACTTTGTCGCATCTGCCTCTGGAGTCATCAAGTCTTTGGGATGTGGAACTAAATCATACAGCATTCGGCAACGCCAACCGAATACATTATTGGCGTCGGCTGTTCTGCCTTGACGATTGCTCATAAAGCATAGCCTAAACCTATCCGTATTTAGTAGCTCGGGCGAGAAATTATCTACCGAGATAACCCAATTTTGTGGTATTTCACCTCCGAACTTTCTCGAAGTCAGCCGATATTTATTGACGTTAGTTATCGGTGGTTCTCCCGGAATAACTTTTGCCCTATGCGGGCATATTGTTACGCTATCGTTCATCTTAAATATCAAGTTTTATATTGCTCGTTGCATTAGTTATTTTTTGTGAGACGTCCAGTCTCAGTCGTTCTGTTATCCGTTCAGATATTATGTGATTCAACACCTCTACTTGTTTGTAAAATACAGATGTAAAGAATGGTTTCGGCTGCCGTTTTGTTTGTCCCACAATAAACATTGTTCGCCGCTCGGTCGCCTTTACTCCCTTTCCTACTCCCATATCTACCATTTTGCCGTAGTAAGCAAAAGCAAATTGTATTTTTTGCAGGTCCCCATCGGCGTTCCAAATAACGTGGTTCGTAAAACTGGAAAGCAGCTGCCCGTCGGGGATGCCCAGTTCGTGGGCTTTTCGCAAAAATTTCTCAATAACGATATCCGCCCACGCTTCAATAGTGGGTTTTACATCCATTACTTCGCCGAGATGCTTTGCCATAGCTGCTATCCTCCGAAGTCATTTCTACTAACAAAATCAAACGTCACTCCATAACACTGCATTCCAACGGGACCTATTGCCGAATAGTGAATGTCCTTAGCATCAAAACCAAAGGCTGGTTGTTTAGGATACTGACACTCTGCCGACATTTGGTCTAATATCTTCCTACCGAGTTTATAGGCATCTAATATCAGTGTATCGATTTCATCGACGTTGTTAACTGTTGGAATTCCCGTAAGTATGTGCATCGTATGGTAACTCTTATCATACTGCTTATCAGCCAAATCAAGTTTACCCTCAAAGCCCATATCGACGGCTACACACGGATACTTTATTCCATTGCGGATTTCGTTCAACATTTCGTCAAGACTGGCAATACCTCGAACTCGATATATCTCCTTTATATCGAACAACTGTTCTGCTTCCAATTTCGCTTTTAGGTATGAATATGTTCCGAACATAATGACTACTTTTTGTTGTTCTTTACAGCTTCCACCGCGCGGATTTTATCGTTTAAGGTCGAAAGTGCAAAATGAATTTCACACTTCATTATCTCCTTATTCTTGGTAATATCCTCGCCGTTTAACGCATTCAACATTCCCATCAGAACGTCCGTACCTTTTGTTTCGCCACCACCATTTCCGTTAGAGCTGAACACATAGGGGTATTTGTCAGCAAGTAATTTTTTCACGCCCGTAAACCATATTACCACCGCAAGCATCTGCCACATTGGGAAATACTTTATTCCGTCGGCAGCTTTCTCCCATCCGTCAAGAGAGAATGTCTTTCGCGGATATAAAGCAGCAACAAATTTGCGCAACGTAACAAAGTCGGGACTTTCTGTCTCTGCTGAGTGAACATACGCGATATACGCTTGGTCGGCAGCGACGTACTGCTCTACGGTTATCTCGTAAAGTTCCCTGTCGGGTTTCATATAGCCTCTGATTGCGGGAGATTCCATCGGCTCTATCTTCCCGGATACGACCCAATCGAGTGCATTCACAATTGCCGTAACCTGTTCAGACGTTAAGAGCAATTTACCGTATCCGCGCTGATAGTAGCAATAACGTATTACGCCGTTGTCATCTATCATTCCCCTACCAAGTGGCTGCAGACCTGCAAACTCTGTCCCTAGTCGTATCAGAAATTCGGTCTGCTCATACCCTTGTGCCTGCAGTTCGGCAAGGCGAGACACTTGCGTAGCCGACAGTTGGCTCCACCCTTCGGGTAAGGTTATATTTAGGCTTTCAAGTGCCTTTTTCATTTTCATTTTCTTATTCATACTCCAATAAATATTGACTTATCACGATTGATTGATGTAGTTAGTCGTGTATATAGTTGCGAACTCTTAAATACAGGGTATTTATCGATGTCGTTCATCATACGATCTCGCGCGTGACGTAAAAAGGTAATGCCGGCGGCATTATCATTATTCCACATCAACCCTATTGCATAACGGACATCTTTCAATACGCTTTTATCGTCGTCCGTTAAATCCTTACCCATCTTCAAATGGGTAGCGTATTCTGCCGAGAGCCAATTTTCGATATCACGAATACCGATAGCCTTTAGTCGTGGGAGGGCATTAATCCAATCTATCCTATTACCATCGAAATGTCCTATGCGCCGAAATTCGGTTAATGACTTAAAATACCACTCTGTAACCAAGGAGTACGATAAAGTTTTTTCCCACTCACCGTGTAGCTTAGGTTCGTTCTCCAACATCTCCAACAACAGGTCAAGAGAGATGTTTATACCACTTAACATTGACTCCCGAAGTGCTGCAACTCTCTCCTTCGATGCAGGCACTAAATTATTATCGTTTACAACCGCAAAACCATTAGCACTCTCTACCAAATCAATAGTCGGAATGGCAATATGGTACGTTTTATATGCCAGTACCTTAGCGACTTGCGTTTTCAGCGCACTATAAGCAGAATCTGTCGCCAATGTTTCTATTAACTTAGAATTCAAAACGCGAGAACTTAACCATTGCTCCGCCTCTTGCATAGCCGAATTATACCTTTCCACTGGCTTCCCTTGTGCTGATGGTAGAATAGTCGGCACTGTCGCCTTCAATATGTCGTAATTTATGATTGTCATATTTACGCAACGTCATTTTCAATTACCTTGCCCGACTTCTCCTGGTCAAGCGTTGTGAACTTATATGTCGGCAGAGTAAAAACCAAATTTTCTGCCCAGCCGTTATATCTTTTAATCAGGTACAGAGGCAATAAAAGCCGTGAAGTTGTCGGATATAAAAGTGCCTGTTTAATCATAAACAACTCCCTTTTATCCGTGCCGCCGAGAGAGCCTTTCGATTTACCCGGCGTCGCACCCACCAGTGACGGGTGGATACCCATAGCGTAGCAGATCATATTCGACGCCTCCTCGCTATCTTCGTTCATTTCACCGCCTTTTATATCGGACTTAATAACTTCAATCTCGATATATTTGTCCTCGTTCTCTCGTCCACCACCACCCATTACATAGCGTTTACTGGTAATCAACCCGCCGCCCTTTTCGCTCTCTTCGAGAAAAGTTCGTATCTCGTCGGCGGCTTCTTGCATAACCTTTTTTTTGCCTTCCGTATCGCCATCTGCCACCTTGGCAAGACGAAGCTTCTCTTCCCAATATGCCGACGAAACATAGACTATATAGCGGACACTGAGCGCATTTTTCATTAACGCTATTTTGAACGTGGGTAGAAGCTTCGAGACATCATACCACCCCGATTTGAATATGCTCCACCACATCGGACGTGCATAATAAGTTCTGCCGAGTGTCGGCATAGATACCTGCAAAACAAAGCGGCGCTCCTTTGATTTTTCATCGACAATTAACTTTCGAAGTTCTTCACAAGTATCGAAGCGTGGCAAAACAGGCGAAGAGGTAAATTCATTGTCTTTGGGCTGACCATTCTCCCAAACTGCATAATAGTGACGGGTTATATGTGCATCACCTCTCTTTTTAACACCCCAGCGGCTAAATACCGCTTCATTGTGCCGTAGGCTTACTATCTTGCTACCATCAACAGAAAGTACAATCTCAGGGAATACATTGCCTAAACTAATCAGATCTGTAAGCTGTTCGAGGAAGTAACCGTCGATATCGTTCTTTTCAAAAAAATCCAAAACCTCTTTATCTTCACACTTACCGAGTGTTCCATCGTCCTTTAACATCATCGGCTTAACACCCATACCATAGGCAACGTTCGTATTAAACTCGACATTGGCACCGACGATGTTGCTTTCACCGATATTATCTATAATGTAAGAGGGTAGCATATTATCGCTACCCCACGGTGCGATCTCATGCTCAGTTTTCTTTTTACCGGCAGAAATTGTTATCTGGTCGGTAGCGTCAGCGAACAGCTCTCGCTTACCGGAAAAATCAATCACCAGTTCAGATTCCTTGTTGTATAACAGACTGCGCTCTATTATGAAGCTCTCTTTTATAGACATAATGGTTCTCCATTAATTTCAATTATAGTGTAACGATTGACCTTTCGTATCTGCCCCGAAACCAAAAGCTTAATATTCATTGTTGCTCCCTTTGAGTGCCACGACGTACGTACACATCTGTCAACCGATATCACGTCGCCCAGCTCGCCGACAAACTTCATACTGAACTCGCCTCTCTTAACTACCTTATGAAGTTTTGACATATACATCACCAATCAATCGTAATTACATTGCAAAGGTATCCGCCGACCCTCTCGAAAAAAAGGACAACACAAAATCGCTCAAAATATCATCGTCAGACCCCCATCAGAACACTATTTTATGCCCTGCATATTACGTTCCCGCCGATTATTGTAATTACATCTCTTCGACAGGGCGGCGCGGGCTTTCGAGTCGCAAACAGACGTCATTTTTTCGGAACAAAGAGGGCTAAAATGTTAAAAATCAACTATTTTGCCTATTTCAAAACTAAAATTTAAGCAGAAGTGGAATAGCTCCAAAATTGCCGTATGGGTGGTAGGTCATTCCTATATAGAGCGTATCAAATGCATCCGTGCCGTCGGTACGAAATTCGAGTTTATCCTCTTCCGTTTCAGCATACTTTTCTCCGCTTTTATCTTTACCCCACCCATTGGGTCCGCCGATGCGCACTCCAGCTGTTCGCATAGCCACCAAAAGAGCCTCATTGTGCGCTTCGTTAATTGCGATTGCCGGTAGATTGCTCTGTTTCTTAAAACCTTGGTCGATAACGTGATATTTTGTTTTGTGCGCTATTGGTTGCCCGATATATTTTTGAGTAACCCGCCATCCGTGTTTGGCGAACTGATCACAAATGACCGAAGCAAAGTCATCGTTACCGACCGCATAGTTATTTGCTTTGGCAGTTGTATCATAGTAGTAAATAACCTCACGAGTTTGGTGATGATAGTAGTACTCTACAAAATCATCGACCAACTCGCGCAGCTTTCGCTCATATTTGACGTAAAATGATTTTAAGATCTGAATGGTAGTGCCATCTCTCTGTCCGGCAACAAGCCAGTTGATATTGGCATTGTAATCGAAAGCTATACATATCGGTTGCGTTGGGTCAAGGTCGCCATCTTGGCGGCAATCATTCGGAACATCGCTGTCATAACCTATAAGCGACAATCGGTCGTTTCGGAATGCTGTATAGCAGTGATAATCTTGAAGACCTGGATAGAAACCATCCGATGACTTTGTTGGGCGGATACAGAGAATCGAGGTTAAGAACACCATCGGCGGCAGATCGCGCTTCATCTGCCTGATATATTTTTCTCCGAGTATGACAATGTTTTCTATCGATGAGAACTCGCGATAGTACACCGCTTCCCGTCGAAGCTGCACGAGTGCTTTTTCATAGTAATCCGCACGGCGTTGTTTGTGAACAGACAGCTCTTCCATTCGATTTATTTTGTTCAACTCTACAAGTGCCACCTTTATAGCTTCGATAATTTCGGGGGTTCCCTGTTCTTTGTAATTGAGAAACCACGAGCCTTTTTTACCGACCGGCATATCGGAGCAAAACAGCATCGAATTGAGCCACGGGCAATCGCGCCAACTGCCAGCCCAGCCACCATTCGCAGGGAACGTCTCATCTTTGAGTTTGTCGAAGTTCAAAAATTTAGCTTCATCGCCCAATACCCATTGCAAAGTCAACGAATTTGACGAACCGACAACATCTTGGCTAATTAGCTGAATTGTAGAACCATTGAAAAAGGTAATCGCGTGAGAGTAGTCAATCGGCGGACGGCGAGGCTTTGCCCAGTGTTTCGGAGGTTTGATACCAACAACATAATGGATATCACGCTTCACCCCCAACGCTTCCAGCCCTTCGAGAGTTCCGGGCAATGTTCGCGTTAGTATCTGCTGAAACGTTGCGCCTACAAGACCACCGGTACAACCTGGCATCGCCATAACATTACGCCATACCCAAGGAGCAATGACAGCGTGGGTTTTGCCGAAACGGCGACCGGCTACAATAACCGACGTATGTGCAGCAATATGATACGCCTCTAACTGGGCATTATTCATATATACAGGTTTACTTTCCATTCTCTACCTCCTCATACGGAACCGGAATAGCAGCCTCCTTCACATATTTGCGTAAAACACTATCGACCAAAGCATAGGGATTTTTCATCGGTGGAAGTCCGAGTACCGCAGGATCATTGATAAAGTTCGGAGTCGGTGGCACTATTTCGTCATACGGCACACTCTTTTCATCGTCCTGGTCAAGACGGCAATACTTAGCGTACTTATCGAGAGCCATTGTCATTTCAGCTAATTTACCGTCACTTTCTGCCTTTTTGATAACTTGAAGCAAACCCGTAAGAACAATATGACGATGCCACTCCTTGCGGGCGTGATGGATATTGCCGATAATGTTTTTCATATCGCCGATATCCTTATATGCCTGAGAAAGGGTTACACCATACTCCTCTGCCATTTTTTCAGCGATTTTCACATCGGGGGTAAATGGTCGCTCGAGCAGTTCATAGAATATAGCTCGGTAACGCTTTATTTGGTCACGTTCCCGCGGTGTGCAGTCGATATTGTCTATATCATCGTCCCACACTCCGTCACCGAATTTTACCAGTGTCGATACTTTGTTGCCTCCTTGTTTTGCCATCAATGCAAAAGTATAGAGCGGCTACACAGATAAAAAGGACAATGAAAAAGCCGCTCTGTTATGAGCGGCTTTATATGCAGAGGTTAGGATTATTCGATACCGAGTGATTTCAGTTTTGTCAGAGTATCCTCCTTAAACGTCCCGTCTGCCGAGCGGATAGTTGCAACACACTTTCTGATTTTACCCAGCTGTTCGTCTCGTTTAGCGGGAACCGTAATCTTATCGATACTCTTCAAATAACGGGACAGGTTCGCTTTGGCGGCGTTTACGACATTGTAATTTGGCTTGGGATTACCAAGCTCCGAATCGCCCGAAGACTTCGGAAGTTCGCCCGTAGCACCCCAATGGTCGATAACCTCCCAACCTTTATCGTGTTCGGTAGCCAATTTCAGCAATTGTTGGCGTAGCGCAGCGCGCACGGCATCTGTCTTCACAAGTTTCATCTGCTCGTGCGTGGTACGCATCTCTCGCCACTGGTCGCAAACTTTGTCGTAAACAGGTTGGAGTTCGGCAGGCAGATTATTGTAGTTAACGGCACCATCTCTGATTATTTTAAGCCGCTCGTGGGGGTTCGATGGTAGAACATCTTGCGATAACGTGGCGGAAGAAAGGACACGTTGGCGAACCGGACGGATAGTCGATGTCGGGCTACCATAGAATTTGCTCAACTCATATCTCAATTTCGCTATGTCTCGGCGACGCTCAATATTGTCGAGCATAAAGCGATTGCGGTTTTTGGTACGGAGTAGCCCCAGTCCCTCTTCAAATGTACCACCTTCATCGAACCATTGTTTGATAGTTTTCATACTGATAAATTTTACTGATGCAAAAGTATACCGAGACGTAATTACAAAAAAGGACAACGCTAAAAGTAGCTATCTGCAATAATTTGTTTTGCCAATTCCTTTTGACTTTCAATATAGCATCGGTTCTCCTCTGCCTTATCTATCTGTTCTTTTGCTCTTTTTTGGATAGCTCCCAAACTATTAAACTCCTGGAATTTATTAAACTCCTCTTCGGTAGGCTTTTGTCTCTCTCCGTCTCTCCGTTGATTTTCTTCACAATAGGCATTGCAGCGTTCTTCAAAGAACTTATCAAACCATTCGAATATGTCTCCAATAGCTAATCGACCATAAGGTCTACCGTAAGCTCGCGCAGAACACTTATCAGCGAAATATCGCAAATCAGCGGCAGTCAAGTGAACAATTCTTTCATCGTTTGCAAGCATCCGTGCGCAACGTGTTTGTTGTTCTGTTGGCATTTCGTCTGCCATTGAGTTTGATATATCATTAACAGCAATTGCAAGCATTCTACAAACCTCTGTTTGTGATTGAGTTAATTTAGCCAATTGCCCCAACGTCATTTGGGGATTATCAATCAACCTCTTCGCAAGTTGTGTCAATGACTTCTCTGCGGGGAGCGTCATAAGGCTCTCCGAGAAGTGCTTTACGAAACTCTGCGCTTTCTCTACGCCTACGCTCTTTCGAGTCGTCATAGCTAATCGATTGTTTTCCATTTGCTTTGTGTTTTTCGTCATTAAACCTGCTTATTACCCAGCTTTGAATAGCTCGATAGTCGGATTTGTATTTTCTGCCACTTGCCCCCTTGTAGTTATCAAGGATTTCGATGCACCTTTTTGCCCCTGCTTCGCCAATTTGTGCGACAAGTTTCTGATACTCGTCGTTGGACATTGAAACGAATTCTGCATACTGCGCCTTTTGTAGCGTTGGAGTTGCTTTTTTAGGAGCGGGGGGTGCGCCGCAATTGGGGGGTGAGGTTGCGACTTTGTCGC
>QMCE01002024.1_pt1 | contig 11548 bp, 7 predicted proteins | sample 1821851 | NCBI WGS metagenome assembly QMCE01 (sample SAMN09453174, study PRJNA476694) | Termite gut metagenome, whole genome shotgun sequencing project. | isolation source: worker | host: Odontotermes sp. | place: South Africa:Pretoria | collected 2016-01-28
ATCTTGGCTTCTATATCTCCGGGAGAAATACCCGCTTGTAATTTCACATACCCTGAAAAGGCGTCCGGATTATGCCAGCCTAAGTCTGTTTTCAACGGTAATAACACATCAAAATCCAGATGACTCAACGGCAGATCTTCAAATACCCCTGCGACCATATATAGTTTAGAATCTTTTATAAGTGTTTTTCCCGCAGCATTTTCATTTCCGAAAAAACGCCTTGCCGCCGATTCGGAAAGGTATAGTTTCGACGCGGTATCCGACAAATCCAGCCCTCCACTAATCAGACGTATGCCGAACAAATCAAAGAAGGAAACTTCCGATTCCAACATCCGTTCTTTTATCCAACGGTCTTCATATTGCAAATACCCCTCGCTGACATCAAGCATCATTCCGGCCGCTTCTTCTATCCCTCCGATGTCGGTCTTCAGATCTCTTGCCACCGGTGCGTATAATCTTTCCGTTTCATTATCTACCTTAAATGATACCACCAAGCCTAACGTAAGTGAAATGGTTTTTATCAGGCTGTTACCTTTCCCTCTTAAAAGATAACGGATCGTGTAATACAATTGCTTCATAAAGAATTATTATTAGTATAACATATACGTTCAAATAATATGCCACAAACAGTAACCAACTATCAATAAATATTTCCGATTAATCCCAACCTCAACTAATCATTGAGAATCAATACCTGATTATCTTTATAACTTTCATAACTTGAAACAATCACCCGTTCTCCGGCTTCCAGACCTTCCAGCACCTCGTAATACTGGGGATTCTGACGGCCGATACGGATATTACGGCGATACGCCTTCTTTCCGTCCGCATCCAACACAAAAATCCAGTTTCCACCCGTACTCTGAAAAAATGTTCCTTTCGGAATGATAATCCCTTCCGTTGGCTGCCCTAACTCCACATTGATATAATAGGTCTGGCCGCTACGGATGTTATCCGGACGCTCTCCGGTAAAAACAAATTCGGTGCGGAACTTACCTTCGCGTACTTCCGGAAAAACCTTCCGCACCGTTAATCCGTAATTACTTCCCTGACGTTCAAACGTTGCGCTTAATCCGATACGTATCCGGTCGATATAATGTTCATCGAACATAGATTCGATCTTATAATCCGACAAATCATTCACCTGACCGATCTTCTGTCCTGCTGATATATTCTGTCCCAGCACCACATCCAGCAGTCCGAGTTCGCCGTCTATCTGCGAACGGACATTGAGATTTTCTTTTCGCTCACGGATCAGTTGAACATTTCTGCGCATGTTCGACAAATCTCCTTCCATTTGTTCTACCTGTACCGTACGCAGAATAGAATCCTGGCGAATACGTTCGCTTATCAGGTCATGCTTCTGTATGACCAGTTCATAATCCTCCTTCGCCTGCAAATAGTCCTCTTTGGCAATCAGATCTTCCTTATACAGTTTTTCCTGTTGCTGAAAAGCACGGCGTTTCCGTGTTGTTTCCAGTTCCAGTGTCAACTTTTCATTCCGGTTGTTCAGCTTATCCTGTTCCATGGCAACCAACGTATTACGCAGAAAATTCTGTTTCTCGGCAAGATTGGCTTCCGCATCCAGAATTTGCAGATCAAGCTGTGAATTACTTAACCGTACAATCACATCCCCTTTACGAACCTGCGCTCCCTCTTCCACCACTTTTTCCTGTACAATTCCACCTTCCTGGGGACTTAACTGTACTACGGTAATCGGTTGTACCTGCCCGTCATTACGCATAAAATCATTAAACAAATCAAACTTAGCCGTACCGATGCTGATACCCCTCGCATCAATGCGCAGAGTCGAAGCGTGATCTCCGAAAACTATCCAACCCAGCAATATCAAAAACAGGGCTCCCCCGGCTATGTAGGGAATATGTTTCTTACGTATCCCCTTCTTCTTTTCCAATTGAATATCCATATCTATTGTGTTTATTCGTTTCATTTCAATGAACCAAAGGCGCTCCTTTATAGTAATCAACCTGCTTACATTTCAGGAGATACATCAATTGCCGTTGCAGCAGATTAGCCTTCGACTCAATCAACGTATTGGCGCTTGTCTGCAAGTCGATCGGGCTCATCAGCCCTTCTTCGAATTTACGAACCGTCACCTCGTAAGCAATCCGGTCGGATGCCAGTTTTTTTTCCATCTGAATACTCTCTTTTGCATATCCGTCACGCTCCAATACCGATTGCTCAATAGCCGTCTGTAACTGACGCAACACCTCAGATTGTTGTTCCTCAGCTATTCGCACATTATTTCTGGCGCGCCGTACTTCACGAACACGGGTAAGCCTGTTAAAAAGAGGAATATTCAAACTGAGCGAAACATACTCGCCCCGGTTATTCCTAAACTGCGAATGAAAGGACAGAGGCGCTACTTCCGATTTCAGATTATCATAATAACTTGTATTGACACCCGAGGAAAAAGAGATGGTAGGTAATAAGCCGCCTTTTTGTATCAGGTACGACAACCTGCTTGCTTTCAATTGATACGCCGCCTGTAAAGCCGTAGGATTCGTATCCTTTGCATAATCATAAATATCCGTCACGGATTCATTCATCACGATACGCTCATTTCCGAAAACCGTCGTATCCGGTTGCAACTCCTTATCAGAAGGATAATTCATATATTCTTTCAACTTCAACAAAGCCGTACAATATAAATTTTGCTGTCGTATCAGATTATAATCATCTCCGGCGACCTGCGCTTCGACCTGCGCCACATCGGCCCGTCCTTTTATCCCCAACTCTTCCTGCCGGCGTATTTTATACAATGTACGATTACTTTCTTCCAGTTTTTCTTTTGCAAAACGCACCATACCCCGGTAATAAACCACATTAATAAAAACCTCCAACGTATTCAGTGCCAGATCATCCTTTATTTTCTGCAGTTCGTTCATTCCGGCCTGACGGCTCGACTTTGCCAGGCGAAACTGATTCACAATCTGTCCGCCGTTGAAAACCGGAAGCGAAGCAGACAGGCCATAATAATTATTAAACGTAGTCGTATTCACATACGTGTTTGTTTCCGGATCAATTGCGCGCCCAAAATTATATTGCGCCGAAACACCTGCCGAAAGAGAAGGAAAAAAAGCCGCCGTAGCTGAATTATATTCAGCCTTGTAGGTATCATTTTCATATAATTGTTTTTTCACCGCCGTACTATTTTCCACAGCATAACGCATACATTCTTCCACCGTCCAAAGCGAATCCTGCGCCATACATGCAGAGATGGAACAAGACAATAAAAATAAACTCAAACGTATTTTCTTCATTTTATTTCCACATATAGATCTAAGTATAAAGCAACCATAACCATGCCAAAAACACAAAGAACTAATAATAAACAACGTACAAACCCCATTACTTCAATGAAGTGTCAAAAAAATAGACAGGCATGTAAAATAATTTGACACGACAAAAATTACATGACAAAAATATTGCATTATTTTAACAAAAGTAAACATGACAAATTTGCATTTAACCAAATAAATGCCATACATTTACATTTTTTTATGCAAGGAGGGATACAATAGTTATGTATCCGGATATTATTATTAAAAAATTATTTGGTATGAAAAAAATTTATTTATTACTTTCATTTGCAATCCTTTTCCTGACAGCATCCGGACAAGGATCAACGTATAAATATGAAAGCGTACAGGGCGATCCGCTGCAAACGCGTATTTATACACTGGATAATGGTTTGAAAATTTATTTATCGGTAAATAAAGACAAACCGCGTGTACAATCGTATATAGGCGTCCGTGTCGGCGGCAAAAACGACCCGGCGGAAACAACCGGACTGGCACACTATTTTGAACACCTGATGTTTAAGGGAACCCAAAAGTTCGGCACATCCGATTACAAGGCAGAAGAACCGCTGTTAAATAAAATAGAAGAACTGTTCGAAACATACCGCAAAACAACTGACGAAGCAAAACGTAAAGAGATCTACGCCGAAATAGATAAGGTATCGCAGGAAGCGTCAAAATTCGCCATACCGAACGAATACAGCAAACTGATGTCAACCATCGGAGCGCAAGGCACAAACGCCTTTACCTCGTATGACCTCACGGCGTATACCGAAGATATACCTTCCAATGAAATCGAAAACTGGGCGATTATACAGGCGGATCGTTTTACAAATCCTGTCATCCGCGGATTCCATACCGAACTTGAAACGGTATACGAAGAATATAATATGAGCCTTACGCACGATGGCCGCAAAGTGTATGAAGCCGTCATGACCGGCTTATTCCCGCATCATCCGTACGGCACACAAACCGTACTGGGAACAGGAGAACATTTGAAAAACCCGTCCATCATAAATATCAAAAAATATTTTGAAACCTATTATGTGCCGAATAATATGGCCATATGTATGGTGGGTGATATCAACCCGGATGAAGTGGTCGCGATCATCGACAAATATTTCGGTTCGATGAAACCCAAAGATTTACCAAAGCTGAACACAACGCCGGAACAACCGATATCCCAACCTGTCATAAAAGAAGTGATGGGCCTGGAAGCTGAAAACATTGCGATCGCATTCCGTCTGCCCGCTGCCAACACAAAAGATGCCGCCACGCTGGAATTTGTTGACTATCTCCTGACAAACGGAAAAGCCGGTCTGATTGACCTGAACCTGGTACAAAAACAAAAAGTTTTAAGGGCAGGCAGTTACTCCAGTCCGATGGCAGATTACAGTATATTCCAAATGAGCGGAACGCCGAAAGAAGGCCAGACGCTTGACGAAGTAAAAGACCTGTTGCTCGGACAACTTGAAATGCTGAAAAAAGGAGAATTCGAAGACTGGTTACTGGAAGCCGTGATCAACAATTTCAGGTTAGACCAATATTACCAGAGACAGGAATATCAATACGCCGCTTATTTACTACTGAATGCGTATATCAATGACGTGAAATGGGAAGACATGGTCAACAAAATCAACTACCAGGCCCGGCTAACCAAAAAGGATGTGATTGATTTCTGTAATAAATACTTCAAAGACAACTATGTCGTCGTATACAAAAAACAAGGTACGCCGGATGATAAAAAGATCGAAAAACCCCAGATCACCCCGATACCGACCAATCGTGATACGGAAAGCGCATTTCTTGCCAACATAAAAGCGCGTGACGTAGAACCGATCGAACCCGTGTTCCTGGATTACGCCAAAGACATGTCCATATCAAAAGTGAAAAAAGACATCCCGTTATTGTACAAACAAAACACAACGAATCCCTTGTTCTCACTGTATTACATTTTTGAGATGGGGAACAACCACGACAAGATGCTGGGTACGGCTTTCAGTTACCTGAGTTATCTCGGCACATCCACCAAAACAGCGGAAGAAATCAAAAGCGAACTTTACAAAATGGCCTGTTCCTTCAATGTCACGGCAACGAACGAACGCGTCTATGTATATGTGAATGGCCTGAGTGATAATTTTGAAAAAGCAATGGCGCTGCTCGAAGAACGCCTGGCAGATGCAAAAGCCGATCAGGAAATCTACAACAACAGAGTAAAAGATATACTGAAGCAACGTTCCGATGCAAAACTCAATCAAAATGCAAACTTCAACCAACTGGTTAATTATGCAGTCTGGGGACCGAATTCTCCGGCAACAAACATCCTTTCCGAATCGGAACTCAACACTTTAAATCCGGAAGAATTGGTAGCCCGGACCAAAAACCTGAAAAACATAGAGCATACGATCATGTATTACGGCCCGCTCTCCGAACAACAAATCAAAGAAGCTATCAATAAAAATCACGCGGTAGGAGAAACACTGAAACCGATACCGGAGCCTCTGAAATTCAAAGAACAGGAAACAAATGAAAACAAAGTGCTGCTGGCTTTCTATGATGCCAAACAAATTTACATGGCTATGGTACATAAAGGCGGTTTATATGACAAAAGCATAGAACCGGACCGTAATATGTATAACAACTATTTCGGCGGTAGCATGAACAGCATCGTTTTCCAGGAAATGCGTGAAGCGCGCGGACTGGCCTATTCCGCCGGAGCCAATTATCAGCGTCAGGGCAAACCGGATCGTCCGTACATTCTCAATACAATGATTGCCACTCAAAACGACAAAATGATGGAAGCGATTGAAACATTCAACGATATCCTGAACAACATGCCCGAATCCGAAAAAACATTCTCGATTGCTAAGGAAAGAATCATAACGAATATTCGCACACAACGTATATTAAGAGATCAGATCTTATGGAATTACCTAAGCGCCATAGAATTCGGAGAGACAACAGATACAAGAAAAGAATTATTCGAAAAGATCCCGGATATGACACTGGAAGAGGTAAAAGCATTCCAACAAAAATATGTAAAAAACAAATCATATACATATTGTATCCTCGGAGACACAAAGAATCTGGATATGGAAGCCTTGAAAAAAATCGGCCCGGTAACAACGCTTACCCAGGAAGAAATTTTCGGTTACTGATATAAATAAACAAACTGAGAGAAAGAGAGTGTTTCATCGTGTGATTCACTCTCTTTTCATTGAATAAGGTTTTTTATTTCCGTATCCCTTATTTTAGATAGAAAAATATTAATTTTGTACTCATTATGAATAAGAGAGAAGGAACGATCTTAGTAGTAGACGACAACAAGAGCATCCTTGCCGCCGTAGAAATGCTGTTGCAACCCCTGTTTGCAAAAATTAGTACCATTACCAATCCGAACCGTATCAAACAAATATTGTCGGACGAACAGATTGACATCATACTTTTGGACATGAACTTCAGCACAGGCATCAACAATGGAAATGAAGGCTTGTTCTGGCTCGCGGAAATAAAAAAGCAAAATCCGTCCATACCGATCGTCTTATTTACCGCTTATGCGGATATAGAACTGGCAGTACGCGGAATCAAAGAAGGAGCCTCCGATTTCGTGGTTAAACCATGGGATAACAATAAACTAGCAGAAACCCTGCAAATGGCTTACAGATCCGGCAAAACAAAAAATAAAACCGGCCAATCCCCGCAAACACCTAAACAAACTGATGATAGTAATATCTTTTGGGGAAAAAGCGAAGCCATGCAAAAAGTCCGTTTACTTGTCGAAAAAGTGGCCGTAACGGATGCAAATATACTGATTACGGGAGAAAACGGCACGGGAAAAGAAGTAATCGCACGGGAAATACACCGGCTATCCCGGCGAAATAAATACCCCATGATATCCGTTGATATGGGAGCCATCACGGAAACCCTGTTTGAAAGCGAGTTATTCGGACATACAAAAGGATCTTTTACGGATGCAAAAAACGATCGTACCGGCAAATTCGAAGCCGCCGACAACGGTACGATCTTTTTAGATGAAATCGGCAACCTACCCTATCATCTGCAGGCAAAACTTCTCACGGTATTGCAACAACGCAGCATTATACGTGTCGGCAGCAACACCCCGATTCCGGTCAACATACGTCTGCTGAGCGCAACCAACAGAAATCTCGAAGAGATGGTTAAAAAAGGAGCATTCCGCGAAGACCTGATGTACCGTATCAATACGATCCGAATCCACATCCCGGCATTACGTGAAAGACCGGACGACATCGTTCCCCTCGCAGAAATATTCCTGAAAAAACAATCCCGGAGTTACGGCAAACCGGAGCTGCAACTTTCCGTCCCGGCCAAAGAAAAACTGAAAACATACCCCTGGTACGGTAACGTACGCGAACTGGAACATTTTATAGAGAAAACCGTTATTTTCAGTGAAAAAATCATGATTGACGCCGACGACCTGCATGTACCGGCTGCAACTGCAACCGCAACCACAACGGAAAATGAAAGTTCAACAATAGAAGATATGGAACGGAAAATGATCCGTAACGCGATAAACAAACACAACGGAAACCTATCCCTTGTTGCGAATGAATTAGGCATATCACGACAAACGTTATACAACAAGATAAAAAAATACGAACTTTGAAAAACGTTATAAACAGATATATTTTTGATAGCCTGGTATTCCGTTTACTTACATTGATAACAGCCGTTGGATTTTGCACCTACTACGGAATAAAAGGCGACACCTTTTATCTCCTCCTGTTTTTAGTACTGGCAGTCGTTCTGTTTATATGGGTTATATCCCTGTATAACAACCGTATAAAAAAAATCAAATACATGTTCGATGCGATTGACAACAATGATTTTACGTTTCAATACGCGATCAGCCAACGCTCGTCCGACGACAGGCAGGTAAACGAACTGATGAACCGTATCATACGCGCCATGTTGCAATTAAAAATCGATACGATCAAAAAAGAAAACTTTTACGAACAAATAATCGACAGCGTCAATACCGGGATTTTTGTGATCGATCATAACGGATATGTACTTCAAAAAAACAAAAGGGCGCTTGCTTTGTTAGGATTACCTGATTTTACACATATAAAACACATCAAAAAGGTAAATGAAAAACTGGCCCAACACCTTGAGAACATCAAATCCGATGATAAATTCAACCTATCTTATACCAACGAACGTACCACCATCAATCTTTCCGTACATATATCCGGAACGGAGCTAAAAAACAAGCCGGTATTTATCATAACATTCAACGACATAAACAATGAACTGGATGAAAAGGAACTGGATTCCTGGATCCGCCTGACACAAGTGATGACACACGAGATTATGAATTCCATAACCCCTATCACCTCTATCAGCGACTCTTTGCTGTCCATGAAGGAATTTACGGAAAAAGAAATTCACAACGGCCTCGAAGTGATAAGCAAAGCCGGAAAAGGACTTATCTCATTTGTAGAATCATACCGGAAATTCACACATATCCCCACCCCTCAACCCACCCTGTTTTATGTGAAAAATTTTATCGAAAGAATGGTAATACTTTCATCTCACAACAACAAATATCCTAACATTAAGTGGCAGACAACGATTGAACCGGCCGACCTGATACTTCATGCGGACGAAAACCTGATAAGCCTGGTTATGATCAACCTGCTGAAAAATGCAAGACAGGCTATAGGAGATAAAAAGGCCGGAATTATCACCGTGAATGTATCATGCAATACCTCGGAATCCATCCTAATAGAAGTATCGAATAATGGCCCCGCCATACCGGAAGAGGAGGCATCGCTGATATTCACCCCTTTCTATACTACCAAAAAAGACGGAAGCGGAATCGGGCTGTCGGTAGCCCGTCAGATCATGAGATTGTCGGGAGGCAATATTACGCTCAGCAGTGATCTTCATACGGAAACAACGACTTTCACACTGACATTTCCTTAATAGCAAAACTTCTATCCATACACATCATTCATCCCGCACACCACATTACAAGCTAAAACAAAAAGAAAGCCTACCGTATCAATTTATCACACCGGGAGCAAAAAAACAACAAATCCATTATAACATCAAAATATTTTATCATTTTGATCCGGCTTCTTTGCAATAAATTTACAAAAAGATATATATTTGCAGCACAAATAAAGCAAAATGTAAAATCAAACAATAGCAACAAACAACAAATGACACAAAAAATACAGTTCCACAAGATGCATGGTTCAGGCAACGACTATATCTATATAAATACCTTAAAATATACAATTGTCAATCCCGAAGAAAAAGCCATACACCGGAGCAAATATCATACCGGCATAGGCTCCGACGGACTTGTATTAATCGGAAAATCAGATAAAGCAGATTTCGGAGGCAATGACCGAAAGAACCAAATTTTCTACGTATATTTGCTCCTCCATTCCAATATGCGAATTAAAAACAACAACATAAAACAATCAATTTAAAACTATTAAAAATATGTCACTGATTATTCCCAAAAACTACAAGCAAACACTGATGCCGGAAACAACGGAATTGGCTATCCAGATGTTGAAACGTACATTTCAGGAGAAACTCTCGCAGGAACTTCGCCTGCGTAGAGTAACCGCGCCGTTATTCGTCCTTTCGGGTACGGGTATCAACGACGACCTGAACGGCGTTGAACGCGCGGTTAAATTTCCCATCCGCTGCATGGACGACCGGATGGCTGAAGTCGTACATTCGCTGGCCAAATGGAAACGGATGAAATTAGCCGCTTATCAGATTGCGCCCGGATATGGTCTATACACAGATATGAACGCGATCCGCAGCGATGAAGATCTGGACAACCTCCATTCCTTGTATGTAGACCAATGGGACTGGGAACGGACAATCCGCACGGAAGACCGCAATGCCGATTATCTCAAACGTACCGTAAAAAGCATATACACGATCTTTAAAGAAATTGAAATTATTGTATATGAACAGTTTCCGCACATCACTCCGACATTGCCGGAAAACATCACATTTATACATACCGAAGAACTGCTCCGGATGTATCCGGATCTTTCCCCGCGTGACCGTGAATCCAAAGCGGCGGAAAAATTCGGAGCGATTTTCCTGATCGGTATCGGAGGAGCGCTAAGCAATGGTGAAAAACATGACGGACGCGCCCCGGATTATGATGACTGGAGCACTCCGAACGAAGACGGATATGTAGGATTAAACGGTGATATCATACTTTGGAATAATGTGCTGAAAATATCATTCGAAATCTCATCCATGGGTATACGCGTTGATAAAGAAGCGCTGAAACGGCAACTTGACATCTGCGGATGCCCGGAACGTTCCGGACTGACATTCCACAAAGCGCTGCTGAACGATGAATTGCCGGCCTCTATCGGAGGCGGTATAGGGCAAAGCCGCCTGTGTATGTTCTTCCTCCAGAAAGCCCATGTCGGAGAAGTCCAGGCCTCCATATGGCCGGAAGATCAGATAAAAATATGCGAAGAAAACAATATCTTCCTTTTATAGACGCCAAACATGTGTTTGAGTTCAATAATAATTAACAATTAAAAAGATGTCAGACTTAAGATTCAGAGTAGTAGAGAAGGCATTCGAGAGGAAGCCCGTCCTGGTCGAAACACCGGATAAGCGTCCATCCGAATACTTCGGTTGCATGGTTTTCAACAGGGAAAAAATGTTCAGATACCTGCCGGAAAAAGCATACAAGGATTTAATTAATGTGATTGACAAAGGAACATCGCTCTCTCTAAGTACGGCAGACGCCGTTGCCGCAGGCATGAAAAGATGGGCGGTTGAGATGGGTGTCACCCATTATACGCACTGGTTTCATCCGTTGACGGAAGGAACGGCGGAAAAACACGACGCATTCATTGATCACGACGGAAAAGGAGGAGTTGTTGAAGAACTATCCGGAAAATTACTTGTACAGCAAGAGCCTGACGCATCCAGCTTCCCCAACGGCGGTATCCGCAACACGTTCGAAGCACGCGGATATACGGCCTGGGATCCCTCATCGCCCGCTTTTATTGTAGGAGACACGCTTTGCATTCCGACTATATTCATCTCTTACACAGGAGAATCCCTCGACTACAAAGCCCCCCTGATAAAGGCGCTCGACGCAATTAACAAAGCAGCGGTTGACGTATGCCACTATTTTGACAAAAAAGTCAAAAAAGTCCATGCTTATCTCGGTTGGGAACAGG
>QMCE01001913.1_pt1 | contig 11545 bp, 10 predicted proteins | sample 1821851 | NCBI WGS metagenome assembly QMCE01 (sample SAMN09453174, study PRJNA476694) | Termite gut metagenome, whole genome shotgun sequencing project. | isolation source: worker | host: Odontotermes sp. | place: South Africa:Pretoria | collected 2016-01-28
TACTCCGCGATTAAAATGCGACACCGACAACACCAATATCGTCAACGGATCTTTCGGGGGTGCGGCATATGAGTATCAACAATATGGTTATCCCCTCGGTACTGTGCGCCATCATCGCTTATGGGCTGTGGCGCAATATCGACCTGTTTGACGCGTTTATCGAAGGCGCGCGCGAGGGGCTTTCAACGGCGGCGCGTATCCTGCCGTCGCTGGTGGCTCTTATGACCTGCGTGGGAATGTTCAAAGCCTCGGGCGCGCTCGATTTTATTGTATGGGCCTCGCGGCCGGTGGCGAAGGCATTCTTTCTGCCCGCCGAGGTAACGCCGCTGGCTATCCTTCGCCCCATTTCGGGCAGCGGCGCGCTGGTGATATTCAACGACCTGCTTGCCACCCACGGCCCCGACAGCTTTATCGGCCGTGTGGCCAGCGTGATGGAGGGTTCGAGCGAGACCACTTTCTACACTATCGCTGTCTACTACGGCGCTATCAAAGTCAATAAGACCCGTCACACGCTTGCCGCCTCTCTTACCGCCGACTTTGTCGCCGTAATCATGAGCGCGGTATGCGTGGCGTGGCTGTTCGGCAATTAGCGCAAAGACGAAATTCTCTTTATACTCATTCATAATAGGAATATCAGGATGTTTCTATTATAAGAGCTCCGGCGTGAATGAATCGCGCCTGCGCTTCGGCGCTACGAAAACTACTCTTCGATTAAAATGCGCCTGTCACTTATATTTGCGCTTTTGCGCGGGTTGCGCGATAGAACTTGGGCGGGCATTGGCAGAGCCAATGCCCGCTCCCGCCCGCTTATCTGCGCCGACCCGACGCAAAGGTGCTCGTCTTTTTGTTGAAGAGTGCTATAATATTGTGCTACAGCCATTTTACAAGTTGACCGGCGATGCAATTAAGCCGCGGCCAAAGACCGCGGCTTATACCACAACAGCAAGGGGAAGGCGCGCGCCTTCTCTTTGCCGCATATCACCGTCCGCTGACGACCTTCAGCCGCAGCGAAACCTCTTCGTTGCCCATGCGCAGCGAAACAAACCGGGTGCGTTTTTTTGTTCCGAGACATATCCCCGCACCGCGCAACACAAAGGGAGGCGTAAGGGTAAAGTTTTCGCCGACGCCCAATCGCAGCTTGACACTGCCCGCCGTCATGTTCACCAGCTCGCACAGGGTATCGTCCATCTCTTCCCTTGTCACCTCGTCGGCGGGAACGCCGGCAATATACGAGCACAGCACGCGCAGATCGTCTTCCTCCGCCGAAAGGAGGATAGTTCCGCCAATAGAGCCGGCAAGGCTCATGCAACCCACCACGCCGCAAAAGCCGGCGTCGGGCTCGTCGGAGAGCATATCGATGGAAGCCCCGGAGACAGTGGCCACCACCTCGCCCAGCGCGTCGGCGAAAAGCGCGCCCACACGGCGCGGCGAAAACTCTTCCCTCACAGCTCTTCCTCCCCGACGCATTCCATAATTTTTGCTTCCAGCTCCTCAATACTGAAGGGTTTGGTGAGGTAATTGTCGGCCCCGGCGCGAACAGCGGCCACAATGCTGCTCTTCTGCCCCTCGGTTGTCACCATCATCACAGGGATATGCCGGTAGGCATCGCTGCTTTTTATCTCCACAAGAACGTCGTAGCCGCTTTTGGCGGGCATGTTCCAATCCAACAGCACAAGGTCGATCTCCCGATAAAGAGCCTCAAGCTTCTCCATAGCCTCGATACCGTCCTGCGCCTCTACCGTTTCCATACGCAATGCGTCGGCCACGGCTTTTATCACCTTGCGAATGACCATGGAATCGTCGACAACAAGCAGCTTCATTCCTTCACCCCCTTCTTGAAGTAGTAGGTCATGTTTTCATGGAGACGGGCCTCGAACCAATCCTCGAACAGATCGCACAGCGCGTAGTTGCCGGTAAAGAGCACGCCGTCCTCTGTAAGCGCTCCGGCCGCCTTGCGCAGGATATCCCGTTTGAGCTCCTGCGCGAAGTATATGAGCACATACCGGCAAAAGATGATGTCGAACGAACCCAGCGGCGCAAAGCTCCGCAGCAGGTTAAAAGGCCGAAACTGCACGGCGTCGCGGATACGCGCATCCAAATCCCACGCCGACCCGTCCTTGACAAAGTAGGCGTCGCGGTACCGCTCGCTTAAGCCGCGCCGGATGCTGATCGCGTCGTAGCGGCCTTTTTTGGCAATATGCAACACACGGCACGAAATATCGGTAGCCAACAGCTCAAAATCGGAGAGGCAAACATCCTCTATGCCGTGTTCTTTGAGGTAAGTGTCGATGCACATGGCGGTGGAGTATGCCTCCTGCCCGGTGGAAGAGGCGGCGAACCAGACGCGTATTTTTTCTTTGCGGCCCGCCCGCAGTTCCTCCACCAGCCGCGGCAGGATGCGTTGTTCCAATACCTTCCACGGCGAGGCGTCGCGGAACCACAGCGTCTCGTTGGTGGTCATCGCGTCGATCACCTGTTGCCGAGCCAGCGGGTCGGCGCCCGAAAGGATGTGGTCATACAGTGCGGTAAAGGTATCCGCGCCGATATTCGCCATCATCTTCGAAAGCCGCGTTTCAAACAGATAGCTCTTTTCGGGCGGTATCTCTATGCCGCTGTGTTCGCGCAGATAGCCGCTCAACAGCGCAAGCTCCGCGTCGCTGACCGACCCCTGCGCGAATCGCAGTGTGATATCTTTCATTCGTTATGCTCCGTTAGCTTAAGACATTGCTTTGGGTCGCCGCTGACTCAGATTTGATCCCGCTCTTTTGGCACAGCGTTGCTATGCCGTTTTTCCCCGCGTTAATGGACTCTGAACCGTGAGACAAACCGTTCCATCTCGTTGGCGGTGCCCAACAGCTCACTGCTGGCCGTGTTGGTGAGGGCGGCGCTCTGTTGGATAGCTTCCGCCTCGCGGTGAATGAGCTGGATGTTCTTTGATATTTCGGCGATACCGGCATTCATCTCATGGGCGGCGCGGTCGATCTCGCTCATATTGCCTGCCACCCGGTCGGAGTTCAGGGCGATCTCCTGCGTGCCAACCACAAGGTCGGCGGCGGAGCGGGCAATCTCGTTGACGCCCTTGGTGGATTCCGTCACCGTCCGCGACACCGATTGGGCATTTTCTGTGATACGGCCGATCTCGGTGGTCACCTCCACCATGCGGCGGGCGGCGGCGGCCGATTCCTCGGCTATCCTGTCGCTGCGCTTGCCCTGCTGTGTTACCTCCTGCGTAAGCTGCTGCATAAAATCGCTTAGTCCACCCATGATTTCGGCTATCTCCGATACCGCTCCCACGGCGGTGGGCATGTTGCCGCGCATGTTTTCAATTTCGTCGGCAATTTCGCCGGTGGCGGCGGCGGTTTGGCGGGCCAGCTCCTTTACCTCGTTGGCCACTACCATAAAGCCCCGGCCGGCCTCGCCGGCCCCCGCCGCTTCGATCGCCGCGTTGAGAGCCAGCATGTTGGTTTGGTCGGCAAAATCGCTGATGATATTTACCACCTTGCCTATCTGCCGGCTGGCAGCCTCCAACTGCAGGATAATGCTGTTGGTGTTCCGGGCCTTCTCGTCCGCGGCGGCAACGCGGCGCATGGCCGCCGCGCAGTGCTCGTTGACAGAGGCGATAGATTTGTTGATCTCAAGCACGCTGTCGGCCACACTGTTAAATGTATCCGACACCAGCGCAACCGACCCCGACGCGGTCGCGATGCTGTTTTTGATATTGCCCACCAGTATATCCGATTGCTCAACGCGGGTGCTGGTCTCCTCGGCGGCGGCGGCCAGCGCGCCGATAGTCGCGTTGATCTCCTCGATAGAGGACGCCACGGCACTGATATGTACGCTGGCCGTTGTCAGCGATGTGGCCGCCTGCATCATCCCGGCCGAGAATTCCTCCACCGTGGAGCTGACAAATGAGATCTGCTCGTTGAGGCCCGTGCTGTTCGAGGCCATCTGCGAAGAAACATCCAGCAGGCTTTCGGCCGATTCCCGCATGGTGCCGCTGTTTTGTGTGATGGTTTCGAGGCTCGAGCGGTTGTACGACAGCAACGCGTTACACGCGCTGAACAACTGACCTATCTCGGCGCCGTCGCCGCTGGGCAGTTCTATGGTGAAGTTGCCGCGCGCGGCCTCCTCCAGCGCCCCCGCGCCCTGTATAATGGGCCGGGAAATCGCCAGCGAGATATAAATACCAAATATGATGGTGATGACGATACCCACGACAGAAATCGACGTCATTGCCACAAACGAACTGCGTGAATCCTGCATTGCCTGCGTATGAAGGTTATCGGCAAGCACCAAGCGGATGGAATTGAGAGAAGAAAGATCCTCGAGGCACGCGTCGGAGACCGGCGAGAGGATGTCGTTGAGATATGTCTCCGCCTGGTGCTGGCTGCCGGCCACATTAAAATCCTGCTCCAACAGGATCTGGAAACCATCAAAAAGACCGATATATTCATCAAAGTTGGCAATGAGGTGGTTATACGGCTCCCATGCCTCCTGCCGCGCGATGGTTTGGCTGAAATCCTCCATCATCCCTTTTGCGCGGTTCACATCGTTGACGATCTGTTGCGCCGCCTGCCCGCGCAGGGCAACGCTGTCGCCAAGCAGCGAAGAGCGCCCCATCGTCTTGACGTTCTCCATCAGCCGGATCGATTGCGTCACAAAATCCAGCGGTTCGATAACGTTTACATTGAGGCTGTTCACGATTTCCGACTGCTTGCTGATGTTGACCAGCGCCGTGACCAGAATAATGACGGAAAGCGCCGCCATAAACAAAAACGACGCAAGCAGTCTTGTGCGGATCTTCATATTCCTAAGCAGCTTACTCATTGAGAGCCCCTCCCTGCGGCCCCTTGCGGAACCGGTTGATGATGGAATCGATATCGATCACGCGGTATAATACGCCGTCCGCCTCACTTACCCGCGAAACCGGCAGCGCGTCCGCCGCTTTTGTACAAGAAGGCGGCGGTGTGAGCGTGGCCTCGTCTATCTCCACAAGGTCGCCCGGCCTGTCGACAATAAGGCCAAGCTCCTCGCTTTCCCCGCCGGTTTTGAAGAGGATGGCGTTTGCCGCCTGCAGTTCCGCCGGCGCGCCGTGCGCTCCGGAAGAATAACGCAGCAACGTGACCACCTTGCCCCTCATGCCGGCAATGCCGGCCACCTCGGGCGGTGCGGCCGGCACCGGCGTTACCTCAAGCCGCCGGGCCAGCCGGCGCACTCCGGTAACATCGGCCGCAAAGCACTCTCCGCCGATATAAAAGCTTAATACTTTGATAAGAAGCACCCGCCTTGGCGTAAAATCGGGGACGAAGACACCCCCGGAAGCGTAAATACCGATTCAAGACTGGTCGACTAGTCGGCCATATATGTTATATAGCAACGCCATACGCGGCCAGTTCCTCTCTGAGCCGCACGACGTCGTTGCCCGGAAAATCAAAGTGGATGACGCGCATTCCCATCGCTTGCGGAACAACCAGATTCTCTTCTTTATTATCGATGAACACACACTCGCCGGGAGAGACGGCTAACGCGGCGGTTACCGCACGGAAGATATCCTCGTTCTCTTTGCCCGAGCCTATCTCGGCTGAAACGGCGATACAGTCAAAAACGGTTTCCCAGCAGTGATGTGCCGCGATGCTTTTTATCCTGTCGGCTTTATTGTCTGTCACCAGCGCAAGCATCAGAGGAATCGCCTTTATTCTTCTTACGATATCGAGCACTTCGGCGTTAAGGGGCGTGTTGATGAACGAGTCGCGCAATATGTTTATATCGATTCGCGCGCCAAGCGCGTCGCAAAGGGCTTGCCATATCTCTTCATGCTTTAACCTGCCGGTCAGAAGATCGGCGTTAAACCTTGCGTATTCGCGCCTGAGCAAGCTTTTATCCACGCCGGTCGCCTTGGCGACGTAGTTGCAGATCGACCGGGAGCCTGTTTCGTCAAGCGTCAGCACACCGTCAAAATCAAATAGCACGGCTTTCGTCATGTTATCACCCTTCGCGCATTGCCGTTAACTACCCCGTTTCCGCCGCCGCCAGAATACGCGCACTGTCGAGAAAAATCAATATCTTTTCTTCATGCACGCACGTGCCCTCCACAAAGTCGCTTTCGACGCAGCTAGGGTCGGGGGTAAAATCACCGTCGACCTTATCAAGTACCTTACCGGCCAGAATGCCCGCCGGAAGCCGGTCCTCCCCGCATGCCGCCAGCCGTAGGAGATAGAGCCAAGCGGCGCTGTAATCGCGCTTTTGCACCGGGGCGTAATCTTCGGGGCGCAGAACGCGCACCGTGTTGCCGGCAAGGTTGACAAACAGCCCGTCGCCGATTTCCTGTAATTGCGCGGGGGCGACGCGTTCGATGCGGCTGACAAGGCCGGTATCCAGCGCGAAGTGCTCGGCCCCCGAGCAGCGAAAAACAAGAATCTGGCGCAGAAGCCCGTTCTCCTGCGCGGCGTCGCTTGTCGCTTCGTCCTTCGGCACGCCCTCCAGTTCGAGATGTCGCAATATCCCTTCGGCGTCTGCTATTACGATAGCGCCGCCGTTGCCCAGCACCGTCACGCCCGTATAGCAGCGGCAACCCGCGAGGTAGAGGGGCAGCGGCTTCACCAGCGTTTCCTCCGAGCCTACAGCGTCGTCGATAAGCAACGCGAAGTACCGCCCGGCAGCCCGCAGCACCACGCATTTGGCTACATCGCCCGCCGCGGCGCGGCGAAACGGCTCGCGCGACGGGGCCTGCCCGCGCGCCTTGGCGTCGATATCCTCCATCGTGACGAGCGGGAGAATCCAGCCGTCGAGGTTGAGCACCGGTACATTGTTGACACACTCCAGCCGCCGCGACGGCATGCCCCGCCACAGACGGACGACACGTTCGACATTTGCCTCGGGGAGAGCATACCGCACACCGCTTACGGTGACGATAAGGCTGCGGATAACAGTGAGCATCAACGGCACTTTAAGCCGCACGGTGGTGCCGGCCCCCGGCTGCGACTCCACCTCGATGGCGCCGCCCAGCTTTTCGAGGTTGGTGCGCACAATATCCATCCCCACGCCGCGCCCCGAAAGGTCGGTCACTTTTTGGGCCGTAGAAAGCCCCGGCTCAAGAATAAGGCGCAGCAGTGCGGCGCGCGGCATGGCGGCCAGTTGCTCGGGCGTAGCCAGACCGCGCTCGGCGTACCGGCGCGCCAGCGCGTCGGCGTCGATGCCTTCGCCGTCGTCGGTCACCTCAATAATGGCGTAGCCGTCGCCCGCCACGGCACCCAGCCGAATAAAGCCTGCGCGCGGCTTGCCCACCGCGGCGCGCCGGCCCGGTGTTTCTATGCCATGGTCGGCGGCATTCTTCACAAGCTGCGTCAACGGGTCGGAAAGGGCGTCGAGCAACGCTTTATCCAAGGCGACATCGCCGCCGAACATCTCGATTCGCATTTCCTTGCCCAGAGCTTTCGCGGTATCGCGGATAATGCGCGGAAAGCGGGCGAATATCGTACTCACCGGCTGCATCCGCGTGCGCATCAGTTTTTCCTGAAGCTCGCCGGACAGGCGGTTCATATCGTGCAGCACCGGGGCCAGACCCGGCGTCGCCCCGGCATGCTCCGAGATAAACGAGAGCAAACGGTTGCGCGTGAGGATCATCTCATTGGCCAGATCCATCAACCCGTTGACGGTGGAAACCTCCAGGCGTATCGAGGGCTCCTGCCTGTGGGGCGCCGGCGCAGGCGCCGCCTGCGTACCGGCGGGCGCGGCGTCGCCCTTGGCGGGTTCGCCGGCGGCGGGCGGTTCTTCTCCCGCGTTAGGAAGCGAATGGATGCGCCCGACGTCCAGCTCGACGGCAATGAGAAAGAGCTCGCGCTCGAGCACGCTGGTAACGAGCAGAGCGACGGGGAAAGTATCGCGCTGCCCGAGCCGCCATATAATTTCGTCGGTGAGGCGCGCCGGTTCGGCGGCCCGCCCGTCCACAACAGCCTCGAGGATAGAACCCACCGATGTGATATCCTCCACCATTCGCCGGGGTTGGTTGTAATACTGCCCCAGCCCCCGGTGGAAGGCAATATCGAGATAATAGGTCTTCTGGCCGCGTTTCGCCGCGTTTTTCAGGGCTTTTGCCGTTGCCTCGGCATGCAGATCGAAGGGAAGACGCGCCGGGGGGCCGGCATCCTGTCGGGACGGGGAACCGGCAAGACCGACACAGCCTTCCAGCTCCTCGAGCACGCCGGCGATATCCACGGCGTCGGGGTTGTCGAGGCTGCTCACCAGCGCCGTCAGGCAGTCCACGCCGCGCAGGGCAACATCGGCAAGCTCGCCGCGCGGTGTAAGGACGCCATCCTTCACGCGCTGAAAGATGCTTTCCAGCTCATGGGCCACAGCCACGATTTTACGCAGCGAAAAAAAGCCGGCTGTTCCCTTGATGCTGTGCGCGGCCCGGAAAGCACTGTCCAGCAGCCCCGGCGACGCGTCGGGGTCGTCGAAGCCAAGAATCGCCGATTCTATTGTTTCGATATGGGTCCTGGCTTCGCTTTCAAAATCGCCCAAAAGCGAGCCGGGGTCTGGTATTTGCATTGCGGCCCCTTTATTTCGAACAAACTTTATGCTATAATACATAACAAACTTTATGTTATAAGATATAGTATAACACAAATTATCTGTAAGTGGAATAGCGCAACCGCGGAAGTTGGCAATTATTAAACAAACCCGAGGGGAGGGCAATGCATTGAGCGATTCCAAGCACAGGATACATGTTCTTGCGGTGAGCGGCGAGCCGCGCGGCCTGGCCGCGCTCAAGCAGGAGCTTAAGGATGCTTTTGACGTGCGTATCGCCCTGCTGGGCGACGCCGCCGTGTCGGCGCTCGCGGATATGGCGGCCGACGCCGTTGTTGTGGCGTTTGAGGAAGATGCCGGCCAATCCCTTGCGGCGTACAAAGGGCTTGCCGCCGCTGCCGGCGGCGCGCCTATCCTCTTTGTAGCCGGCACCGACAGCGAGGCCGACGAGGCCTCCGCTCTCGCGTTGGGCGCCGCCGATTATTGCCTGCGCCGCCAAACGGGCGAAGCCCTTGTCCGCCGCATCGGCCTGCGCGTCGCCGAAGGCCGGCGCAAATGCGCCGCGCCGGCAGAACCTTCTCCCGAGGCACTGCTGGCGGGCAAAACGATCCTCATCGCCGAGGATGTGGCGCTCAACCGCGAAATTATGGCGGCGGTGCTTTCGCCCGCGGGAGATCTCACCCTCGAGTTCGCCCGCAACGGCGCCGAGGCGGTTGAGATGTTCGCGCGCGCGCCCGGCAAATACGCGCTGATCTGCATGGATATCCTCATGCCTGAGATGGATGGCCTCGCCGCCGCACGCGCCATACGCCGCCTCGGGCACGAGGAAGCGCGCCGCGTGCCCATCATCGCCCTTTCGGCCGGCGACGCCGGCAGCGGCCGCGAGCAATGCCTTGCAGCCGGTATGAACGGTTATCTCGAAAAACCGGTCGACTATGAGGAATTTATACATATCGTTGCCAGCCTGCCGGAGCTTGCGGAAGCGTAGCGATTCGACCGGATAAGGCGCTTACTCTTAACTGTCGTTGCGCCGGCGCCGTCTGGGAAGCTACCAGAAAGCCATGCCGTTTTGCCGGCATGGCTTTCTGTATGGAAGAGATTTCAATGTCTTCAAAGAAATACCGTGTTTTGTGGCTGGTATTGGAAGTCGGAATATGCTATAATTATAGTGTGATATGTACCATTGTTACATAGTTTGAATGGAGGAGTGACACTTTATGAGCGCCGAACGGCGGCTTTACGAACTCTGGATGAAAAAAACGACGGCCGATGCGCCCGCGCAGGCCGAACTGACTGCCATTGCGGAGGATACCGGCGAGATCAACGACCGGTTCTACAGAGACCTTGCCTTTGGCACGGCAGGGCTGCGCGGCATTCTGGGCATGGGCAACAACCGGATGAACCGCTATGTGGTGGGGCGGGCGGCGCAGGGGCTGGCCCGGTACATTGGCGCGTCCGCAAACGACCCGAGCGCCGCCGTAGCATACGATTCGCGCAATTACTCAAAGGAATTTGCCCGGCATACGGCTTGCGTACTGGCGGCAAATGGAGTGAAGGTTTATCTTTTCCGCGAGCTGATGCCCACCCCCGCCCTTTCCTATGCCGTTCGGGAGCTGGGCTGCGATACCGGCGTGGTGATTACGGCCAGTCACAACCCCGCCGCCTACAACGGCTTCAAGGCCTATGGCCCCGACGGCTGCCAGATTGGGCCGGAGCAGGCCGACGCCGTACAAAAGGAAATACTTACCACAGACCTCTTCGACGGTGTGGCCGCCCTGGATTTTAGCGACGCGCTGACACACAAAAAAATCGAATATATTCCCGACAGCTTTGTCGAGCAGTTCCAGCGCCGCGTGCTGGAAGAGGCGCTCGAGCCGCAGGTGTGCGCGCAGGCGGGGCTCAAGCTTGTCTATACGCCTCTCAACGGTGCGGGCCGGCGTTGTGTCACCGCCGTGCTGCGCATGGCGGGAGTAAAAAATATCACCGTAGTGCCCGAGCAGGAGCATCCCGACGGCGATTTTCCCACCTGCCCGACGCCCAACCCCGAAACGCCGGCCGCGATGGAACTGGGCCTTGCTCTGGGCCGCGAGCTGGATTCCGATCTGCTATTGGCCACTGACCCCGACTGCGACCGGGTCTCCGTCGCCGCCAGAGATTCAAAAAGGGGCGATTTTCGCATCCTCTCCGGCAACGAGCTGGGCATTCTGCTGCTTGATTATATCTGCAAGACCCGCGCAAGGCTGGGCACAATGCCCCAAAAGCCGGTGGCGGTGCGTTCGTTGGTGAGCTCACGGATGGCCGATATTATCGCGGAGGCTTACGGCGCGGAGATGCGCGTTGTACTCACCGGCTTCAAGTTTATCGGCGAGGTGATAGCCACCCTCGAGGGTGAAGGGCGCGGCGAAAGCTTCCTGTTCGGCTTTGAGGAGAGCTGCGGCTATTTGAGCGGCCCTTACGCGCGCGATAAGGACGCCGTGGGTGCGTCGCTGCTGGCGGCGGAGATGGCCTCCGCCCTTAAGCTCCAAGGGAAAACTCTTATCGACGCGCTCGAAGAGCTATATCGGCGTTTTGGCGTTTGGAGCAGCGTGGTGGATAACTTTGCCTTCGCCGGCGCTGCGGGGATGGAGAAGATGGAATCTATCATGCGCTCATTGCGCGACGCCCCGCCCGCGTCGCTGGCCGGCGACACTGTGGAGCGGGCGCTCGATTACGCCGCCGGAACCGAAATAACCCCGGCGGGGCTGAGCCCCGCACCGCTGCCTAAAGCCGATATGATCGAGCTTGTGCTGGCCGGCGGCAACAGTGTCATCGTCCGCCCGTCGGGCACGGAGCCCAAGATAAAGGTATATTATACCATTACCGGCAAGACCCGTGCCGATGTGGCCGCCACGGTAAAGCGCTACCGCGCGGCCGGGCTTGTCAGGAGCGAGTAGCCGGCGCCGACTAAGTTTGCACCTTTGTGCCATATCGGCGCGATAAAACTTGGACGGGGGCGGACATTGGCAGGGCCAATGTCCGC
>QMCE01006706.1_pt1 | contig 11536 bp, 9 predicted proteins | sample 1821851 | NCBI WGS metagenome assembly QMCE01 (sample SAMN09453174, study PRJNA476694) | Termite gut metagenome, whole genome shotgun sequencing project. | isolation source: worker | host: Odontotermes sp. | place: South Africa:Pretoria | collected 2016-01-28
ATATCGCGTTGATGTCATTCAGTACGGTACGTCCGTCGAAAGATTTGACTAAATGCTTTACTTCAACCATCTTATGTCAGTAATAATTGAGTTAAAATTACGTCGGCCAGCAAAATTATGATACTACTCATGACGACCGAATTGGTACTGGCTTTTCCAACTTCCAAAGCTCCGCCTTTTACGTTATAACCGAAATAAGAAGCGATTGAAGCAATGATAAAGGCGTACACAACAGATTTGATGATAGAATACCAGACATAGAAGGAATTATACCAATATTGTAAACCATATTCAAAGTCGGTGGATGACATTCCTTCCACAACATAACTGGCAAATACCCCGCCGAGAATCCCGGTAAACATACTGAAAATAACCAGAACCGGAATAAACAGCATCAAACCGACGATCTTTGGTAAGATCAGATAGTTTGCCGAGTTAACTCCCATGATCTCCATCGCGTCGATCTGTTCGGTAACACGCATAGTTCCGATCTCCGACGCGATATTACTCCCCACTTTTCCGGCCAGGATCAGCGCCATAATGGAAGAAGAAAACTCAAGCAGGATAATTTCACGCGTCATATACCCGATGGTGAATTTGGGGATTAACGGGGATTGTATGTTCAGGGATACCTGAATGGCGATTACCGTACCGATAAAAACGGAAATGATAATCACGATCCAAAGCGAATCGACTCCCAGTTTATATATTTCTTTTACCAATTGTTTGAAAAACATATTCCACCGGTCCGGAATGGAAATGCTCTTTTTCATCAGGATAGCGTATTCACCTAACTGGTGTAATGCTTTATTCATTCTTTTTGCACTCTAAATTTGTAGTGACAAAGATAGCGAAAGCCGAGCGCAGAAGCAAACTTGTTTGATTATGCCGAGGCGCATCCTATCTTCGATACGATTTTTGTAACAAAGATAGCGAGTTCCTTCGAGAAAAATAGCGAGACGGCGATAAAATAACATACCTTCTTCGGTTATTGTGATATTGGAAGATCGTGCGTATTAGGAGCCTTAGTCGTGCCCGTCGGGTGCCTGAAAGACTAACCGTATCGTTTTTATCACTACCTTTGTTTCCTCAAAATAATAAATGAAAAGTAGTTGTATGCAGAAACCATCCATCCCGAAAGGAACCAGAGACTTCTCGCCTGAAGAAATGGCGAAACGTAATTATATATTCGATACGATCCGTGAAGTGTTTCATCTTTATGGCTTTCAACAGATAGAAACGCCGGCTATGGAAAATCTCTCCACCTTGATGGGAAAATACGGAGAGGAAGGGGATAAACTGTTGTTCAAGATCTTGAATTCGGGCGATTATTTTTCCGGAATATCCGATGAAGAGCTGATGGAAAAGAACACCGCCCGGTTAGCATCCCGCTTATGCGAGAAGGGATTACGTTATGACCTCACAGTCCCGTTCGCCCGTTATGTCGTACAACATCGTAATGAAATCAGCTTCCCTTTTAAACGCTACCAGATCCAGCCGGTATGGCGTGCCGACCGTCCCCAGAAAGGGCGCTACCGGGAATTTTTCCAGTGTGACGTGGATGTCGTAGGTTCTGATTCCCTGATCAATGAAGTCGAATTAATTCAGATTATCGATGAAGTATTCGATCGCCTGGGTATCCGGGTCGCGATTAAGATGAATAACCGCAAAATTCTGACCGGCATAGCGGAAATAATCGGGGAAGCGGATAAGATTGTCGATATAACGGTTGCTATCGACAAATTAGATAAGATCGGATTGGATAAAGTAAATGAAGAGTTACGCGATAAAGGACTTTCCGAAACCGCGATTGAAAAATTACAACCGATCATTCGCTTAGAGGGAACGAACGCGGAAAAGATCCATATTCTGGAACAAACACTTCAGGAATCTGAAACCGGAGTGAAAGGGGTGGAGGAAATGGATATTATATATTATGGTTTAGTAATTCGAGACCGTGCCGGACAAACGGGCGCTGCTCAATGAGTGGGTGAGGGATTACAAGGTCGGGCGTGGAGAGATGCAAGTCGTCGTAGTAAAGGATGTCTATATCTATGAGCCTGTCCTCGTAGCGGCGTGTCGATGAGTACTGTTGCTTTGGGTCGCCCGTGCGAGTGCGCCCCAATTGCCGTTCTATGCGCTGCGTGGTTTGCAGCAAGTCGAGCGGCGATAGCTTAGTGTCCAACACCACTACCGCATTGAGGAACTTGTGCTCCGTCTCCATACGCCACGGCTCGGTAGTATAAGGCTCCGTTTGCTTTATTATGGTGCCGACATCACTTGCCAACAGAGCAATTGCGAGAGCGATATTCTGCTCCTTGTTGCCCAGATTGCTGCCAAGCGAAAGGTGGATTACTGCCATCTATTCTTACTCTCGCACTGCTTGATCTTTACCCTTAGACTTTTTCTTCTTTGGAACACTCTCTTCAACAAACTCAATATAAGCTAGATCAGCATTATCTCCAGCTCTTTTTCCTAGTTTGATAATTCTAGTATATCCACCATTTCTCTCTTTGTATCTAGGAGCAACATCATCAAATAGCTTCTTAAGCATATCCTTATCCAATATTAGCTTTGCAACAGTCCTAATATTGTGAAGACTCTTTACACGAGCTTTGGTTATTATTTTCTCAATAACCCTTCTAAGCTCCTTTGCCTTAACAAGAGTAGTCTTTATTCTCTCTTTTCTTATTAATGAAGTAATTTCTAAATACGGGTATGCCTTAAATTCAATACCATCTGATTGATTTGAATCAAATTTAGCCTTAATTGCATCCCTTTCATTAGGTGCAACATCACTTGCAAAGATTACTTCTTTTATATATTTGTTATTTAATGGAATGTCTGTGTATATTTGTACTTCAAGTAGTTTCATGTCTATGTTAACTTTTTCTTCTTTTTTATCTACTGCAGCAAACAAGTCATTAAAAATAGTTTTTGAATTAAATTTCATATCATAAATATCTTTTTGGGGTAATATCAGGTCATACAAAAACATCTCCAGATTTTGAAATCCTTTTCCTTTAGGTGTATTGGTATAAATTATCTTTTCCTTTATTTTATCTTTGTTTAAGATGAAAAGAACATTTCCATATGTTTCATGACCCATTTCATTCATCCCATTCAATCCTTTTTTATCATAGTCTAATGCTCCGAACAAAGGTCCTTTTATTTTTTTCCATCTCATTCCACTAAAAAGGTGGTCTTTATATGAACGAAAAGCTGAATAGTACGATCCTCCATGAATCTCAGAGATTGGAACATATGAAATTCCTTTATCTGTCTGTTCTAAAGTATGTGGAAGTTCTCCTCGTTTTTTCATATTTAACAGGTCATTTAATGAAATATATTTTGGAATATGACCAGATTTAAGAACAGCTTCGTCTTTCAAATCTCTTTCTAATAAAAATTTTGAGTTACGAATAATTGTTATATCTGCATTTTCAAGCAATTGAAGCATCGTTTCTATTTTTTTTTCAGCTTCATTTTTATCAATATTTTTAGTTTTTTTCAATGATTCAATAGCTTCATTTTTCTTGCCTTTCATTGTTTCATCATTCTCTTTAGCCTCTTTAACTGCTGCCTCGCCGGGAGTTAGGAAAACTTTTTCGTCTCGAGATTTACTTGTTAACTCACTAATTTTATTAGTTAACATACCTAATTTTTTGGTTGCTGTTTCAGTCCATCCTTCGCTTTTAATATGTTCAGCCAGGAACTCTGTAGAGAAAAGACCAAATGTATTTGATTTATCAAAACTATTTTTTTTTTCGGTATGCATTGATTTTGTGAGAGAACTTAATCCAATAAAGGCCATTTTAGATAATTTTTCCAGCATTTCTTCATTTGTTATTGCACCTGTTCTATTGCGTATACGTGCCGCTCTTCGCATAATTAAGATTGCAGTATCATGTAAGTTAAGTTCTCTGTGCATATATTTTAGCACCGGATTAGAACGTGCAAAGGAATTTATTCTAATATCCAAGTCCGGTTTTTCTGAGCCCAGACTCAGTTTTTCTACTAATTTTCTTGCTATTCTATTCTCTGAATTCAGGTCACCTAGTCTTTCTGCCAATCCTCTCGCAATTCCTTGAATAATGATACTTTTTTTCAACCACTCTTCATTAATTTTACTTAATTGCTGTAGTAAATAATATTCAATATTTCCTACAGTGCTCTCTTTTATTATATCTACCGATTGTTTAAGTAGATCTTCTTCAACGCCTAATTCATTACAAATATCTTCTATTAGTTTTTTATTCTTAATCCATTTGTCAACTTCAGATTCTCCCTCATCTTCCTTTAATTTTTTGATATCAGTTGTCCAATAGTCTTTTCTATCTTTTATATATCCTTTATCCCCGTTATATTCTGCATTTAACATCCTGTTTCCTGTATCTCTTTCCCATACATCCATTTCATCTATTTCTATAAGGCTTTTGGCAGGAATCATTATTTTTGATTTTATTTCTTTTGTATCATTTTTCTTGTGTAGTTTTATTTCCTTTAATGTTTTGGCGAGTGTGAATTGGAGAGGGATTGCTGTTGTTTGGTTATTTATTTTATAAGATTGATTTGTTATGTAATTGAAAGGGATTAATTTTTTTTGTGTAATTTTTCCTCCCATCACATCCGCCTCTTTCTCCAACCCCTCATTGTCATTTACATTTACCCCTTGCAATTGCATGGTCGGCTGTACACGCCCCTGCTTTTGCTGTACCACATGCCAAGCTTCATGCGGAAGGTGCTGTTCCTGTCCGGGAGCGACATGTATATCTGTCCCCTGTGTATATGCAAGGGCTTGCAGTTGGGCGGGTTTATCCGAGTTATAATGTACTTTTACATCATCTATACCGTAACCCGAAAGATTTTCAATGCCTGTCTTCAGGTTGTCGGGCAATCCTGTATTATTCGGCTTTTCCTCACGTTGTATAGGGCGTCGTCCTAAAGCGCCTTCTTTGTAGGCTTGTAATATTTCACTTATCGGAGCTTGTTTGGATGCTTTTGAATCACTCTGTATTGTACGGGACGTGTTTTCTGGCTTTCGGGCTTGTTCTCTCATGGTATAACTATTAATGCTACAATTTTTCAAATTGGATTGAAAGTATATTGATTAGTAATGTTTACCTATTGTATATGATATTACTAACTGCAAAAATATAAAATAAATTCGGGTAATACTTTATATTGCGGAACAATGAATTTTAAAGTAAAGCTACAAAATATATTATTATCATCATCATACTATCTCAACCAGCGCGTGGAAAGCTCCTGCAAAGCGAGTGCGAGGGACCTACTCTCATCTGTATTGCAGTTACGAGTGTGACGGCCATACCACATTCTCACGACATACTGCAAGGTGCAAGTATACATATTTCAGGATTCGTGCATAATAAAAGAAATCCGTTCTGAAAAAAACGGCAAAAAAAACGATTGATCATAAAGATTAATTACCTTTGCCCCCGTATAAACAGAATGATTTTTTATGAATAGTGTGTTGGTGCTGCTGGATAGCCTGAATGACTGGAAACCGTACTACGAAACAAATAGCATACTGACCGTATCGGATTACCTGAAACATAAACCGAACGGAAAAGAATCCAAACTCGTTATTAACCTCGGCAATTACGGTTATAATTCCGAAGGATATTATTGTTCATTGCTGGCGCAGGCGCGTGGACACAAAGTCATCCCCGGAGTTGATATCATCAATAAGTTAGAGAGCGGAACCGGTGTGCGGATGGGGCGCGCCCTGCACAAAATATGCTATCAATGGATCCGGAAGAATGCCATTCCCAAAGGAGATATATGGTATCTGAACGTATATTTCGGCACTTGCCGGGAGAAAGGACTGGAACGTATCGCACGTTTCATATTTGATAATTATCCCTCCCCTCTGCTCCGGGTGGCTTTCAATACGAACCAACGTAACCAGATAGAATCGATACAATCGATTTCACTAAAAAGCCTTTCCAATGAGGAGCAGGATTTTTTTGCCAGTGCACTTGATAATTTCAACAAAAAGATTTGGCGTACTCCCCGTTCGCCCAAACAATGTCGGTACAATCTGGCTATATTTCACGATCCGGAAGAAAAGTTTCCGCCAAGCAACAAGAAAGCATTGAGCAAATTTCTTGATATTGCCAAAAAAATGGATATCCATGCGGAGCTCATGACAGAAGAGGATTCGGCTAAACTGATGGAGTTTGACGCCTTGTTCATACGCTCTACAACATCGTTGAATCACATCACATTTCACCTCTCCCAGAAAGCCCGGCAGAACGATATGGTGGTGATAGACGATCCGATGTCCATTATCCGGTGCACCAATAAAGTATATCTCAGCGAGTTGCTCGAAAGGGAAAAAATACCGGCTCCCGCCTCCAGGCTGATATTCAAAACAAACGCGAACGACTTCAACGAAATTGTTTCATCGTTAGGCTCTCCGTTTATCATTAAGATTCCGGATGGTTCTTTCTCGCATGGAATGCATAAAGTATCCGACGAAACCGGTTTCAGGAATGCGCTGGATACCTTATTTGAAAAGTCGGCCATTTTGCTCGGACAGGAATACATCCCTACCGAATTCGACTGGCGTATCGGTATCCTTAACGGGGAAGCCCTGTATGCCTGCAAATATTACATGGCCAAAGGCCATTGGCAAATCTACAACCACAGCAGCATCAAAGGTAGCGACCAAACGGGACTGGTAGATACGCTGCCGTTATACCAGGTTCCGCAGCATGTGATCAGAACCGCGCTGAAAGCTACATCACTGATCGGGAAAGGCCTGTACGGGGTCGATCTCAAAATGATAAACAACAAAGCCATTGTCATAGAAATCAATGACAATCCCAGCATTGACCACGGAATAGAAGATGCCATACTGGGGGATGAATTGTATTACCGGATCCTGAATTACTTCGTACGCTCCCTCGAACTGAAATCGCGATGAAACCTGCCATAATCTTGAAACAGGCTTCATCCGGAGCGCTTGATGAAGTCATGGAAATAGAAAACACCTGTTTCGGCGCCGATGCTTTCTCGCGCCGGCAGATCGCTTATCTGATTACACGCGCCAAAGGGATCTTTTTCATTGCGGAATACAACGGTATGACGGCAGGCTACCTTTCTTTTATCATCAGCCGCCGCCATCATACCGGGCGTATCTATTCCGTTGCCGTAGCTCCCGGACACAGAGGCTTGGGCCTGGCGGATACCCTGATGGACAAAACGATAGCCTATGCAAAGGAGCAAAACCTGCGGGCCGTCTTCCTTGAAGTAAGAACGGATAACACCGCTGCGATCCGGCTCTATGAGAAAAAAGGCTTCATCACGCGTTCCGTAAAGCAGCATTACTATCACGACGGGGCGCCGGCCTATAAGATGGCCTTATTCCTGCAAACACTTCCGTAGCTTCCGGTATTCCGGCCTTCCGGTTGAATTTCATCCGCCTACCTTACATCATACCTGACAAAGAGGAAAAAACAAAGACCTAACAGGACGGCAATCATAAAGACCATCGTCACGAGATATCCGGCTATAAATTGCAGTCGCTGGGTAAACGGGGCAATCTGTTCCTGGTATTGCGGGATCTGGTCTACCTCAATTGATTTTTTGCTGGTAGAGTAATCTTCATACGGGTTATACCAGTGGGGACTATCGGAGTCTTTGGCGTCGATATCTTTGAACCATTGCAGAAATTGCTCCTGGAAAATATGCAGATCGTTCCAGTTTTTCTGAAACCGCAGGTATCCGCCTCCCAGAAAGGCCTCGTTGATATAATCAAATTGTGCGATCGGCGATAACAGCGTGAACCGCCGGGTACTTTCGAACTGCCGGAACATTTGTTGATAGTAAGCGTCTTTATGCCGTTTTTCCGCATGCATCAGGTTTGTCTGATTATTGGCCCGGAGTTCGTGCCTGACGTAGAACGGATCGTTGCTCTTCGACGACCAACTGCCTTCGGGTGCATTGTTGTTTATATCATTCTTTTCCTGCTGCATTGCCTGTTCCACTTTGTCCGCCGTCGGAATAGGAAACAACTTATTGGCCCAGAATACGGAAGTATTAGGGATGATTACCGCCGAAAATAGCCAGAAGCATAAGGATGTGAGTAAGCTGATATTGGAATGGCGGGTAATTGCGCTTGAAAACAATCCGAATGCGGCAAATAAGGTGATAAACAAAATGCTTATCAGGATAAAACATCCGATTTCAGTAAAAAATACCGTATTTAATAAAACTTTTCCGGAAACGGCCAGGATGACCAGGCTCAGCAACATCCCCACAAAAGCCATTCCGCATACTACAGTCACGATACTGCCCAACTTGCTGAATAACAGTGTTCGCCGGGGTACCGGATTTGAAAAAACCAATGCCAATGTACGTTCTTCCTTCTCCCCGGAAATAGCGTCAAAAGCGAACAGCAGGGTGACAAAACTCAAAAACATCGAAATGATAAAGGCCCAGGTCAGGCTGTCCGAACGTTTTAACAGCGGATTGACACTGTTGTGCCGGATGGAAAAGTCGAATACATTGTATGCGCTATATGAAAACTGATTAGGCAAGGCGCTCTCTTTACAATCTGCAATTACCCCATTGTCCCGCGGAGACATAATATAATGATTGCGGTATGTCGCCACTCTTGATACATTTGACGCTCTTTCCGTCAATTCGGAAAGTTGTGTTTGCTTGTATTGCGCATAATTTTTATCAATATCGCCGAAAGACGAGATAAAAGATACCGTACCGATGATAAATACGAGAACGACGATGATAAAGGATATTCTAAAGCGCAAACCATACAGGTAATTTTGTATTTCTCTGATATATAACGTTGTAAACATGTTTTTTGTTTTAAAATTATCTGACATCATATTTCATAAACACCCCGATGGCTCCCAGCAGTAAAATAACGCTTATGGCGAGTAAAGCGGTTAATCTGCCTAAAGCCGCCTGAAACGTATCGGCCGAAGTCGCCATGTTGTAAACATAGCGGGGAACGTTATCCGTATTCATATACGATGTTCCCTCTATCGACCAACTGCCGGATTTTTCCGGACCTCCAATGCCTTTCTCATGATAATCATCCATTTCCTGTTCCGTAGGAAACGTTTCCTCCGGCTGGGGCGTAAAATAAAGGAAAGAAGCGAACAGATTGTTTGCCGTAAAGAAACGGATCATTGTTTGTCTGTAATCCCGCTGGCTTTCCATATATTTCAGAAAAGCACCCATATCGGTACGGCAAATGGCGTCAGTAGCCTGCCCGAATAACTCGGAAGGCGACAGCCAGGACAGATATTGCCGTACCTGTTGCTGACGAATCAGTTTGTCAAGGTAATCTTTTTGCACAGGCCAGTTCTTATCAGCCATATCCATACGATAGGGCTCAGACCACTGACACATTAACTGATGGGTTTTTGCAACTTCCCATTTTCCACCGAGTATATACGTGTAACCATCATCGCCTGCATTATAAGTCCAGTGCGACATCATTTTTACGCCTGCTTCTTTACTTTTTTCCATCATCATATTCCAGTACAGGTTATTATACTCTTTCAGATCTTCGTCTATAACGGCTTGTACATTATCGTATAGCGGTGTGCGCGAGATACTTTGCGACAAATAAGTAGCCGTGTTGGGTATCAGGAACAGAAAACTTATCCAGCACAACAGGCACAATATGATCGAAGATGACGAATGTTTTGTCATGGCGGATATTAACATGCCTAATACAATGAAAAAAAGCATGTAGATGATGGAAATCATGAAAAGCAGAACGATTCCCGTCCAATCGGAAGTCGTAAGACTTATATCCGGATTCACGGCAATGATCAGGCAGGCCAATAAATAACAGAATATCAAAATGGGTAATATCGTTAGTAAAATTCCGGCTAATTTCCCCACCAGGAAAGAGATACGGCTCACCTGTCCGGTAAAAACCAGCTTCATGGTCCCGTCTTCGCGTTCGCGGGTAATCGAATCGTAAGCAAACACCAGCGCTAACAGTGATATGACAATCGCGATTACCGTAGCAAAGTCAAGAGAGAAAAAGGTATTCAACAACGGATTATCTCTTGACAACGTATGACCTGTAGGAAACAACGGATATTCCTGCAGGCTCACTTTTACCTTATTTCCCACATTGGTAGAGATCCCTTTACTGAACATACTTAGTACTTCCGGTTTTTTGACAACCGCAGGTCTCCTGTCCTCAAGCACCCAATTCGGCCCCACGTTTTTCCGGGTGCTGGGCTGGACGTTTATTTGGGCGATTTTCGCGACGGTTACCTGCTACTTCGGCGGGATCTTCTTGGCCATGCTGATTAACCAAAAGAAGGTGCGGGGCAAGACGTTTTTTCGGACGGTGTTTGTGCTGACCATCGCTATTCCGTCCTTTATCACGCTGTCGTCGGTTTCGCGTATGCTGGAGAGCAACGGCATTATCAACCTGCTCTTGATGCGCTTCGGGTTTGCGGCGCGGCCGGTACCGTTTTTTAGCGATCCGTTGCTTGCGCGGATTACCGTCATTATCGTGAACATGTGGATAGGCGTGCCGTTTACCATGCTGTTCGCGACGGGCGTGCTGCAGAATATTCCGGCGGAGTTGCTTGAAAGCGCGAAGATAGACGGTGCGACCGCCTTTACCCGGTTTAGAAAAATCGTGATGCCGTATGTTTTGTTTATCACGGCGCCCGTCTTGATTACGAATTTTATCAACAACATCAACAACTTCAACGTGATTTTCTTTCTCACGGGCGGTCGCCCGATGGTCGTGGAAAATTTCGGCGGCGCGGGCGCGACCGACCTCTTGGTCACGTGGTTGTACCGATTGACCGCGGACAGCCACGATTATTCGTACGCGAGCGTAATCGGCACGATTATTTTTATCATATGCGCGCTCATTTCCGTGGTGTTCTTGCGGCGCACCAAGAGCTTTAAGGACGAAGGAGAATTCAGATGACGGCGGGCAAGAGCGGACTTTATCACGGGCGGCTGCGCGCCGCGGTCAACCGACGCTTAAAGCCGGTTGCGTTGGTACTTCTCGGGACTGCGGTGTTGTCGTTGTTTCTGCCGTTTGTCACGGGCGACGGCCGGGTGACCGTTACCGTCACGGCGATGCTGAAGTTCTTTTCTTTGGGAAGCGCCGCGGCGTTTTTCCTCTTGTTTTCGGTTTTGTTGCTGGCCGCCGCCGTGATACTTCTGCAATTTTCCAAGACCGGACGCGGCGGAATTCCGATTGTTAGTATCGTGTTTTCCTTGCTTTCTTTCGTCGCGGCGTTTGTGGTGCTGTTCACCGTGAAAGACGCGTCCGACAAGGCGGGCTATGTAAGCGCGGGCTTCATGATATTTAAGAACCTCAACGCCGCGTGGTACGTGCTGTTTCTTTCGACGGGCGCCGCCGCGTTTGTGATGTTTCGGGCGTTTAAGCTCAACGTGAGCTACATCGTTTTGGGCGCGCTGTGCTTAATTTGGATACTGCCCGTGTTCTGGATTTTTGTCAACTCGTTCCGCGGTACGATGGGGCAGTATTCGC
>QMCE01002019.1_pt1 | contig 11534 bp, 9 predicted proteins | sample 1821851 | NCBI WGS metagenome assembly QMCE01 (sample SAMN09453174, study PRJNA476694) | Termite gut metagenome, whole genome shotgun sequencing project. | isolation source: worker | host: Odontotermes sp. | place: South Africa:Pretoria | collected 2016-01-28
CGTGTAGGGCAAATCTTTACTGTTGGGAATATGTTGCATATCGTAGACTGGTTTCCCATCTTTCCAAAAATAAAATTTATCCCGATTCATTAAAACCGCCGAGTCGTAGGCATGATTCTCTTTTAGTTTCATGACGGCATTGTCGATTGTTTCCGGCTTGATAAATGGCGAGGTGCAGAGCAGTTGCACGTATATGTCGGCCTCTGGATACGCGTTAACCTCATTTAAAAACAGCCGGTGCCCGTCCGTTTCGTTATTTGCCAAAGCGGGCTCCCTTTTCATAAAGGAAATCGGCAAATAATCAGCGAGATTATACATATATTCAGACTCCGTATCCAAAAAGACACGGTCCACCTGACGGCATTGCAATAATGTCTTGAGAGCTTTAATATAAAGGCGGTCGCCGTCCAGAAAGCGGCTGTTTTTATTCTCCACCCGCTCAGACGTCCCTTTTGCGGGAACAAAGGCATACACTTTCATAAAAACTCCCTGATTTTATCTTCTTCCATATCGGCTTGCATATATATATCTATGGCCTTTATCCCGCGCTTAAAAAAGGCTGTCGAAATCGACGCGCTCGAACACTTCCAGTTTTCCGCCGCGCGTGGCGTTACAGATTTTTATGTCATGGCTGTCGGCGTATTCTTTCGCTGCCCGATATGCCGCCGTTAGGTAACAAACACGAACGGGGGCGTTACGGTATGGATTTTCACTGCCTTTATAAAGTGGCGTAAAATAATCAGCAACATCGTTACTTATAAGATATCCGTCATTTGTTATTTCTACAGGATACGTATGATCCATTCCAAGCAGATATATTTCCTTAAATCCCATATAGGCGGCCAATTGCAGGCAATCATAGGTTACGGTCCCCCACTTGTACATAATCAAAGGGTCTTCACTGAACATCATTTGCCCGCGCGGATCGGATTTAAGGGCAGCGCGAGCGTCACCAAAATAAAAGTAACTATCAAGCAATGAAAATTCGTCAATTTCTAAAACAGAATTGGCCGAGTAAAATATCGGGCACATAATGTTGTCCTTGATGGCTTTATGGAAGTATCTGAGAATCAAGTAGTCGGCAGCGACATAGTAGGAAGGCCTCCAATCAGTTTTGGGAAACATCAGGTATATGCAATTTGCGGCGAAGGTGATTTCATCCTTGAGTTTATCCAAATCGCCGGCTGTCAGGCTTGGCCCATTGCCTATTATGAAACAGCGTTTTCCTTTATGCTTGCCCTGAAATTGCCGCAGCCGCAGATCTTCCCACCGCGTAAGCAAAGCCATAAAGTAAACGCAAGGGAAACATGAATGCTGCCAATACATTCCCGCATCCATCAATTGTCGCGCGATGTCATCTGCCGCCTTCACCGAAGCGACGGATATAAGGATGACGGAATTCCGCAAATCAACTTCCGACAGCGCGCAAATCGGTTTGCCGTGAAAGAAGGCGCCCTGCTTGTTCGCGTCGTTGTCGATAAAGCCATCGACATACTTGTTGATATCGACGTTGGCCAGATACCTGTATTGCTTGCAAATATTATCCCAATTCGCGCCCGCTCCAAATATATATATTTTCGCGCCTTCGGCTATGCGAGGCGTTATTTTACCGAGTTCAGCACGAAAATTGAAATCCATTGAATATCCTCCATATTTAGACATATATCCGCGCTTTCCAAGTCATTTCCAAGGCTGTTCAGCCAGCAAAACAGCATTGACATTGACGGCCAAACAATCACCAGTTCTTCAATATAGTCTTCCGCTGCAATGGATCCAAGATGTTGATGGCGTCATCCTCGTAGTAGGAGTCGTTTTTGACATGACTGGTGGATATTTCCTCAAACACTACCCCCGTTTTAGTGGAAAATGAGTGTTTGGCATTGCGGCAAACGGTCAACAGACCGCCAGTCGGGATCAGCATATTTTCCGTATCCATAGTCACCTCCAGTTCACCGGCCAAAACATGGAAGGTCTCTTCTTTAATCTTATGGAGATGCGCAGGGTGCCTTTGATCCGGCAACATGAGAATCAGCTTTTTGCAGTATTCGCGGTTGACGATGTTTATAATAATGGCGCCCCACTGACGAAATTTTTCCACGCCGTAATGGTGCGACAGTTCAAATTCGGCCTTATCGCCAACGGCTATCATATTTTCCGCCAGCATGCCTTTGGCCTCATGCAGCACCAGCCTTAAAGCCTGGCTCCAGCCCATGGGCGGATCCTCATATAAGGCTTCACCGGGAGAATACTCCCGGCTGGCCTCAATGCCATGACGGAAACGCCCGCTTTCAAGCTGGCCGTCCAGGCGGGGCATGGCGAAGAAGACATCGTCACGCCCTACAGTCTGACCTTTCTTAATAAAGGCGGAGGCGAAAACTCCCCTCGTCAGCGACAACAGCGACTCTTTTTCAGCCTCCGGGGTTATTTTGGCTTTGTAAGCCTCTTCTCCTCCGCATTTGATTCTGGTTGAGACCACCGCCTTCAGCCATTCTTCAGTCTCGGCCTGATTCATGGAATAGGCGTTCAAGGCAACGCCTTCCGCGGGCAACCCCACATGGCGCTCTAAAATATCCGCGCCCTTGGCCAGGGCTATCTTCACCGCATCCAGCTCATTGGGGGCTTCATGGCCGGAGTAGCCAATGGGGACGCCTGGATACCGTTTTTTCAAACGGTCGATCCAATTAAGCTGCAAGACGTCGTCTGGCGCGGGATACATGGCCGTGCAATGGAGCAGGGCGAAAATTTTATTCCTATGATTGAAGAAACTGTATAACTTGTCAATATCAGGCAGCATCAAACCGCCCGTGGAAATAATAACAGGTTTATCCGTTTTGGCTATGTTTTCGTTCAGCGGCCAGTCCAAGGCGCTGCAACTGGCTATTTTGAGGATTTCAACCTCATGCTTCAGGCATAACTCCACCGAGGCCTCGTCGAAGGGGGTGCAGCATGAAATCAGGCCTTGCCTTTTTATTTCCTGTATAAGGGCCGACATCTCATCGTGGGTCAGCATAGTGTTTAAAAACCGGCCCACATGCTTCACGCCCTCTTTGTCGCGAAAATCAGGATGGATGAAATCAGGCAAGTCGCGGTATTGCAATTTTACCGCTGCCCTGAGATTGTATTTTTGGGCCAGTTGAGCATACGCGCGAACAATATTTAGGCCATGTTCCAGGCTGCCCTGATGATTATTAGCCATTTCAAAGATCACCAGGTCTTTAAAAATTGGGCTCATATTCCCTCTCAAATGAAGATGCGCTTCAGTTCATCAATGGAAATAAATTTGTCGTCAATATAATAATCAGCCGCCGGTTTGCCAAACAAGAGTTCGTGGTGGGACACTCCCCAGGATTGCATTTGCCGCCTGGTCAGTTCCGTCCAGTCTTTTTTCGTGACATAGCCGCGGGCGGTGAAAAGAATGATATGGTGCCCCAAGTCGTACAGCTTATTTATGAGAGCCACGTTGTCGGCCAAAGGCCCGGCCAGGCTATAATCATTATTGTCCGCCAGGGAGGCGACAACTCCGTCTATATCAAAACAGAAAGTGCGAGAGACGGCGTTGATGGTCATATAAGCGTCGGTTCTGTTCAGTTCCTCCCCATAATCTATGTCGAAATTGCCGTCCATGATATAACCGTGAATATGGTCGCCAGTCATGGAATTTTTCTCCAGGACGGTTTTGCTCCTGACGACGTCTATGGCCGCATTTTGCGTGTAAATAAGCGGCAATTCCTGCCTGGGCCTGTTATATCCTTCCGGGACGTCGTCCAATAAGGGCGCAAGGCGGCCGTCATCCCGCCGCCGCCACATTTTATAAGGCGTTTCCCGAACCACGGAGAGGCTGCGAACAGAATCCAACTCGGGATCGGCCATCAATATCTCAATCATGCGGTCAATGTCAGTTGGCTTTCTGACAGGACAGCTTGGCCTTAAATGAATGCAAATATCAGGCCGATAATTTTCATTTTCCGCCAGCCACTCCAGGGCATGACGAAAGACTTCGATATCCGGCGACAAATCCCCGGCATATTCAGGCGGGCGCAAAAAAGGAGCTTCCGCCCCAAAAGACAAGGCCAGTTGCCGGTATTTATCGCTATCGGTACTGACAATAACACGATTGACATATTTGGAAGCCAAAGCATGTTCAATGGAGAAGGCCAGCATAGGTCTTCCCGCTATCGGCATGATATTTTTGTCCGGCACACTTTTGGAACCGCTTCTGGCGGGAATTAAAGCTAATATTTCCATACTTCGATCACCTGTTCCAAACTGGAGGCGCTCCGGTTGCAATTACGAAAAACAAGCCCAAATGGTGTCGCAGGCTTCCTGACGCGTCAGGGCCGCTTGGTATGCGGCCATTAAATCCGGCGTATTCAGGAAGGGCCACACCTCACCTCCGCCTGGCCGACCGCTGGCCAGCCAAAACATGTGATTTGAAAGAGGATAACGCTGCATCTGCTCCAGTGATTTCAATGTGAATCCGGCTTGCTCCATCAAAGTCTTCAGGGTGGAATTCGTATACAAAAATAAATGGCAGCCCCAATATGTAAAGTTGGAAAAGGCCTGGTTCTTATATATTGTCAAAAGCGCATCATTGGCGTTTGGGACCTCAATGATTACAAAGCCGCCAGGCTTCAGGCGTTTTTTTAAAACCTTCAAAACGGATAGCGGATCCGGTAAATGTTCAAGAACATGAAACATCGTAATAATGTCAAAAGCCGCATCTGTCGATATTTCATCAATCGAACGGTATACTTTTAAGCCCTTTTCAATTAGGACAGGGTATAGGGCGGCTTCGGGCTCGAGTCCTGAAGCGTTTTTTGCCAAAGAGACTATTCTTTCCAGCCACAAACCTTGGCCGCAGCCAAAATCCAAAACGCTTTTGCCGGACACCAGTTCACGGGTTGCGCCATAACGGCGTTCCGCGTCCAACAGCGCTTGAGAATCAACAAGTCGCCTGTTAATGGGCTGATTGTCGTGCATTTTTGACTTTTCGTAAAAGTCGGGCTCGATATGGGAAAATGACGATAAAAATACCAGGCCGCAATCCTGGCATTCCAGAGGATAGACAGACGGCAAATCACGGCAGCGTCCTGCTCTGACGGATATATTCCGGCTATGACACAAATAACATGATGGCATGTGGTAAATCCAAATAAAGCGCTTAAGATTATGCCGCGCAACAATTTTAATGAAGCATTTTATTGCGCTGCTGACTTATAGATACTATTAAAAGCATATAATTGTTTTATCCCATAATGCGCTCTATCCTGGAGGTGATTTTACGCGAAATGTTCCGCTATTGAATCCAGCATCTCGTCGGTATTGACGCAGTCGTTGACCAGTTCGATGATGTTGCCGTCGCCCAGGCCCATGCTTTCAAAACCGAAAAAGTCTTTTGACGAGATGGGAGCGCCGGTTTCGTAAATTATGATTTTCCGGCAGTCCGCCATACACAATACATCGCAGAGCCCGTTTCGCACCCCGATGAATTGCCCGGCGATTTCCGCGAATTCCACCAAGTCCCGCAGCTCGATAAACACCGGAACCGTGCCCGGCAGGGGCGTCTCATCCGGGCCGCCGCAATTGGTGCAGACGGAATAACCTTTGTCAAGCAAGCCGCCCACCAGTCGGCCCCACTGTCCGGGAGAAATCGACGCCTCAAAATGCCCCGCGTATGGAGCGATTAGAACAGTTTTACCCGCCTTCAGGCCCAACTTTTCAAATTCAGCCCGCGCCGCCTCGCCGCGCCGGGGAAATTGCGGATACGCCGGCGCGGCTTCCTCCTGAAAATGAAACACATATTTGGCGACGCTGTCCCGAAAAGTAACGCGCGTGTTCCCAATCAAGCTGTGAAAGGCGCCGTTCAGCCCGTAAAAAACGGCATTGCGCAGGTTCTTCAGCCTGTCCCCCATAAGCCTCATAGCGCTCAGCCAATGAACACGGGCCGCTTCCAGCGAAATCAAAAGCACATGCTTAAAGCCCATCGCTTCCGCCAGTTTTTTCGCGGACTCTTTACAAACAATTAAAACGCAGTCGCATTCGGCGAGGCTTTTGGCTTTCATGGCGGCGGGCAAAAAGAGGGAAAAAATATACAGGTCCCCCAGGCTGGGCTGGTGCATAAGCCAAAGCGGCAGGCCCGGATATTGCCGCGCGAGGTCCAGGTAGGCGGCGTATCCCGTTTGCGCGTGCCCATAGGCTTGCTCCCACAGCGCATCTGGGTTCGATGAGGAATCAGGTAAGCCTTCGGCCTCTTTTTTGAACTTTTCGCCTCCGAACAGTACGAAAAAATCTATATCCCGGACCAGGCCCATATTGTTCAACTGCGCCTGGATATCGCGCCAGTACGAATTATTCAGAACCAGTACGGCTATATTCTCTTCATCCGCCAGGCTGGTCACTGATTGCGAGATGATCCCCAGCCGCGAAACCCCCTGTCTGTTCGGATTATTGTCGGCAATAATGCTGATGGACAGTCCGTGCCTGTTCATTACCTTATTGACGTCCTGCGTGTTGCTCCAGCAGCCGACAATGGCGATCCTTTTTCCTTCCAGGGCTCCGCTTTCCAGTAGGTCCTTGAGGTCATGGGATATTCCTTCCAAATACTCGTCCCGACCGCCGAGCATGACCAGATCGTAATTTTTGTCGCCCATTAATAATCAGGCTCCTGTTTGGGAAGTTAAGATCGGAACGTCAAGCTCAAGCAGTTGTTCTTGAATGGCCTTCGCGGCGCCGCTGGTGACGAGGGTCAGCGTTGCGGATTGCGAGGCCATCCGTTTCAGTTCGCCGGGCGAAATCACGGTCACGCCATCCACTTCCGTTCCCCAAAGGCCTTGCGCGTTGTCGCAAAAATAATCCACGCCGATCCCGGAGCCCCGCAGGAGAGACAGGGCGCCGCGCCCCGCCGCGCCCGCCCCGAAGCAGACCAGCCGTGAACCGCCCGAGAGCGCCTCTTTCAGCCGCTCGACATCCGCCCCTGTGGCCAGTTTGACCGCCAGGTTGTGAATCATCCGCAATTCTTCGGGAACGTCAATATTCTGCGGACACTGTTTCACGCATTTGCCGCAGGAAACGCAATTTGAGGCCCGCCGTCCTTCCGGCAAGAAAGCGTGGTACTCCAGATCAAAACGCGCCAGGCCGTCAAACTGCCGGTGGTCGTTATAGCGTTTGAAAATCTGCGGGATATCCACGTTTTTAGGGCAATCAGCGACGCAGTAGCCGCAGGCGGTACAGGGGATGGTGTTGCGGCCGATCATGATTTCCACCACGCCGTTCAGCGCGGCCCGCTCCGTATCGCTGAGCGGCGCGGCGGAGGCGAAAACCGCGAGGTTATCGGCCAGTTGCTCCCTGTCGCTCATGCCCGACAGGGTAACGACGACATTCGGCAAATCCGCCACGAACCGCATGGCCCAGGAGGCCGCCGAAGCGCCGGGCCGCCGGTCTTTCAGGAGCTGTTCCGCGCTGTCGGGAAGCCTGGCCAGCCGCCCGCCGCCGACAGGCTCCATCACCATACAGGGAATATCGCGTTGCTGAAGCACGCCATAGGCGTCTTCCGCGCGCTGAACCTTCCAATCGTAATAATTGATTTGCAGCTGGGCAAAATCCCAATCATAAGCGTCCGCTATCGGGACCAGAACATCGGCCGTATCGTGAAAGGAAAAGCCGACTTTTCTGATGACGCCTTCGGCGCGTTTCCTGTCCAGGAAAGCGAGAACGCCCAGGCCGTAAATATCCCGCCAGCGCGATTCATGAAGCCCATGCAGCAAATAGAAATCAATATATCCGGTTCCCAGGCGTTCAAGCTGGATATTGAAGATCCGCTCCATATCGCCGGCGTCGCGGCAATCCCACACAGGCAGCTTATCCGCGATATAAAAAGATTCGCGCGGATAACGGGCGACGAGCGCCTCCCGCACCAGTTCCTCCGAGCGGCCGCCCAGGTAGGGAAAGGCCGTATCGAAATAATTTATCCCGCTCTCATAAGCTTCGGCCAGGAGCCGGCGCACCTGGTCCGGGAAACTTCCGTCCGGGTTCATCGGGAGGCGCATGACCCCGAAACCCAAGGGCGAGAGCGCCATGTTCAGCCGGGGGTGATATCGTGACGGCAGCGTCATGTCGCGGAGTCCTCCCATTCCCGCAAGGTCCGCCGGGCCGCCTCATAATCGGGATTATGGCGCAGTTCCACTTCCAGGGCTGTTTTGGCCTCGGCCCGCCGGCCCAGCAGACGATAGATAAGTCCCCGTGCGTAATTGAGCCCGGGGTGAGTGGGAAAAAAGCACAGGTAGTAATTCAGGAGATAATTGACCGTTCTGGCCACGGACAGGTCCAGATTTGGCCGGGGCGGGGGGGAGTCGCCGTCTTCATCGGGCAGGCTCTCGGGCAATATGTTTTTACTGGTCAACTTGGCGTTTGGATGGCTTTTCCAGATGTAAAACCAGCCCTTCTTCACCCTTTCTATGTCGGCATTCAGTTCCGCCGTGAGCTCTTTCCGATGGCGGCGGATAAAAGCGCCCGCGGCCTGGCCTGCAAGACTCTCCTTTTGCCGCGAGTCCAGATGATGCGGCGCCGCGTAAATTATTAAATTGAGAAAGGCCGTAAGCATGAAGAGGAAGACTTTTTTATACCCGAAGATGTCGCTCAAGGGCGCGGGCTTCAGCTCCATTGGCCAATCCAGGTAATGACGGCACAAATCAGGCACACTGGCGTCAACGGGCTGCCAGCGGCGAAACAGGAGCGGCCGCTCAATTTGAATCAGCGGCCCGTTCAAAGCCAGCGCCGCGCTCATGAGGTGTTCCTGGGCCAGCATCTCCGGGTACAGAAGGCCTTTCAGGCAGACCTCGCTTCGGATCAGACCGAAAAAGGGGGTATTAAATTTTTGATGTTCGACTACATTAAGAAAACGCCGCGCCGGGTCGGGGCCGCTCAGGTCAAAATCATCCTTATGAAGGCCGCCCGGCAGTTCCGCCGGCCAGGATTCATGTTCACCTGTGAATTGACACCAACTGTAGGCCGCCAGGGCCTGGGGGCATTTATCGAGGGCATTGAGGCATTCCTCCAGATAGGTCGGCGCCCAACGCTGGCTGTGGCTGGTCAGGACCAGGTATTGGCTGTCCAGGCCCAGATAGATATTTTGCCGCACGGCATTGGCATAAGGCATTTTTTGCCGTGAGCGAAAATACTTGAAGCGGGCGTCGCGAGCCGCGTATTGCCGGCCAATGGCCTCCGTATTGTCGGTTGAGGCGCTGTCGATCATCAACACCTGAAAGTCGCCGCAGGTCTGGGCCGCCACATCATCCAGCCTGGCCTCCAACTCATGGCCGCCGTTATATATGGGCAAACTTATGGAAATCAAGGGGGCGCCCATTATGCCGCCCCTCCCTGGGATGTCCCCGATGTTGCGGTTTTGTTGCGCAAGCGGGCCAAGAGATCAAGGCTTTCCATTCTGGTTGGATTGTTCTTCAATTCCTCCTCCAATGCCGCGATCGCCTCCGGAAGACGCCCCAAACAAACCAGGGTCAGGGCCAGCGCGTGATATAAACCGGGAACTTCGGGGAAATAATCAATATAGCGGTTCAAGGCCGTGTTTATATGACTAAGGGCCAAAAAGTCAAGCGTCCTGTATCCGCCCTCGGGGGCCGGGCCTTCGGCGGCCGGCGGCGCATAAAAACAGCCCCGTCCCACCAAAGCCGCGTTGTGCCGTATTTCATTCAGCAACTGGTCGGAATAGCGTTCCATGATCAGTCGGCTCGTTGTGGAAACCAGGCTTTCCTTTTCAGCGGGCGTCAGGCGCGCAAGGAATCCATAATCCGTAAAAAGCGCCTCATGGGCCTGAATATAATCCAAAAATCCAGTCAGATAAATATTTGAAGCTTCAGGCGTTTCACGGTCTCCAATATTGAATTTCAAGAGCCTGGCCTGGCGTTCGAAAAAACTGGCGTCCAAAGCCGGGATTTCCCGGAAAAAAAGCGGTTTTGGAATTTGCAGCAGCCGGTAACTGAGAGCCAGGGCGGCCAGGAAATAATTGTCGCCGGCGGCGTTGGGACGATACATCACAGCCGTGTATCTCTGCCACACCTCCAGCCGAAACAAACCGTAAAAAAATGTACACATGCCCAGTTCATTGATTACCCGCAGAAAACGGTTAACGGGGCTTGGATCAGCCAGATCGAAATCGTCGCGATAGGGCTCGGTGGGATGACCCGGCCCAAAAATACTGGCCGGACGACCGTTTTCATCGACAAATTGACACCAACTGTAGGCCGCGGCCGCATCCGGATTTTTTTTCAGAACATTGAGGCATTCAGCCAGATAATCGGGATGCCAGTAATCATTGGCGCTGGCATAAATCATGAATTCGCTTTCCAGACTGTTATGTAAGTTCCGGGCGAAGCTGAAATTGAAACCCAAGTTGCGTGGGTTGCGGCGATAGACGATGCGCTGATCCAAGGCGGCGAAGGCCCGGCAAATGTCTTCCGTTCCGTCTGTTGAGGCGTTGTCGGTGATGAGCAGTTGGAAATCGCCGAAACTTTGCCCCAGGATGGATTTCAATTGCCGTTCAAGAGTCCGGGCGCCGTTATACACCGGCAGATTCACTGAAATGAGGGGAGGCATGGGGCTCCTGCGTCTTTATATGGTTGCGTTTTCATGGCGCCGCCGTTTCAAGGCCATAATCGCGGCCATTCAAAAACGCACCAAAAAATTCAGATTATTGATTCTCGGCTCTATAAAAAGATAACTGGAGTAATAGTGAATCATTCCCATACGCTCGATTTGTTCCTTAATCCTGTATGGGTACTGGCTGGTTATCAACACAAGGGAATCATCCTTGTTTTCGCCGTTCAATGCTTCCGGGGCAAGAATTTCATAGCCAAGATATCGTGAATACCATCTTCTGAAATCGTTGTCCACCACATAAGCCGGGCAAAATTCAGGGGTTTCGCGAAATTGCAGCAACGCGCCCCTCATCTCTTCTCCAGCTCCGAACAATACCAATTTCCTGTTCTTCAGGCATTCCAGGAATCCATCTATGGTGTTATGCAAAAAATCTCTGTTTGACATGTTTCCTCCACGCAAAGCGGCGTCATGGACTTAACGGCATTAAGCGGCATATTATGCGAAAAGCAGCGTGTCGGAATTAACGAGACCGTCTGCCCTCAATCTGTTGACATAATCCCCATTGGCCACACAAAAAGCATAAACAAGGTTTTCTGAAGCGCACAACTTGGCCAGGCGTACAATAGCGGCATACACGTTTTCTGGCACAGGCAATAACGCTGTACAATAGCGGCATACACGTTTTCTGGCACAGGCAATAACGCTGTGGCGTAGTCAACCGAGATCAGCACCGTCGCGCGCAATTTTTTGGCAATCGCGAAAAATCCGTCTATGTCCGCATCATCGGTATTCATATTGTCCAGAACGATATATTTGAGTTCGAACTGTCCGCCCTCGGCCGCATATTTTTCAATATTTTCCACAACCCTTCCAAAACAATCGACCCCCTTCACTTTGGCGAATGTCGCCGCCGTGCCGGCATC
>QMCE01008254.1_pt1 | contig 11531 bp, 7 predicted proteins | sample 1821851 | NCBI WGS metagenome assembly QMCE01 (sample SAMN09453174, study PRJNA476694) | Termite gut metagenome, whole genome shotgun sequencing project. | isolation source: worker | host: Odontotermes sp. | place: South Africa:Pretoria | collected 2016-01-28
TACAGATGAGAAAACTGAGGCTTAGACAGATTATATAATTTATTTACAGATCATATTTAAATAAAAAAACAGATGAAACAAAAGCCACTCATTTTACTCATTGTGTATATATTATACACTTTTTCTATTCAGAAAATGGCGGCACAGACAACTGCCGTCAACGATACCGCATCGGTTATCAGTGAGATCCCTATGCCTGTTCACGTGTTGGATAATGATTCATATACATGTGCATCACCAATCATTACCCTTGCAACTCCTCCCTCTTATGGAACTGCATATGCAGATGGTGATTCGGTAATAGTTTACACATCCGGCACCGGTTATACCGGAGAAGACCAACTGACGTACACAATTGAATGTAATGGCGCTACTTCTGCGGTAGCAACCGTAAAGATTATGGTTGCCGATATACCGGATAACATGGTTTACTCCGAATGCTATGTCTTACCGCCGCAAACGAATTGGAGCATAAAGGAAGTAACGCCGATGAGTACGGATTCGGTTAGTCTCTATGGTAACTTATTGGTGGGAGACCTTGATGCGGATGGAACGATCGAAATTATTGCTCAAACGAACCGCACTAGTGAATATGAAAATAAGGGAATAATTATATTAAATTATGACGGAAGTAAACTTCCCAATCAGAGTCCTTTGGTGCTGAAAAATAAATTTGAACTCCCGGTAAACACCAATAACAGAGGTTCTTGCGCTATTGCACGGTATAACGGACAAGAATACATTCTGGTTCCCGGAGACGACGGATACATGTACGCCCATGATATCAACGGAGACCTGTTATGGAAATCGGATACTCAATTTAAAACAAATGAGACCTATAAAATTGCAAATGTAGGTGTCGCCGACTTTAATAATGACGGCATTCCGGAAGTATATGCAGGCGCCACCATCTACTCAATTATTGATGGTAAACAGATATGTAAAGGAACAGATAATCAGGGAGGTTATATCTATGTTATAACTATCTACTCCACATTTGCCGTTGATATCGACGGGGACGGTAAATTGGAACTATTGGCGGGAACCCAGATATACGATGTAGATATTGCCGGAGAAACAATGTCGTTGAAAACAGGCTGGCAATTGCCTACTGCCGAATTTAACAAGGTTATGAATGCTTCAATCGTTTCAAAAGACGGACTGGCGTTGCCTGCCGATATTGATGGTGACGGCAAACCGGAAGTTATTGTTATCTCCAGAAACACAAATGGAGTTACCGTTATTGTATGGAAGCCACAGCCGGACAATAAATCGATTCTTGTAGGGAGTTATCAGGCTAATAATGTTGGCGCCATTAATCATAGCACCCCTATGATTGGCAATATTGACGACACACCGACTCCTGAAATTATATTCAATACCGGTCAGGCAAAAATGTATGCATTGCGTTATGATGGCACGAAACCCCAGGGCGATAGGATCGCGGAAAAGTGGATATTTGATCACTCCGACACCTCGGGAGCTACCGGAACAACCCTGTTTGACTTCAATCAGGATGGGGTGACCGAAATTGTATACCGCGATGAGAAAGAGTTACATATTATAGATGGTAGCGGAACATCGGCAGTTGCAAAAAATACATTTGGGCATGTATTTTCAGGAACGGTAAGGGAATATCCTGTTATTGCCGATATTAACGGTGACGGAGATGCTGAAATTATAGTAACAGGAACTACTACGAATACCGGTTCCACCTCACCGATCCGTATTTTTAAATCCGGCGATGACTCTTGGGCTCCGGCGCGCAAGGTATGGAACCAATATTGTTACAATATAGTAAATACAAATGAAAACCTGACGATTCCCAGGTATCAGGTCAATCCGGCCATCCGGTTAGGTAACAGAAATACTCCATACAATGCAGTTTTGGCCCAGGGTACCACGATCAGTCAGAACGGCGAATCGCTCTTCTTAACCCCAAACCCGGTTCCGGATTCAATCTATTATACCTATAATCCGTCGGCCGATGTGTTAACGGTTTCCGTAAAAATCGTCAATAAAGGGGAAGCTCCGCTTAACGCACCGGTTTACGCTTCCCTGTACGACAAATCCTATTCGACGCATATAGCCTCCGGCACTTCTGCTACCGGCGCCGATGCCGACGATACGACGACTGTAACCATTACGGTCAATACAGCCGGTAATTATATGCCGTTTGACAGCCTGGCCATACGTGTCAACGATAATGGCACCAATCTTTCGGTACAATCCGAATGCGACACAACAGACAACAGCCTGAAAACCGGGATTGTCTTTTACCGGACAACATATGACGGCAACGCCTCCGATGGCGGAACGGTGCCGAACGACAACCTGTATTACCTAACCGGGAACGGAGTACGGATCCGGCCGGCCGGAGACATGTCACGGACCGATGCGACGTTTATCGGATGGACATTCGCCACTCCCGCTCCGGGCATCGTGACATTGGCAGCAGGAGTGCCTGCCAACCTGATGCAGCCCGACAGCGTATTCCCCTACTTGGTTTCGGATACGACTTTCTATGCCGTTTGGGCGGAAGATAAGCGCGGAGCAACAGGAGGACCGGATAGTGTGCCCGATTACCTCCAAAAAGAGGTTTTTTATAACAAGACGTTGGCCGTTTCAGGGACCGAACCGGCAGATAACAACTTTTATAATCCCAACGACAGTGTAGAAGTCAAAGGCAATGAAGGCAGTATGGCCCTTACTGATGCCACGTTCATCGGGTGGTCGTTCATGAACCAGACCGATACGGTGAAATCGCTTCCGGATATCCCTTCCGACCTGATACGACCGGGCGACTCGTTTGAAATCCTTCAGACGGATACGACCTTGTATGCCGTATGGGCAATCGACAAAACAGGGTCCGACGGAATACCCGACAGCATTCCCGACTACCTGCAGTTTGAAGTCACCTACGATAAGACACTGGCGGCGACAGGCAACGTTCCGGTAGACGGAAACCGCTACAACAGCCTCGACAGCGTTAACGTCAAAGCCAACGAAGAAACGCCGCAGTTGACGCTCACCGACGCCACTTTTATCGGATGGTCGTTTACAAACCAGACGACACCGGTTTCTACCGTATCCGCCATTCCCGCAGACCTGATTCAACCCGCGAATTCATTTGAGATCGTCTCGGATACCATACTTTATGCCGTTTGGGCGGAAGATGAAACAGGGCCCGGCGGAATACCTGACAGTATTCCCGACTACCTGCAGTTTGAAGTCACCTACGATAAGACACTGGCGGCGACAGGCAACGTTCCGGTAGACGGGAACCACTACAACAGCCTCGACAGCGTCAACGTCAAAGCCAACGAAGAAATGCCGCAGTTGACGCTCACCGACGCCACTTTTATCGGATGGTCGTTTACGAACCAGACGACACCGGCTTCTACCGTATCCGCCATTCCCGCAGACCTGATTCAACCCGCGAATTCGTTTGAGATCGTCTCGGATACCATACTTTATGCCGTTTGGGCGGAAGACAAAACAGGGCCCGGCGGAACGCCGGACAGCATTCCCGATTACCTGCAGTTTGAAGTCATCTACGACGGGAACGGACATTCCGGAGGAGTTGTACCGACAGATATCAACTTCTACAACAGCGGCAATACAATCACCATACTGGGAAATACAGGCATACTTGAAAAGATCAATGCCTGTTTCATCGGGTGGTCATATGCCGCCCGGACTCTCATACAGACGGAAGCGGACATACCCGCAGACCTCACACAAGCAGGGGACATCTTTACGATCTCTTCCGATACAACACTTTATGCCGTTTGGGCAAAAGATAGCAGCGGGCCCGGCGGAACGCCGGACAACGTCCCCGACTACCTGCAGTTTGAAGTCATCTACGACGGAAACGGACATTCCGGAGGAGTTGTACCGACAGATATCAACTTCTACAACAGCGGCAATACGGTCACCATACTGGGAAATACAGGCATACTTGAAAAGACCAATGCCTGTTTCATCGGGTGGTCATATGCCGCCCGGACTCTCATACAGACGGAAGCAGCCATACCCGCAGACCTCACACAGGCAGGGGACATCTTTACGATCTCTTCCGATACAACACTTTATGCCGTTTGGGCGGAAGATAACAGCGGGCCCGGCGGAACGCCGGACAACGTTCCCGACTATTTACAGGTGAAGCTCACCTACCACCAGAACGGCACTTATCCCGACAACTTCTGTACAGGATCGCTACCTTCACCCAACCCGATCATGCATACCAAAAATACGACTGCAACCATCAGTGGGAACACCGGAGGACTTTGCAGGAACCCGGCAGAACAACTCATATTCGCAGGATGGAGCCGGTCCAACAACTGGGAATTTGTCGAAGATGCACACCAGAAACCCGCGGATATGGTTCTGCCGGGTGATATAATACCCGTTGCCGAGACAGATATCAATTTATACCTTGTATGGGCTTACGACAGGAACGAAGACGGAGTACCTGATTACAACGAACACAATATTACGGTGACGCTGGGACACAAATGGCCCGAAAAAGAAGATCAGGGAGACCCGTCCGATCCGGGCAATTACCCGGTCAAACCCGAATGGAAACCCGAGTACGACAACACAGGGAAAGACACATGGTATGCAGGATGCGACATGTCCTTCACCATGACAGCCGATCATCCAGACCCGCATGCGGACAGGACTTTCACCATCAACTACCTCGGAGCGCTCACAAGAGAACTCGTTCTCGGAACGGACGGCAATCCCCTGCCGGAATCATTTATACTGCCGAAGGGACAGACAACCTATACCATCAGGTTCTCACTGGCTGAGATACCTGCGGAACGAACCGGAATGACCGGGGCGCTCGAAGCCGTAATTGCAGGAGGAGGTAGTAGTATCTCCGAGTGGGTGAGCCTCTACAACCATCCCTCTTACAATAATATATTCGTAAGGCCCGTCGTCAAGGCTGACAATACCGTCGACTTCGGCATTGCAGGGGGATCACCCAACCTGATGAGAAGCATCAACGGACACGCATGGGTCAATGCGTACGCACCACTTTCGCCCATGGAAAAACTCAGTGTCTACGACGGGGTCAGCATCTGGCTACGCGAACCCAACGGATGCTGGGAAAAACAGTTCTTCTTCATAACCTACACGAACCCCGAAATACAGCGATACGTCGATATATCAAGTGCGACAGGAGTCACGACAAACCCGGGAGCAGGTAAACACTATGTGAAAGGAAACAGCGACTTTTCATTCACGGCGTCCTACACAGACGGAACGCCGCTCAAAGTCACAGCAAAGGGATTCTATTCCGGAAAGATCGAAGAAATCACCGGTAAAGACCTCAATGACGGGACATACGGCTATACGCTGTACAAGGTTTTGGAAGATCACAGCAGAAGAACCGGTCGGCGGCCTCTCCGCATGGACATACAAAAACACATTGCATATCCGCTCCGATGCCAGGCGTACCGCATTTATCTACACCATGAGCGGATCGCTATACAAACGCATGGAAATGCTCGAAGGAGACAACATAATCACCATGAACCGCGGTATCTATATCGTTGTCATTGATAATAAACGATATAAGGTTATTATCCGATAAAGCAACATCCTGATTATAAACAATTTTCAAGGATAATCAAGAGAGAGCGGCCTGCCTGATAACATAAGGGGGCCGCTCTTTAATTTTATCACGAAAAACGAATATAACATTTTAAATTAGCCTCTACATAATATAAAAAAATCGCATCCTTAATTTTTAAAGAATACGATTTTTTATACTGTAAAAAATCATTTCATAATCCTAACAAAGCCAGAGCATTATCGACAGCAGCCTGAGTCATTTTAGCGCCGCTCAGCATACGGGCTATTTCGTCTACACGTTCTTTATCATCAAGACGGCGTATACGCGTATAAGTACGTTCCGGAGTATCCTCCTTGTAAACGAAGTAATGAGCTTTACCCTTAGCGGCTATCTGCGGCAGATGCGTAATCGTAATAACCTGCATCTTCCGACCCAAATCCTGCATGATATCAGCCATTTTATCGGCGATCTCTCCGGATATTCCCGTATCTATCTCATCAAAAATAATGGAAGGGAGAGCTGCATATCCGGCAATCATTGCTTTTACACACAGCATAAGGCGTGATATTTCACCTCCGGAAGCTGTTTGCGCCACAGGTTTCAATTGTTCATTCTTATTGGCGGAAAACAGAAAAGAGACCTCATCCATTCCGTCGAACGAAGGTTTATTTTTAGGTGTAATCAACAAGTGGAAACGCGTATTAGGCATTCCAAGTAGCACCATGCGTTCAATAATTTGTTTCTCAATCACACCGGCCGCTTTTTTTCTCAGTTCGGTTATTCCGGCCGCTTGCTCTGTTAATAACAGATATGATTTCTGCCGTCTCTTAGACAAAGATTCCAATTCTTCGTCAAATGATTCAATTGCATTAAGTTGCATACCAAAGTCATCCCGCTTCGCGATCAGCCCTTCAACAGAAGAAATTTTATGCTTTTGCTGCAACGAATAAATCATATTGATCCGGTTATTCACCCATTCCAGGCGTTCCGGATTAAATTCAATATCATCTTTGAGAACATCTGTTTCCGATGCCAGATCGCTGATATCAAGATAAGAGTTACGAAGTCTGTCGGCATATTCGTTTGCTTTCGGAAAATAAGCCGATAATTGTTCTATGGCCGCTAACGCATCCCGTAAAGAAGAAACAACAGAAGTTCCTTCCCCCTTGAGTAACTCTGTTATGTTCCAACTCCTCCTGTTCGCCAACCCGCAGTTTCGCCTCAGAGAGCTCTTCATACTGAAAACGTATGTAATCCTCTTCGTTTCTCGTATTTAAAGCCCTATTCTTCAACTCATCCAATGCATCACATAATGCAAGGTATTCAGTATATTCACTGCGATATTCCGTCAACTTTTCTCCGGTATGCGCTATCAGATCAACCACATTCAGTTGAAAATGCGTATCTGCAAGCAATAAATTCTGATGTTGAGAATGTACGTCAATCAATCGATTACCTAATTCTTTAACAATGGAAAGCGAAACAGGTGAATCGTTGATAAAAGCACGTGATTTTCCGGTACTGTAAAGCTCCCGCCGGAACATACACTCCGTCGCATCATATGCCAGGTCATTCTCTTCAAAAAAGCGTTCCAGTTGATAAGTCGATATATCAAAAACGGCCTCTATGGTACATTTATCCTTCCCCGACTGAATACTTTTCGTATCGGCACGTTCTCCCAGTACAAGAGATAACGCGCCGAGAATAATAGACTTACCGGCCCCGGTTTCGCCCGTTATAACAGAAAAACCATCCTCAAAACGGATATCTAATCCGTCAATCAACACATAATTCCGTATAAACAAAGATTTCAACATGATCAATTCTTTAAAGACCCATAACGCGAAGAGGCGGCAGGATATAATTCCGAAAATAATTTATACCCTTCCTGCTTTTCCTGCGTGGTTGCTTTAGAATACACAGCAACCGTTTCATCCAACTTACAATCACTGAATAGTTGCAGCAACACAGATGTAGGACGCGCATTTTTCAATTCCCTTAATGCGGACAAAGAAGATATCAGGTTGGTACGTCCGCGATCTGCGTTAGCAGCCATCTCATCCAATCCTTTCCGATGATAATTATACCACATTGTATGAAAACCATCCCCTTGGTTCTCTGTCAGAGCAGTAGCCAAAGCATGGCGATTTCTTCTATTCGCAAAAGCCGTCCAGCCATTCCATGACGGCTCGGATTGAGCCAATGTAACAATTTGTTGTGCCTGCTGGAAAAACTGCTGCCCCCCGTTGGGGGAAAAACTATCGAAATCAAACCCCAGTATCATATAGATATAATAAATAATAACCGCCGTCAGATTACTGTTTAACGTGTTCTCGTTATATTCCAACGGTTCAAATTCCGTATATTCAAAATCAAATTCCGTGTCGCGAAAATTGAATATTGTTGTTGTATAAGTAGAATTATAGACAGGGCGGCGCGCCTGAACCTGAATCTCACAACTGAACAAATTATTTTCCAAGGAATTTACAATAATAGTAAAATTACAGTCTATCCGTTCATTTTGCGCAAATGTAGCCGTAGTCCATTTCTTTGCATTGATAAACTCGGCCAATGCAGTTTGCAACGTATTAAATACCTGTTTATTTGAACCTTGCACTTTATCACTGTTTATTGTCAGCACCGCATTCAGTTCCTGCGTTTGGGCTGACGCGATAATAGAAAAAAACGATGTCAGCAAAAATAATATACGTATCATCCGGTTGAAAAATTTAACATGTTATTATTTATCCGCATTTCAATATCATAATAATCAGACAATTGAAATCATGGATCTTACCAAATAATCAATTATTTCTTCCGCAATTTCAGTTTTTGACTTTAATGGTATACCTGTTTCCAAACCATGCTTATCAATCAATGTCACTTTATTTGTATCATAACCAAAACCCGCTCCTTTGTCATTCAAGGAATTAAGAATAATAACATCAAGATTTTTACGTTGCAATTTATCTTTTGCATGGGCTATTTCATCCTTTGTTTCCAAAGCAAAGCCCACAAGCGCCTGATGAGACTGCTTTTCCCGCCCCAATGCCGCCGCAATATCCTTATTACGAACCAATGATATTGTCAGGGCATCCTGCCGTTCGCGTTTTATTTTTTCCGACTCCTTATGTTCCGGCCTGTAATCGGCAACAGCGGCGCATAAAATTGCGATATCGCATGACGGAAAAGCACAGACAGCCTCTTCATACATTTGATCGGCCGATTCCACATTGATACGCTTAATGGAAGGATGTTCCGTATTCAACGCCACAGGCCCGGATATAAGCAACACTTCGGCTCCCCTGCCGGCGCATGCCTCCGCCAAAGCGAACCCCATCTTTCCGGAAGAATAATTACCAATAAAACGTACGGGATCAATCTTTTCGTATGTCGGGCCGGCAGTTATTAAAATCTTTTTTTTTTGAAGATCATTCCTGGAAGCAAAAAAATGATCCAGCACAGTCACAATATCATCCGGTTCCGTCATACGTCCCTTACCTTCAAGTCCGCTCGCAAGAAAACCCGTATCCGGTTCTATGATATGATTTCCGAAAGAACGAAGCGCAGTCAGATTTTGCTGTGTAACGGGATGCGCATACATATCCAAATCCATGGCCGGCGCAATAAAAACAGGCGCCTTACACGATAAATACGTCGTAATTAACATATTATCGGCAATACCATTCGCCATCTTTCCGATAGTCGATGCTGAGGCCGGTGCGATCAGCATGGCATCAGCCCATAAGCCTAAATCCACATGACTATTCCACGTACCGTCGCGATTAGAAAAAAAATCACTAATGACAGGATTACGACTCAACGTAGCCAGCGTCAACGGAGTGATGAACTCCTTTCCGGCAGGCGTGATCACAACCTGAACCTCTGCTCCTTTTTTAACCAATGCGCGTATCAGATAGGCAGCCTTATAGGCAGCAATACTTCCCGTTATCCCTAAAATAATCTTTTTCCCCTTCATCATATGTATCAGACTTCATCCTTCAGGCGAAGCCGTATTTCCGTAAGTTTTTGTTTCGTATTAAGCGGAAAGTCACCTTGCATAATCCATCCGTAATACCCCTGATCTTTCTTCAACACATTTTTAACCAAAGAACCTTTATACTTGCCGAAATTAATCACCTCTTCCCCTTTTTCATTATAAATCATCCTACCGGCAAAATCTACATTTTGATTGAAACTTGAAAATTTCGACAACGCATCAATATCGTTTTCCAATTCCGGATAACGATCCAGTTGCGACATAAGGACCTCATAGGTTGCACGCGTATCACTCTCAGCACTATGGGCATCCATAAGTTCCTTCCCACAATAAAATTTATAAGCGGCCACCAGATTCCGTTGTTCCATCTTATGGAAAATCGTCTGCACATCTATAAACTTACGTCTGTTCAAATCAATATCAACCCCTGCGCGTAAAAATTCTTCCGCCAACATCGGAATATCAAACCGGTTAGAATTGAATCCGGCCAGATCACAACCTTCTATCTGCGCCGCAAGAGATTTGGCTATTTCCTTAAACGTCGGACAATCTTTCACATCTTCATCCGTAATACCATGAATAGCCGTAGCCTGTTCGGGAATAGGAATCTGGGGATTTACACGCCGTGTCCGACTTTCTTCACTACCATCCGGTTTCACCTTCAGGTAAGAAATCTCAACGACACGGTCATTCGTTATATTAATACCCGTAGTCTCCAAATCAAAAAACACAAGAGGATTTTTTAAGTTAAGCTGCATAAGTTATATTCACTAATCGTTCAACATCATAGGCATAAGCAACATAAGCAGTTCTTCGTTTTCTACATTTCCGGCAGGGACAATAACACCTGCACGCGAAGGATCCGCTAACTGCAATATCACATTTTCCGAAGATATATTAGATAGGATTTCAATCAGATAAGAAGCCTTAAATCCGATACTTAAAGGTACTGCCATATACTGGCACACAATCCTCTCCTCTGCCGAAGTAGAGAAATCTATATCTTGAGCAGATACAACTATTTCATTTTCAGACAACTGAACTTTCACCAGCCCGCTCGCCTGATTGGAAAATGAAGCGACACGCTTCAACGCCGCATAGAAAGAAACGCGGTCTATCGTTGCATTATTAGGATTCTCTGCCGGTATCACCGCGTCGTAATTAGGATAACGCCCTTCTATCAAACGGCATACCATTTCAAAAGAAGATGTTTTTATATATGCATTGTTTTCATCAAAAACAACCGTTGCCTTATCAGCATTTTTAGTCAACAGATTTTTTAAAATGTTAGCCGGTTTTTTAGGTAAAATAAATGATGCGCGTTCTTTAGACTGGACAGACAAGTTTCGCAAACGCACAAGTTTATGACCGTCAGAAGCTACAAATGTCAGGTTTTCAGGATGAATATCAAAATAAACCCCATTCATCACCGGACGAAGTTCATCGTCAGCAGTAGCAAACAAAGCGCGGTTAATACCATTCAAAAGTATCTGTGATTCAAGTTCCAAACTTACAGAAGTATCTTTCAGTGGCTTTTGCTGGGGATATGCGTCACCCTTTTGTCCCGGAAGATTAAATTTACCGTTCTCGTAATCAACATTAACCGTCATGTTATCATCGTTGATATCAAAGGTTAACGGCTGTTCGGGCAACTCCTTTAACGGATCAAGCAAACGTTTCGCATCAATAGCAAACAAACCCGAACCATCCGCATTCACAACGTCTACCGAAGTAACCAGTCTGGTCTCTACATCGGAAGCAGTAATCATTAACGTTTCACCCTGCAGATTAAAAAGAAAACTGTCTAAAATAGGTAATGTGTTTTTTGATGCAATAACTTTACTGATCGACTGCAAAGCAGACAGCAAAGCTAAACTTGATACATTAAATTTCATAATTTTATATTCTTAATGATTAATAATTTTCCAAAAACAGACGAACAAAAAT
>QMCE01007014.1_pt1 | contig 11527 bp, 7 predicted proteins | sample 1821851 | NCBI WGS metagenome assembly QMCE01 (sample SAMN09453174, study PRJNA476694) | Termite gut metagenome, whole genome shotgun sequencing project. | isolation source: worker | host: Odontotermes sp. | place: South Africa:Pretoria | collected 2016-01-28
GAGGCGGCGCTGCCGAAATGAACCCCGGCTTCGATCATGTCCTTGAGCGTTGCGATTGCCATGGCGCGTTCCTTCCGGGCGGCGGAGCGAAGAGGGGGCCTTTGCAACCGCGCTGCGCGGCAGGCGTCCCCGGCTCCGGCGACCACAAAAAACAACAAAAAAACCGACGCGGCCCGCGCCGCGTCCCCAGGTTCAGACAGAACCTGGTAAGCATATTCTATATACGACAAGCCCGGCCGGCTGTCAAGCGCCGATTTACGGCGGCTCAATACCGCGCCGCTCCGGGAACAATCACCGAACGGGGCAGCGCAACAGACTCCTCCCGCGCATATCCGGCAACCTCGTCCCCATTCTCCACCCGCGCCCTGACTGTCACGCGGCTGACGCCCAGACGCCGCAGCACAGCCTCCTTGTCGCCGAACAGCCCTGCCTCGAACCGCGCCTCGCCCACACGGAACGCCGACACGAAATTCCTGAGGCCGCCCTTTCCCCCGAACCCGACTGTCGCCGTCACCGAGGGAAACACCACCCGCATCTCCGCGGTCGCGTCCGCGTCCATGTTCCACACCAGCGTCTCCTCGATGCGGAAGTTGTTGAACGCCACGACCTGCTCCCCGCCGCCGCTCGCGAGAACGAATTCCACCCGCACAGGCCGTTCGACAGCGTCCCTGTCCACATCCACCGCCCACACGCGGAACGGCAGTTCAAGCCGATCCGGCCGCCCGGGCCGTTTTTCCCTGAGCGCCTTCCGGCAAAAATCCAGGAAGGAGGGATCGAACATGAACGGCAGGCGGCTCCATTCCGCGTTCGTCAGGCCCTCCCCGTCCCAGCTCCAGAATCCGGCGGCCGTTCCGGTCAGGAACCGCTCCAGCGCGCCCCCGCCCTCAGCGACGCGTTCGAGGCGATCGCCGTCGCTCCCCGGCGCGAGATGCGCCGGATCGTACACATCCTCCCGCCACAGCGCGTCCAGATGCAGCGCGGCCTGCCGCGTCGACAGATACCGAATGTAATCGTACACAGCGAGAGGCGACAAGCCGTCCCACGCGGCGCTTCCCGCGCGGTCGCGCAAATAGCCGTGCAGCAGGGCGGCTTCGCGCCCCGCCTGGAACAGGGGGTCGAAGGACGAAACATCCGCGCCGTTCCGCGACGCGCGGAAATGGGCGCGGATCATGGCGAAATTCTCCTCGGGAGACGAAGCCGCCGCGCCGAACCGCCTGAGCGCCTCGCGCCACCGTCCGGCGGACGCCGCCGCCCCGGCGTTGTCGCCGCCTTCGGCAAGGCCGAATTTCCGCGACCACCTGTCGAGGCTTTCGTCGCTTCCCCATTCGCGGACCGCGCCCACGAACCTGTTGGCGAAACCGCCCTGCCCGGCGGCTCCCCCGGCTTCCTTCCGATCAAACCGGGAAAGCTCCAGCCTCTCGCGGAGAAACAGCCACGCCACATCCGGATCGCTCCCCGCCGGGTCGTCCTCGAACATGGGCAGCAGGTGGTGGCGGAGGAGCGAGGCAAAGCGGGACGCGGGATCGTCTCCCCGCGCCGCCTGTCCGATCAGCGCATGCACTTCGCCGTCGGACACGCGTCTGCGGAATTTGCTCCACAGCACGGCAGCCGCTATCCGCCAGCGTTCGAGAGCCTTCGCGCGGTAGGCGGAGAGGAACGCCTCCCGCCGCGCCCGCCAGGCTTCGGGGTCTCCCCCGCCGTAGGCGACGGCGTCGAGAAGCCCTTTCGCGACGGCGTAGCCCTCGCGCGTCCAGGCGGGGGCCACGAGGGACAGCCTGTCGTCCGCCAGCGGCACGCTCCACACGCGGGACGTGTCCACGGCACGCAGTCCGGGGAGCGCGCCCACCCATTCAGGAAGCCAGCCCAAATCGCCGCCCATGGCGTTGTCGACGACGTATTTCTCGAATTCCGCCAGCTTCGCCGCTGTTTCAGGCATCCAGTCCCGCCTGCCCGCCCAGGCGAAGTAGGTCTCCAGCTGCCGCGCGTCCCCGGGCGTGATCAGGCGGAGCGAATTCGCCAGCGCGCGCAGCAGCTGCGTTTGCCCGTCGTTCCCGTCCTCTCCCAGGGCGCGGACAATGCCGTCGCGGGCGACGGCGAGCAGCAGGAGGGCGTTGCCGATCGCCGGCGGACTGCCGTTTTCCACAGCCGCCAGGGCTGCGTCCTGAACGCGTTCCACGCCGGGAACGGTCTTGAGATCGAAATAGCTTTCCGTATAGCGTTTTTGCAGCTCAGACGCCAAATCCTCCGCTTCGGTCATCCCGAAGCGGGGAAGGGTCCAGCCGTCAGCCCTGAGTCGCGTTCCGGCCGCGAGTTCGCGGTATTCTTCGAGGCTGTCCGCCGTCGCGGGCGCGGCCGCCCTGCCCCGCGCCGAAAGAAGGACGCTCCTGTTTTCAAGAAACGACCAGGTGACGAAAAGCGAAAGAATCAGCCCCCCCGCCAGCGCGGCGGCGGCCTGGGCGGGAAAGAGACGGTTTGCGAAACGGCCGGACACGCCGCCCTGGGCCATGCGGGCATCTCCCGCGTCGGCGGGAACGGCGTCCCGGAACAGATCGCGGAGAAACCACGGCTGGACGGGAAACGGCTCGTGCGCGGGCGCGAACGCGGACAGGCGCGCCAGGGCGGGCGGCGTCTGATCGCCGCCGCCGGGCGCGGACGCGGCGAGGAAGAGGCCGCGAATCCACGGCGCGTCGCCGTTCAGGCCGTTTTTCCCGCCGCTTTTTCCCGCGTGGAAAACCTGGCGGCAAAAGCGCGTGAGCGGCTCTTCGAGGCGCGCGAGCTCGGCCGGCGCGAGGAGGCTCGCCGGGTCGGGCCGCGTGCGCGACTGCGCCTCCGCGCCGCCCTGCGCCTCGATGCGGGCTGCCGCGCCGGCAAGGACGCGCCGGAAAAACGCGGGAGACTTTTCCTTCGACGGATCGCGGAAGTCCCCGACGGGAGCGGGCACCCGCTCCGGATCAAGGCGTGACGCGAGGGAGCGGAGGCCGTAGAGGCGGTCGATGTTGTCGAGCACGAGGTAGACGGGAAGGGCGCCGCTCCTGGTCTTCCGCAGCGATTCGAGGCGCGAGCGGAGAACAGCCGCGCCGGACATGTCGTTCATGGCCAGGCGCGCGGCGTCGAGCGTGATCGCCGCTCCGGCGAAACGCGCGCGGGCGGCCTGTTCGGCAAACATCGCCCAGCGGCCGCCGTCGTTCCGGAGATGGGGGGCGGGATAGTCTATCCAGACCGCGCCGGGGCCGCGATGCCAGGTGAATTCGTCCCCGAAGGCGGCTGTGTCCTGATCCGAGGCGTCGGCGAGCTCAAGAGTCGGCGCGGAGCCGTTCTGCGCCAAATCGAAAAACAGGTACAGGGGCGGCGCTTCCTCGAAGGGACGCCCGGCGCGGAGGGGAGTTCCCCTGTTCCAGGCGGCGGCCATGCGCGCCCGCAGTCCGGATTCGGAGACGCCCCCCGTTTCCCGTCCGGCCGTTCCGCGTCCGGAGCGCGTTCTCTGCGCCGCCTTGACGCCCAGCCAGGCCGTTCCGACGGCGAGGGCTGCGGGAATCGTCCACCAGGCGGGCCGGGCCGCCATCCAGACGGCGATGCGGCAGGCGGCGAACACGCCTGCCCACCAGAGGAAATTGGTCATGGTCGCGAGGAGCGCATGGATTGTTTTCATAGGTCACCCCACCACCGCGGCATACAGGCCGCCAAGAAGAAGTTTGTACAGCCCGTACAGCGCAAGCGGCGCGGCGGCGGCGGCGATCCACACGGCGGCGGCTGCGGCGGCGCCGCCGAACGAACGTCCGGCCCGCGCCGGCGGCGTCCTGTTTCCTGCCGCGGGACGCTCCGGAGCAGTCGCCGCGCGGCAGCGTTCGCGGCATTCCCCGATGCGCCGAATCGTTTCCGGATCGCGGCGAAACGCCCCGTCCCCCAAATCAAGGCACATCCGGTACACCCGGAGTATGGCGCGGATTTCCTCGGGATGCCCGCCGGGAAGCGGCATGAGAAGGAGGTCGAGGCGGCGGAAAAAATCGCGTTCCCTGTCTTCTCCGCCGGGCAGCAGCTGCTCGGCGACGCCGCCGCAGCCGGGCAGCCGCCCGAGCATGCCGCCAAGCCATGCGGACAGCGCGAACCAGGCCTGATCGAAATTGGGATCGGGCGGTTCGTTCCGGAAGCGCATGGCCTCTCCCATCAGGAGCGAGAGATCGTCCTTCACCGCGGACGCGTCGATCGCCGGGGCGTCCGGAGCGTCCACGGACGCGGCCAGGTGCGCCGCATAGGCGAAGAGGGGTCTGAACGCAGTGAGATAGTCCATGTTGACGCTATCGGACGTTTTCGCCTGTTTGTTCAGGTTTTTTAGCGGAAGCGCATGCGGGGCCCTCTCCCGGGCAGCATTGCAGACAGGTATATGCTTGACATATCCCGCCCCATGCGCAGTCTCTAAGGAAGTGGAATCCGTTCAGGCCTTTTTCCCAGGAGCAGCGCCATGTCCAATTCGTACCATCCCCGCACCGAGCCGACCATGTATTTCATCGGCGTCACCACAGGCAAGTCCTCCATCATGAAGGTGTTTCCCAAATGGGCCGGGTATCTGGGCATCAAGGCCGCAATCGAAGGCTTCGACTTTCCCCAGCACGACAGCCCGGAAAAGTACCGCGAGGTTGTTTCGTTCATCAAAAAGGACCCGATGTCCCAGGGGGCGCTCGTCACCACGCACAAGCTCGATCTGCTCAAGGCCAGCCGCGACATGTTCGAGTTTCTCGATCCCTATGCCGGCACGCTGGGCGAAATCAGCTCCATATCCAAGCGCAACGGCAAACTCTGCGGCCACGCCAAGGACCCGATCACCAGCGGGCTGTCTCTTGAGCGCATCGTTCCCGACGGGTATTGGCGCGAAAGCGGCGCGGATCTCCTTCTTCTCGGCGCGGGCGGCTCCTGCCTCGCCCTCAGCATGTATCTGAAGGAGAAAAAGGACAAAGGCGGCGACGTTCCCTCCCGCATCATCGTGAACAACCGCAGCCAGCCGCGCCTGGACGAGATGAAGCATATCCACAGGCAGATCGGCATGGACATTCCCGTGGAGTACAACCTCTGCCCCTCCCCGGACATGAACGACAGGGTCGTCGCGGCGCTGAAGCCCGGATCGATGGTGGTCAACGGAACCGGCCTCGGCAAGGACGGCCCCGGCTCGCCCCTGACCGACGCGGTCCGCTTTCCGGAAAACGGGCGTGTGTGGGAGTTCAACTACCGGGGCGATCTCGTATTCCTCGATCAGGCCCGCGCGCAGGAGACGTCGCGGAATCTGCATATCGTCGACGGCTGGGACTATTTCATCTACGGCTGGACCAGGGTCGTTGCCGAGGTTTTCGACATAGACATTCCCGTCTCCGGCCCCGGCTTCGACGAGATTTCCCGGCTGGCGGCGGAGACGCGCTGAAACAGCGGCAGACGATCAAGAGCGATGCACACCGCTGAAGCGCACGGAATGACGGGGACAGGGCCGGGAGCCGTGTCCCCGGTTTTTTCCTTCCGGAAAAGCATCCACGCAATGTCGATTGCGTTCATCCCCTTTTTGTTGTGTAATTGCGTTGCGCGATGCGGCATGCGCAGCGCGATCATGCGGATTAGAGCGGTTCAAGTAATGTTGCATCAAATGCTCGGGCAGCGATTTTGCCGGGCGGCAAGGCGCGAAGAGGGAGCGACCCGAGCGGTCGTGACCGATGAGCAACGCAGCCGGACGGCAAAAGCGCAAGCGGCTCTAGGTTCTGTCTGAGTTATTTATTTGCCTGTAAAACATAACTCAGACAGAACCCAAGCCGGGGAGCGTTATGAAAAGCCTGACCTACAAACTGATCGCCATTCTCCTCATTCTCGCCCTCGCGCCGCTCGTCATCGGCGTCGGCGCGGCGCTTGCGCTGCGGACAGCCGAAAAGGCTGTTCGCGAAACAGACGGCGCTCTGCGGATTCTCTCCGGCGTCATGGCGGAAACAGACGAATCCATCAGCGAAAACGCGCGCCTTCAGGCGCGCGCGACCGGCGCGGCCGGGCAGACAGCCGACTCCCAGGCCGAGACCTCGCAGGCGCTTCAGAACATGCGCGACTCCGTTCTGCCCCGGACCTTCGCCATAGCGCGCATCCGCCACGCCCTTTCGCGCGCGACCGCCGCGGAGCGCGCCCTGCTGCTCACGCTGGTCATGCGGCATCCCGAGCCGGAGGAGCTGGAGGCTGTCCGCGCCCGGAGCAGGGAAAACATGGCTGCGGCGATAACGACCCTGGACGAATCGGCGAAGCTCTACGAGGCGCGCATAGGAGGCGACGCGGAGCAGAACGCCTGGAACGATTTCGCGGCGACGCTCGCGCCCTGGAAGGCCAGCAACGAAGAGTTCACGAAGGAGATCGCCCGCCTGGAGGCGATGGAGGGCGATCCCGATCGCGACGACGCCGCGTTCCGGGACGCGTCGCGAAAAGCCTATGACGCGATTTTCATCCAGAGCCGCGCGGCGCGCCAGGAATGCGAAAAGCGCATAGACGTCCTTGCCGCGACCCTCGGCGACGTCACCGACGCCAGCGTCAGGCAGGCTCTCGACTCGCAGCAGCGCTCGCGCCGGCAGCTTGCCGACCTGTTCCGCGACGCCGAAGAGGCGAAGAGCCGCGCCGAGGGCCTCGCGTCGGGCGTTCACGCGGCGGGGGCCGCGGCGGATCGCGCGGCCGAGGCGGCGGGTTCGGTCGGCGCGGCGGCGCGGCGTTTCCGGTATCTTGTGGCGTTTGCCCTTGCGGGCGGCGCGGCGACGCTTCTCGCGGGCATTGTCGCGGCGATCCGGCTGAGCCGCCCGCTCCGCGAAACAGCGGCCAGGCTGGCCAAACTGTCTCGGGGCGAGCGCGCGGGCGACGTGCCGGAAAAGGACGCGGCCCGCGCGGACGAAATCGGCCAGCTCGCCCGCTCCGTGCGGGACCTCCTGGAGTCGAACCGCGCGGCGATCGGCATGCTCAACGCCATGGCCGGCGGCGACTACGCCATAGACGTCCCCATGCGCTCCGAAGGGGACATGCTTGGCCACGCCATGAACGCCATGCTGGCGAAGACCAACAGCGTTCTCGCGCGGCTCGGCCACAGCGTCGAGCGGCTCCATGCCGGCGCGCAGTCGGCGTCGGACGCGTCCCGCTCGCTGTCGCAGGGCGCGGAGACGTCGGCGCAGTCGCTGGAGGAGATCAGCGAAACGATGTCGGCCGTGGACGAGCAGGCGCAGGAGAACGCGGCGAGCGCGATCGGGGCGAGAAAAATCGCCGAGGCGAGCCGCGACGCGGCGCGCCGCGGCTACGACGCCGTGTCCGGTCTTGTCTCGGCCATGGACGAAATCCGCCAGGCGGGCGGCAGGATCGCGTCTGTCGCGAAGCTGATCGACGACATCGCCTTCCAGACGAACCTCCTTGCCCTGAACGCCGCGGTCGAGGCCGCGCGCGCGGGCCGCCAGGGGCGCGGCTTCTCGGTCGTCGCGGACGAGGTCCGGAATCTTTCCGGCCGTTCCGCGAAGGCTGCGCGGGAGACGGGCGCGATGGTCGAGGCGATGACCAGGCGGATGGACGCGGGCGCGGAGCTGGCGGAAAAGAGCGACAGCGAGTTCCGTGAAATCGTCGAAGCGGCGACCAGGGTCGTGCAGGTGTTTGAGGAGATCGCGTCGGCGTCCGATTCGCAGTCCGAGGCCATTGCGGAGATTTCACGGGGGCTGGGGCAGATAGACATGGTGATTCAGGAGACGTCCGGCAACGCGTCCTGGACGGCGAAGGCCGCGCTGGCCCTGTCCCGCCAGGCGGACGATCTGCGCGATCTGGTGTCCCGCTTCCGCACCAGGAGCGGCCCGGCCCGCATGGGCGGCTTTGCGGATCAGCCGCGCATGCCGCGCGCCTCCGGGCCGGGCCGCCTCCTTCCCGGACCGCGCGCGGGGGAAACGACGGAGATGAGGGAAACGCCGCATGAATGAGCAGATAGCCCAAATCAGCGCCCGCATCCGGGAGCTCCGGGAAATTCTCGGCATCGCGCCCGAAGCGATCGCGGACAAACTCGGCATCGACGCCGATCTGTACCGGCAATACGAATCCGCGCGGCAGGACATCCCCATAGGCGTGCTCTACGGCCTTGCTGCGGAGTTCGGCGTCGACCCCACCGTTCTCCTGACCGGCGACGCGCCGCGCATGGACGAATACACGCTGGTCCGGAAGGGCCGGGGCATCAGGGTTGAGCGGTACGCGGGGTACAGCTTTTCGGCTCTGGCGTTCAATTTCAAGAACCGCGACATGGACCCGATGATCGTGACGCTTTCGCAGTCCGGGACGGCCGAGCTGGTGACGCATCCCGGCCAGGAGTTCAATTACGTTCTGGAGGGGACGGTCAGGATAGTGATCGGCCCCCGCGAATTCACGCTTGAAGCGGGCGACAGCATCTATTTCAATCCCGGCATCCCGCACGGCCAGCGCGCCCTCACCCCCGAGGCGAAATTCCTGACCGTCATCAATGAATAAGAGTCCGAACATGCTTGAACGTTTTGTGCCGCGCGTCGATTTTTCCGGCTACGGGGATTTCAAGGCGAACTACCGCCTGTCGATCCCGGAGGATTTCAACTTCGGCTACGACGTCGTCGACGCCTGGGCGGCGGAGAACCCGGACAAGCCCGCCCTCGTCTGGGTGAACGACGCGGACGAAGAGAAGCGCTTCACCTTCGGCGATGTCAGGCGATGGAGCGACAAGGCGGCGTCCATGTTCCGGAATCTGGGCATAGCCAGGGGCGATCACGTTCTTCTCATGCTCAAGCAGCGGCCCGAGGCGTGGTTCTGCATAATCGGGCTGCACAAGCTGGGCGCCGTCGTCATTCCCGCCACGTACCAGTTGACGGCCAAGGACATTGTCTACCGCTGCAACGCGGCGGACGTGCGGATGATCTGCGCGGCGGACGATCAGGAGATTGTCCGGCAGGTCGACGCCGCGCGCCCCGGCTTCGGCGAAAACGTGATCACAAGCATCCTCGGGCCGGACGTCCCGGACGGCTGGCGATCGCTCAGCCGCGATCTGGACGCCGCGCCGGAGGGCTGGCAGCGGCCGGAAGGCGCGGAGCGGACGACCAACCGCGACGGCATGCTCATGTATTTTTCCAGCGGCACGACAGGCATGCCCAAGATGATCCTGCACGATTTCGACTATCCTCTCGGGCACATCGTGACGGCGAAGTACTGGCAGCATGTTGAGGACGGCGGGCTGCACCTGACCATGGCCGATTCGGGCTGGGCGAAATTCGGCTGGGGCAAGATATATGGTCAATGGATATGCGGCGCGGTGATTGTGGCGTACGACACGGAGAAATTCGCGCCGCGCCATTTGCTCCGGACGATGGAGCGTCTCCGCCTCGCGACGTTCTGCGCGCCGCCGACGGTGTACCGTTTCCTGATCCAGGAGGATTTGACGCAGTACGACTTTTCCAGCATCCGGCACGCGGAGACGGCAGGGGAGCCGCTCAACCCGGAGGTGTTCGAGCGTTTCCTGGAGGCGACGGGCCTGCCCATCACCGAGGGCTTCGGCCAGTCGGAGACAAGCGTCATTCTGGCGAATTTCGAATGGTTCCCTGTCAAGCCAGGATCGACGGGCAAGCCCTCGCCCCTGTACGATCTGGACATTGTGGACGAGAACGGCGAATCCTGCGAGGACGGGATAGTGGGGACGATCGTGGTGAAAAACACGGACAAGGCGCATCCGACCGGGCTGTTCCGCGAATACTACAGGGACGCGGAGGCGATGGCGGGGAGCTGGCGTGACGGGGTGTATTCGACAGGCGACACGGCGTGGCGGGACGCCGAGGGGTATTACTGGTTTGTGGGGAGGAACGACGACGTCATCAAGTGTTCAGGCTACCGGATCGGGCCGTTCGAGGTCGAGAGCGCGCTGTTGACGCACGAGTCTGTCGTGGAATGCGCGGTGACGGCTGTTCCGGACCCTGTTCGCGGGCAGGTGGTGAAGGCGACGGTTGTGCTGGCGAAGGGGCATGCGGGCACGGAGGAGCTTGTCCGTGAGCTTCAGGATCATGTGAAGCGGGTGACAGCCCCGTACAAGTATCCCCGCGTGGTGGAGTTCGTCCCCGAGCTCCCGAAGACGACGAGCGGCAAAATCCGGCGCATGGAAATCCGCCGGCGGGACGAGCAGCGGAGCGGCGGCTCATGAACCAGCCGCGCGGCATGCAAACCATCTTCGCGCACTACGGCGACAACCTGCTGGACATGACCAAGCAGCTTCTTGATGTTTCCGGCGTCGCCGGGGAGCTTCCCCCGGGCGGGTCAGTCGCTGTCAAGCCGAACCTTGTGGTCGCGCGGCCTGCCGACGGCGGGGCGACGACGCATCCGGAGATTGCGGCCGGCATCATCGAATTTCTCCGGGATCACGGCGTACAGGACATTGCCGTCATCGAAAGCTCCTGGCTCGGCGACGACACAGGCCGCGCCTTTGCCAATTGCGGTTATGTCGCCCTTGCCGAGCGTTACGGCGTGACGCTCTGCGATCTCAAGTCTGATCGCGCGGTTCCTGTCGCCACGCCGGCGGGCGAGGTGTTGATTTGCGAAAAGGCGCTCAGGGCGGATTTTCTCATCAATGTTCCTGTTCTCAAGGGTCATTGCCAGACCCGCATGACCTGTGCGCTGAAAAATCTCAAGGGCTGCATTCCTGATTCGGAAAAGCGGCGTTTCCACAGGGAAGACTTGCACAGGCTTATTGCCGGTCTCGCCGTCGCGCTCCGCCCTGCGCTGACGGTGGTGGACGGCGTGTGCGGCGATCTTGATTTCGAGGAGGGCGGCACGCCGGTGCGGGCGGATCGCATTTTGTTGGGGCGTGATCCGTTCCGGATCGACGTTCTGGGCTGCCGGTTGCTGGGGTTTGATCCGAACGAGGTGAGGTATCTTGGACTTGCTGCGCAATGGGGTTTGGGGGATTTGTCCAGCGAGGATTGGGAGTTGGTGGAGTTGGCCAGGCCGAATGCTGTTCCCGCGCCGCGTTCAGAGGGCAAGGCGGCGCGTCTTGGCCGCGCGGTTCAGGCTGATCGGGCATGTTCCTCGTGTTATGCCGCGCTTATCCATGCTCTGAAGCGTTTCGAGGAACAGGGCGGATCGGCGGCCAAAGGGGCAATCCATATTGGTCAGGGCTGGAAGGGCAAAAGGCTGTCAGGTCTGGGCATTGGCGCGTGCTGCGCCGGAGTGGAGAGGCATGTTCCGGGCTGTCCGCCCACAGCAGCCGACATTATGGCCGCGCTCCGAGCGCGTTGAGTGGCAGGAGTGTCTGTCTCTGGCCCTGAGCGAAGCCCTTTCGAAGTCCCCTGCGCGTTGCAACCGAGTCCGAGAGGGGAGGGTGTCCAGGCGAAGGCCTGGTCGCGGGGTGTGGGGGCGCGATGAGCCCCCACGTTCTTGAAATGCATAAAAAAGTCAAATAAGAGCCTATCCCGTTATCAAACGCGAGCGTCTTTTGGTTCTGGCGGCTATGCTGCTTCGTTGCCGCTCCGCACCAATGTCTCGCATTGCCTTGTCG
>QMCE01769638.1_pt1 | contig 11526 bp, 6 predicted proteins | sample 1821851 | NCBI WGS metagenome assembly QMCE01 (sample SAMN09453174, study PRJNA476694) | Termite gut metagenome, whole genome shotgun sequencing project. | isolation source: worker | host: Odontotermes sp. | place: South Africa:Pretoria | collected 2016-01-28
CGCGATGCAAACCTTGGGAGTCGCTATAAAGTTCGTTGGTAGCTACGCCTATGTGGACTTTCACCACAGAACACGGGCATGCCCGTCATACTAAAAAAAGAACCCCCGAAGGGGCTCTGAAGAGATTTTGGTATCGCTTGATGTTATATTCCCAACTTGTCAAGTTGAAAATAGTTTGAAAATTTTTAACTTGCCATTTCTTTGGTGCCAAGAGGCTCTAAATTAGATTCAATCAATAGATTATTGAAATTTTTAATATTAATGCAAGGATAAGTTTCCATGATGCGTATCCTTGTTTTATCAGGGTCTTCATAGTAGTGTAGCTTTTGCTCGGATTTGCTGTATATTTTTTCCGTCAGCCTTAATCTAAGACCCAAACCAACACATATAGCCATAATAGTATCACTTTTCATATTATTTGCTTTATTATCTCGAATTCTTGCAAAGTAGTTTTCATGAATTTGAGTATGCTCATTGAAATCAAGCGGATATCCCCAACCTCTTTTCTGAATCAAGAACCACAGGCAGTCGCACAACGTTTTGTCTTCATCTGCAATCATGCGGAGAAGTTCTTTTTCACTTTCTTCATCATAGGGGATAAGATGATCTTTTGCCGTTTGATATGTAGCTGCTACTTCTTTATCATCTATTCCGGATTGAATCTGAGACTGCATCCGAGGATTAAATGCCAGAATACGCTGATCAATCTCTGCGGGGTCTGTTTTGTACAAAATAGCAAAGTTGCAAAAATCCTCTTTTTGGTACTTATAGGTTACAAGATGCTGCTCCTGAATGTTGATTGCACATTGCGACAAATTGTTTTTTGCAAATTTTGTAAGGTGAATCTGTCCGTTCTTAACCAATATATATTTTTTGTCGGGAAGAACAAAATAGCCATCCACATACACGAAGCCTCTGGATTCAATCCATTCCTCCAAAATAACATTATTGTTGATGAGTTGGAAAGCATCCACCATTGAAATAGGAGCAAAGTCCACGGTGTGATTAATATCGGCAAAAACATCCGAATAATCGGGCATAGCGGCAACCTTATCTGATATACCAACTTCAAGAAGGCGAATTTTTACTGAAACTCTTGATGTGATAAAAAACTCACTGAGTTGATTCACCAGCTCATCACACGACTGGACATCAGAACTCAGTATTTCAAGAGCCTTTTTCTTAAACGGATCCTTCGGCATCAGAATACGAGGTGCCAATTTATGTGCCTGCCATTCCAGCCACTGAACTTCATTCTGTTTTGTATTCTTGCCGTTAGGCGGCATATAATTCGTGCGAGACTGACGGCACATGATAGGATATAACTGTTCCTTTGCTTTTTTGTTTTTGAGGTCAAGAATCTTAAAATATGTGAGGTCTTTCTCCCAGTGGAGCATCTCATGAATCAGAGTATTACGTTTGCAGCCCTCGCCGTATGCCCATTCAGATGCGGGATCGAACAGAAGCGTTCCGGCTTTATAAAATTGGGATACATATTTGTCCCTTTCCACATTGTAAACATCCACATAACTGTCAAGCAACAGACAACACCCAAAGACATCCAGATCTTTGGAAAGAGCAGCAGTTTCCACGGTTAGCTTCGCTGTTTTGAGGATATCATCGACTGGGAGAGGCATCGGTGTTATCAGTGCTGCTTTGCAATATTTTGCAAGAAATTTTGAAGCATAATCATCCAGGCGGTTTGAGCCAAGAATCAATGCACCCGTCTTGGGATTTGTATCAAATACATCACTGAAGGTCAGTCTTTTATTCATCGGCATCATCTCCTTGCTCCATATGATCGAGAGGCATATCTTGGAGGAACTGCTTCGCATCTTTCCAGTTCGGACAATACTTCTCAACGAGACTTCTGAAACGGTTATTGTGGCTCTTTTCCAACAGATGCACCAGTTCATGTGTAAGGACATATTCCAGGCAATCTACTGGTTTCTTCACCAACTGGAGATTTATGAGGATGCGCTTTTCTGCAACGTTGCAGGAACCCCAGCGTGTTTTCATGTATTTAACATTGCAGGCATTCGCCACAACGCCAATCCTGTCCTCACATTGTTTCAACACGGTCGGAAGAACTCGTTTTAGCTCGGAACGATACCATTCCGTCATAACTCTTTCTCTGTTCTCCTCTGTAGAGCCCACCGGGGCAGTCATAATAATTCTGTTTGGGGTCTTTTCAATATGATACCTGTTTCCTGCATAGGTAACTTGGAGCATATATGGTTTTCCCCAAAGATAACACGATTCGCCCGACACATATTCCCGCTTGCTCTGACGAGCCTGTGCCAGAATTCGATCACGAACCTTTGTAATTTCAGGCATTCTCTTTAATACAAAGTTTTTGATGGTTTCATCCCCAATATCATTAGGCGCACTTACCGTGACAATGCCATCTGGAGGATTCACCCTAATATACATATTTTTAAGGCTGGACTTCCGAGTGATTTCTACCGGAAGCCCGCCGATGGTAGATGTTGTACTATTGGTCATATTCTGTCTGCCTTCTTGCTATTTCATATATATCTTCAGTTTCTTTTTCGGCTTTGGTTTTCTCGTGCATGGCTGCGATAAGTTTCCTGTAAATAGAAAGACGGATGGCCTGCTGTTTTGGATAATGGTCATGCCACTGTGGACGGATACTTACACGAATGGCGTGGTCAACATCTATAGCAAGAATTAAGTCATGTTCCAGATAATCATAGATAGCCCGTTTTGCCGCGCTGTCTTTGATTTCATCTGGATAGCTACAGTCATCCTCCGGATGAAGAATAGCCTGTGCCATTTCGACCACCTGGCGGAGGTATTCCTCATAACTCATGGCTTCAATTTTTCGGCGGGCAATGACATCCTCCAGCATCTCGGACATTTTGTTGTAGTACACAGGGTTGCCGCTCATTTTTTTAACAATCTCATGTTTCAGGTTGTTTTCGATGGTTTCTGCCTTTGCATTATCATCACCGGGCAATTCTCTGACCAGTTCAACCGGGGTGGTTGTTTTGCCCTCAAGAAGCAGTTCCACCAAGGACATTTCCGCCATTTTATTGATCACCTTGGAATCCTCTGCACGGATATATGTATCAAGGATATAACGCATATCCGCCTCATACGGCTTTTGGTCAATATAATCGCAGCTGGCGAGTTTTATCATTTCCTTGATTTTGTTGTAGCCGGATATTTCGTTTCGCAAGTTGGATACCTGGTCTTCGGAATATCCGTAGTGAGAAACAAGGCGTTCACAGCAGTTTGCAAAAGAGCGGCTTAAAGCAGCTGTTAATGCATACAAGGTATCTCTGCGGGCAACCATCACCGTATCCTCACTGTCGGTACCACAGAAATAATCAATGTAGTCAGAATCTGCTTCGGGGTCGCTGACATTTCCCAATAAATCTGTCAAGGAAGCAATACAGCCGACCATTTCAGATTTTGCTTCATCATAGCGATCTTTGATAAGACCTTCGACATCTTCCTTGTCAAAGGAGTCAAAAGCCTCGGAGGTATAATCTTTGACCGCAAGCTGGATGTTACGGAACAAATCCATGTAATCCACAATATAGCCATAGTCCTTGTCTTCGCCGTCAGGGCGGTTGACACGGCAGATTGCCTGGAAAAGGTCATGATCACGCATCTTTCTATCAATATACAGATAGGTGGCACTTGGAGCATCAAATCCGGTGAGCAGTTTATCTACCACAATCAGTAATTTCATCTTTGCCGGAGATTTCTTGAACAGTTCCTTTACCTCGGATTCAAATTCACTCAATTTTTTGCCGTTCAACATCCGCTCGTAGACCTTTTTCTTATATTCTTCCTCGCTGTTGCGGGAAGGGTCGGACGTAGCAGTGCGGACACTTGCAGTGGTCGGTTCATAAGAGGTAATAATGGCACATTCGGTAAAGCCTTGCGCTGTAAACAATTCCCAGTATTTGCATGCTTCAAGGATGCTGCCTGCAACAAGCATTGCAGTGCCGTGGTCATCCGCCAGACGAGGCTTATCGCTCATGTCAAAAATGACATCGGCTACAATTCGCTCAAGGCGTTCCTTGGAACTGTATAATTTGCTTAAGGTTGCCCAGCTCTGTTTCAGCTGCTGTTTCGCACGGTCAGTAAGCCCTCGTGTTTTAAGTTCAAACCACTGATCGACTTTGTCTTTGCTGGATAAATCCTGGTCAACATCACGTGCTTCATAGCGTAAATCGAGAACGACACCATCTTCCACACCTTCATTAAATTTGTAGGTGTGAATATACGAACCGAAGATTTCCAGACTAGTTTTCTTATCGGTCTTCAGAAGCGGTGTACCTGTAAAGCCAATCAGTGTTGCATCCGGCATCAACAGTTTGACAGCGGTATGTAGCTTACCAGAGTTCGTTCTGTGGCACTCATCAATAAAAGCAATGATGGTACCCTTGGCTTTATAATCCTTCGGAAGATCAGCTATCAATTCTTTACTGTACTGGTCAATGTCTGCCTGTTTACCAGCGTTGTGACCATACTTGTGAATAAGAGAGCAGATAATGGAATTCTCATTTTTATTGAGAGCGTCACGCAAGTCAGCGCAACTCTTAGCCCTCTTGACATTTTCACCTACATCAAAGAAAAGGCTTTCTATCTGGTCATCCAGTTCATCACGGTCGGTGATGATAACCACACGGCTGTCCGCAATGTTCTCAATAATCCACTTTGTCAGCCAGACCATAATGAGGGACTTACCGGAACCCTGTGTGTTCCAGATAATGCCGCCTTCTCCTTTGTGGATTCTGGCTCTTGCGGCGATGTTTGCAAAATACTGATTGTGCCGAGCGGTCTTTTTTCGTCCAGCATCAAAAATCATGAAATCATGCAGCAGAGAGAGAAACCGCTCCTGCTGACAGATGGAGACTATTCCATCCCGCAGACGGTTTGATTCCTTGCTCTGAATCCCCTTGATTCTGGCAGAGAGTTCATCTGTGGCGTTTTTGTCTTCCTTCCACGACAAATAGAACTTCTCTGGGGTATCGATGACACCATAGCGCAATCCTTCGGCTTCGTTGCCAGCTATAAGTAGCTGCATCGTATTAAAGAAACTCTGGATGTTCTCTTTCTTCTGATTAGTCAACATCTGCCGGATGCCTTCTCCAACAGATACACAAGACCGCTTCAGTTCAATCATGCTCACTGCAATGCCATTAATGTACAACACCAGGTCAGGACGCTTCCTTGTGGTGTGGTCGAAGCGAAGTACAGAGACTTCCTCTGCCACATAGAAATCATTGTTTGTCACAACATCCCACTCAATATAATGAACGGTAGGACGATTGCCCAGATCATCACGCACCCCCTGTAAGCCATAGCGGATGAGGGCGTAGACGGCCTTGTTCGCTTCAATAAGATCACTTGTCTGATTTGCTGCCTTGCTTGTCAGTTCTGAAATTGCTTTTCCAATCTGCTCGGAAGTGTATCCACGTTCCTGTAGATGTTTGCGGAGCAAATCCTCTCGGATAGGCGTATTGTCTACATCCTCCAGATTTCCCAGAAAAGTATAACCGAGGTCGTCAATCAGCCAGTGCAGGACTCTATTCTGCAATTTTTTCTCTGCATCTACTGTTGCCATTGTTTGCCTCCTTAAACTTTCAGTCGGACACGACCTGTCAAAAGCTCATCCATTGCGCCCTCCCGAATTTGAATTATTTTATCACGTTCATTTTCCAGAGCCTCAATTTCTTCATCCATTGCCATCAGAATAGAAGCTATTGTTTCCTGTTCTTTTTCATTCATTGTAATTCTTAACTTGATTTTATTTAACGCACCAAGATAAATGCCACCTTGTGCACTCGCATTAACCATACTTAAAAGTTGGTTTTGTATCTCATTACTCTGTAGCACATATAAAAGATACTGCTTGTTTATATCTTTAACTCGAATAAAGGCTACGCTACGCTGAAAAGCAACCCCATCTTTCTCCAAAAGGCAACATCTTCCTATTGTGCCTACACAACTTAATAGAATATCTCCCTTCTGTGGATAGCCATTAGATACAATTTTTAGATAGTCCTGTTCAGATACTTTGCTTTCATCTTCACCTAATACCAGATGATTATTAAATACATTCTTTGCGCTTAACAAATAAAATCCTGAATTGGTTCTTTTGAATGTCCCATGAGTTCCATCTTGGATACTTGAAATTTTTCCTAATGTTTTCTCAATTAGACATTCCTTATATCCAGTTATTCTTGTTTTTCCGCCAATCAAATCTTCTAATGCACCATCACGAATATTCCTTTTCTTCTCTATCAGTTCGGTGAGGTTGCCAATGTAGGTGTCAAAGCATTCAATCGTTGTAGCAATTGCGGCTTGTTCGCCTTTGTCGGGAAGTGGCATCTCAATTACAGAAAGCACCTTTCCATTTGTCAACGCACGAGTGGTATAAGTGCAATTGCGGATTATTTCTATACGAATTTGCTTTGTAGAAAAACAGTATTTACAATATCGTGGTTCCAAAGAATCATTTTTAGGTCTTCCACGTAATATAAATCCGCTAAATACGCAATTAACAATGTCATCTAAAAGTACAGAACTGATACCTACTTCTTCGGGAGTTTCAGATGTTCTGGTAAAGAAAACATCATTCTTTTTTGCTTCAAATCTGCGAAGCTCATCGGAGGTTAAAGTGACAGTACCTTTAACATCATCCACTTTCAGACCACATTTATGATAAACATCGGTATAATTCACAATGGGAGTTCCAGAACCGAAAAACTCTTTTCCTTTATTCAATCCATTTTTGAAGTCAAGAATATCTCCGATTTTTACTTGTGACCATTCTTTTACCATCTGTAGCCCATCCTTTCCAGTGCAGACATAACAGCTGCTTTAGATTTTACTGTTTTGTCCTCGATTTCGCTAAGGGTATGTTCATAACGCTTTGCAACCATAATGACACGGGAAACATAGCAACTCAGAATCTGCTCAATTTCATCGTTTGTGCTGCTATAGAGACAAGCCATCCACTTCTTATCAAAGAGCAGATGCTTGATTTCGTCCAAAGTTAGTGACTCATATTTAACCAACACAAGGTCATCCAATTCTTTCTGAGCATCTTTGATTGCTTTGTTGATGGCATCCTGTTCATCCAGTTTTTTCTGATAAGAAATCAGTACTTCATATTCATCTTTGTGGGATTCTGGCAGAATGGCATCATCGGTTACCACTTTGAGCGTGGCTTTCAGTTTTGCCTTTGCCAGGATACCATTTTTATTCCGAATGCCATACTGTTCTACAGACGGAGTTGTATTGATAATCTGCTCCATTTCAGCGGCACTGGCAGTTCCGAAAGAATTCATCAGTTTCGTTAGTGCATCCATCTCCGGAGAGGTTTTATGGGCTTCCAATTCCTTCAGGCGCTTCGTCAGATTGGCTTTTGGCAGATCTCCGCTTTCGGTCAGCACCTCATTCAGCAGACCCTCTTCGCCGGATTCCTCCTCACGCATTTCTGTCAGTTCAGACTCCAATTGATCCCGTTTATCAGCCAATGCCAGAATTTTATCTAGTTTGTCTGAAAAATACTCAGCCTCAATAATGGAACGTGGAATCAGGGAGCCTTCAAAGGATTTCACCTTGGATTTATCATCCACAGATATGGTCTCACCATTGGCATCCTTCGTCTTTTTCTGTGCATACTGGTATTCCACTTCACGAGCGGCCTCATAGCCATAAGCTTTGATGGCGTACACATCATCCTGAAGTTTTTCATTCCAGTAGTTCATCAGGCAATCATAAATATCATAGTTATCGAGAAACTGAGCATCTTCGTAGGCTGTCAACACACGAGAACCAAGCTGGCGTACCAGTGTCTTTGGTTCGGTGTCGCTTGTGATGCCCAGTAAAATATCACGGACTTCATCTCTCCACGACTCAAAGATGGTGGTGCCTTCCAACGCTTTTTCTGCCTGGAGTTTTTGATCCTGTTTAAAAGCACCTTCAATTGAATCGGATTCAAGAGCCAGATGATAAATATCATGTGCAGAATCGACGCACTTAAAAATAGTGGATTTTAATTCAGGTGAAACAATCCACAGCTTGGAAAGAGAGTCAATATCAAATTTCGGAATACCACCTTTTAGATGTGCGGTGATATTTTGTGGAAGCGTATTATCAATTTTCTGGATATAGCGGGACACATTGAGACTTCCGTTGTATTTTTCCAGAATTGTGGAGTATGATACTCGACGGGAATAGCCCTTGATTTCCTCACGTGAGGTATAAACACGGATAATCCTCTCAATGTCCTGCTCACGGAGACGATTCTTATTACCATCTTTCTTAAAGCCGTTGCTGGCATCAATAAAGAAGATGTCTTCTCTGGTATCAGCATCCTCTTTGTCGATGAAAATAAGACAGGCCGGGATACCGGTTCCATAGAAGAGGTTTGAAGGCAAACTGATAATGCCCTTAATATAACGGGTATTCAGTACCTGGGTACGGATGATTTCTTCTGCGTTGCCACGGTAAAGAACACCATGAGGCATAACAATACCTGCTTTGCCTGTGCTGTTAAGGGATTTCAGAACATGAAGGAACCACGCATAGTCACCATTCTTTTCCGGCGGTATGCCAAAGCCATCAAAGCGTTTGTATGGGTCAGCATCTGCTTTCAAGCCGTCACTCCAAGATTTATCGGAGAAAGGCGGATTCATGACCACGAAGTCAAAGCGTCTCAGCTGACCAAAGTCATCTTTGAACTGCGGCTTAATCAGTGTGTTTCCCTTAGTAATCTGTCCGTTGCCTTTTTGATGGAGGATTAAGTTCATGGTAGCAAGACCAGCAGTAGAGTGGTCTTTTTCCTGTCCGAAGATGGTCATAATGGATGTTCCGTTCTCATCCACGGGTGCTTCATCCGCTGCTCGAATGAGGAGGCTTCCGCTTCCTGCTGCCGGGTCGTAAATGGTCCAATATTTATCGGGAATCTGTTCAATCGTGCCGATGCCAATCAGGCGGGCAATAATTCTAGAAACTTCACTTGGAGTATAGAATTGTCCCTTGCTCTTTCCGGATTCCTGGGCAAATTTCATCATGAAGTATTCGTAAGCATCGCCGATGATGTCATCGCCGCTGGCACGGTTCGTGCGGAAATCAATCGCCGGGTTTTGAAATACACCAATCAGTCCAGATACCTTGTCCACTAGTTCCTTTCCGGAACCAAGTTCATCAGCATTGTTAAAGCTGACATCAGGCAGGGCACCCTGTAAATGGTTATCCTCCAAGAATTTCTGAATAATTTTATCGATACGTTCACCAACATCCGGTTTGCCCTTTGCGGCAATCAGATCATCAAAAGAAGTGCCGGGGTTTACGGTAAACATGGCATAAGGCTGTCCCTTATACCTGTCTGTTACATATTTATGGAAGAGCAGTACTAAAACATAGTCTTTATAGCGAGCTGGCTCCACGCCGCCCCGGAGCTTGTTGCAAGCCTCCCAAAGCATTGAATACAATTCTGATTTTTTCACAGCCATGTCCTCTTTTTTCTCCGTTTCTTAGTATTCGTTGATATCAATACCTTCTTTGAGAAGGCGCTCATAGCGCTCATTGGATATAATGACCACCAATGGCTTTCCATGTTTCAATACAAAGCCAGTCTTATCTTCTTCAGAAATAGACGTGATAATTTTAGACGCCTGTCCTCTAAGAAAATTTGACATATTATAGTGTTCCATCGGTATGATGCTTTTTTTCTTTTCTGACATAATCATCCTCCTGTACAGATTCACATAGTCATGACTAAAGCATATCATAAAGTAATGACTTTTTCAATTACTTTTTTGTGAATATCGGTGTAGGAATCCATCCCACAGATTCAAATTCATCCTGTCAACTCAACCTTCAAATATCCAACCCATCAATACAACCTACCCAATGTCAAACACGTCAACACAACCCCACAACATTTTTTATATAGATATGTTACCGCAGAAATAAAACAAGGGATTTCCAGCCTTCGGCAGTCATCTGCCCGATACCAGAAACCCCTTGTTTAAGCCATTTTTAGCATATTATTTATCTTTCCTTGACATCAAGACCACACACTCAACATGCGGTGAAAGGTGGGAGTTATACTACATGGCGAAAGTATGGAGTGGAGAAGAGGGGTGGGGTAAAAGTTTACCCCGTCTGATGAGTTACCCTCTATTCATCTCATCGTCATTGTATATCCCCATTATTTTTTAATCTCCCAATGACCAAATCGTTTACCACCTTTTCGCTCAATAACATCCTGCTCTTTTAAGTCCTTTATTTTACGTTGAACGCTCCTTAAAGGTATACCCAACAATTCCACAATTTCCGTATTAGTAACTGCTGGTGTTTTTTTGATAATTTCCAAAACATCGTCCAAACCGCCACCCAAACCGCCATTTTGGCGGTTTGGGATTTTAGCCTTATACAAAGCCGTAAATTTTATCATGATATCTTCTGGATGCAATGTATACTCCGGCATTGGGACGCCATGCTTTTCACATGCTTCGCATATTTTCTCAATTCCCCGCCCCCATGTTTCCACATATCCAGCACGAAAAAAGCCATTTGCAATATTGGGATTATAAGGAAGCGAACGATGTCTCTCCAATAAAGTTTCAACTGTCCATCCAGCCGGAAAAACACAGTCATTACTGATATACAAAAAATCTTCATGTATACGAATCTGAATTGGAATCAGTGCTGCGTAATTTGAATGTATTAACGCATTATAGACAGCTTCCCGGACAGCCGATTTTGGCAAAGGATAAGTCTCAATCCTGGTCACGTTTTCATAGGAAATATCAGCCTTCATATATTTTAGGTAAATCAATTCTATTACTCTGTCAGCTTGTATAAACAAAGAGCCATGTATCTCATCCTGATAACGCAAATCGGAACCTTCTCCAAAATATCCTATTTTTATATATGCTCCTGTAACCCATTTTTCTGGATTCCTGTGAAACAATAAAACAGCAGCACGCTTTAATTTTCCGTTTTCAATCAATCCAAGATTATCTAACAGTTCCTCATCAGACATCTTTAAATCTTCTTTTGTCATTCGGCTGCTACGCAGTGCTTCCCTTCTGAATATATCGAAGCTTTCCTTATCAAGATCTTCTGCCGTTACACCGTCTATCGGTACTGCATCCCATCTATAGCCCGTCTTCGATAATAAAAACTCGGTTAAGGCTGCCCCTCGAAGAAGCTGCTTCGTGCTGCCACTGCGATAATGATATTCGCCTTTATAGTTAACCGGATAGGAACTTGAATTCACTTGGATTTCAATATAATTTTTTTCGTTCTCAGAGAACAAATTCACATCCACGATAATCCCTAAAATGTCGCGTACCTTATTTGGGATATCCTCCATTAATTTCTTGCTGTCTGTAATACCTACGACTTTTCCACTATCATCTGTTCCAATATAAATTTTTCCACCCTGAGCATTGGCAAACCCACAAATCCACTTCAAGTATTCATCCCGCCAGGATTCTTTCCATTCTATATTTTGACTTTCTG